>Ga0172378_10006786_pt1 | contig 10681 bp, 9 predicted proteins | sample GrowelOW332metaG_FD_119755 | JGI IMG/M metagenome (GOLD analysis project Ga0172378, IMG submission 119755) | Groundwater microbial communities from an aquifer near a municipal landfill in Southern Ontario, Canada - Pumphouse #3_1 metaG | ecosystem: Environmental > Aquatic > Deep subsurface >... | reverse complement strand
TATGAGAAGAAGCCTGAGCCCATTAAGATTATTTACGCGGGCAAACTAACCTGTAAAAAAGGTGTAGTTGCCCTAATTAACGCCTTAAATATTTCTAAACCGCACAACCGGTTTGAGCTTTACTTGGCCGGAGGCTACAGTGATGCCAAGGAATACGAAGAAATCGTTGCTTTGGCTCACAACGCAAAATATAAAATTATTTTCTGCGGTAAATTAACTCAAGCTGAACTGGCTGAGCAATTCAATCAAAATCACATCATGGTTTTACCTTCTTTTTTTGAAGGATTGCCTTTGGTCATAATCGAAGCATTGGCTTGTGGACTGCGCATCGTTGCCACTGACCTGCCAGGCATCAAAACCTGGCTGGACAGCAATATTCCCAACCATCATGTAGCTTTTGTAGCACCGCCTCGCATGCTTAATGTAGATGAACCTCAAAAGGATGATTTAGCTGCTTTCCAAAAAAATCTAGCAGAAACTTTAACTCATGTAATAGACAATTACCAAAAATATCCTGCTGATTTGTCTCGGGCAAGCTGGCAGCAAGTGACATTAAAACTGCTTAGCAGTATTTGTGTTCAATAACTTTACTTGCTATTTTCCCTCTTACTAAGTAAAATAGTAGCTAGCAAATAATCAGGAGGTCAGTATGTCAGTAATTATAGCAGAAGAATTAAAAGCAGGGATAATCTTAGGTGATAATGATAATAAAGAATATATTTATATGCCCGGAAGTGAAATAGGCAGTGATGATCCTATGTGTATTTTTGAAAGTAAAGGTACAAGAACAGATCTGCACATCAGTGATGCAGTAGAAAAGGCCAAGCGTCTAACACTTAAGCCCGTTACGCATCCCACTTTAGGTAAAAAATCCTATTAATGGCACAAGCAAATTGGGGCCGTCATGGCAATATTAAACAAGGACTGTAAAACAATGACCTTCCAGTCATTATTTCACAGTCCTTGTCTTATTTTCGCCTAAACTAGGCATTTCAGCCTATTTCATAATCGTAACCGGGCAATGAACATTCTGAGAAACCTTAGTACTGACGCTTCCTAAAAAGAATCCTGCCAAAGTACCCATACCTCTATTGCCCATAACAATCAAATCAACTTTTGCTCTTCGTGCCTCAATGCAGATTCTCTCAGCAGGGTCAACATCCACCAACTGTTTGAAGAACACCTTATCATAGCCAAATTTTTTTGCAACAATTTCTGCATCATCCAATGGTTTAGTGCCTAATTCAATTGGTTTAACATCTTTACCATCTGCATCTTTGCCTTTAGATGGAACAATTCGGTTCAAGTCATAAGGAATATCCACATTAAGGACAATAATCTCCGCAGCAACTTTCTTGCCGATTTCCATGGCAAATTCTAATGCTCTTAATGCTACCTCTGAGCCATCAACGGGAACTAAAATTGTCTTAATCATACGAAATCGACCTCCTTTTGCTTGCTACTTTACAATAAGTACAGGGAGAGTGGCATACTGAGCTACCTTAGAGCTCACACTGCCCAAGAAAAATTCCGCAATACCGCTTAAGCCCCGGCTGCCGATAACGATGGAATCACAATCTCTGTCCTTAGACACCACAATAATCCTTTCAGAGGGATGACCAACTTCCAAATCAAATTGTACATCACCCTTAAAATCAGCCATTTTCTCTTTGGCTGCAGCCAGTACCTTGTCACCGATTTTAGCCAGCTCATTATTTCCCTGGGTGATTGTAGCCTGATCCAATGGAACCGCTAAAAGAGCCGCACTATTATATGGCTGAATAACATTAACAATTACCAGACTGCCATCGAATTTTTCGGCTAGTTTTCTGGCTTCGCCCATGGCCCGCCAAGATGTCTCTGAACCATCTACAGGCACTAAAATCTTTTTAAACATACAACCACCTCCAGGAAATTTTAAGCTTTAAATTATCTGCTATCTAACAATCACTACAGGAATCTCTGCCTGCTGAGCCACGCTAGAGCTTACGCTACCCAGGAAGAATTCTTCAACACCGGATAATCCGCGTCTGCCGATAACAATACCGTCACAGTTCTTTTCTTTAGCCACAGCTACTATACATTCAGCAGGATGGCCCTCTTTAATAACATAGTCAACCTTTTTGTTATAGCCGGTCAACTTCATTTTAGCAAGAGAAAGTATCTTTTCGCTAACTGCTTTCAGCTCTGCTAAAGTGTCTTGGAATTCACGTCTAACTACGAGCAGGTTAAGATGATCAATAGGCTGTGTAACAGTGGTAACGACCAAATCTCCGTCAAACTTTTCCGCCATTTCCTTAGCAGCAGCCAAAGCCCGCCAGCCGGAATCAGAACCGTCTACAGGAACCAAAATCTTCTTAAACATAATTTCACCCCCAAAAGACATACATAACAGATTTTTTACTTCTTATATGTAGTATTCTCTACTTATTGGCAAAATTCCTGCTTTTTTGTTAATTATTTTGTGAATTTTTTGCTTTCATCCCCTAAAGGTTCATCCTTATGAGGGTCATTTTTAAATTTATCCACATTCTTTTTAACTTCATCAACTGCTTGAGCATAAATGTCCTTAAATTTGCTGAAATCTTTGGGGCGACCGGCTTGCAGCCATGAAGTTACTGCTTTGCCCAAACCATAAGTAGTACCCATGGCAATAGGTAATTGCAGCGGAGCGAAAGGAATTAAGGTCAGCAATGCCTTCCCGGCAAAATAGGTTCCCATAGACCCTAAAATACTCAAAGCTCCGGCTTCTGTAATTTTTTGTTCATAAACCTTGCCAAGCTTTACAACCATATAAATCTGGTTGGCAAGCATAGCCACAGTTCCCAGTCCCGGCATTAGTACAATAACACCTGCTCTGGCAGTTGCCCATTTACACAACTTTTCAGCAGCCTCTGCTCTTTCTTTGTCATCAATTACAGTTACTTTCTCTTCATTTTCGTTAGCCATAATCGTACACCCTCCTTAATTAGTGAAACAAATTAACAAATACAGTGATAATGGAAGCATTGACAAAGTCAACGAATAAACCACCCACTAAAGGCACTACGAAGAAAGCTCTGGGGGCATGACCGTATTTAGCAGTAATGGCACTCATATTAGCCATGGCATTAGGAGTAGCTCCCATACCAAACCCGCATACAGCAGAAGTCATAACCGCAGCTTCGTAACCATTACCCATAAATCTGTAAACTATAAAGTAAGCAAACACAGCCATCAGAATAGTCTGAGCAACAGCCATAACGCTCAGGGGGCCGGCCAAACCGAACAAATCCCAAATCTTTAAGCTCATCAGCGCCATGGACAAGAAAATATTCAAGCCCACAGAACCAACTGTTTGAATTTCAGCAATAGGTACCTCGTATTTTCCCGTGGAATCAGATATATTGCGCACAATAGCGGCCACCAGCATACCGCCAATATAGGCAGGGAAAACAATATGTAAAGATACAAACACATGAGTCAGGATAGTTCCCAGACCCATACACAGCAAAACCTGTCCTTGACCCAGCATAAATCTCTCCGGAACCAAAGGAACTACGATTTCTTTATCTACACTGGTAACATCTTCACCTGTAGTATCACCATGAAGATGATCTCTTTGAATTATTTTGTGAGCAATTGGTCCGCCTATCAAGCTGCCCATAATCAAGCCGAAAGTGGCCATGGCTAAAGCTACAGTAGTTGCGTCTTGCACACCCATAGCCTCAAACATTGGTCCAAAAGCTCCGCTGGTTCCGTGACCGCCTACCATAGGGATAGACCCGGCACATAAACCAATCAGAGGATCCAAGCTAAACACCTTGGCTAAAGCAACACCAATGGAGTTCTGCAGTGCTATTAATACCGCACACAAAAGAACCATTTTGAATACTTCTTTACCACCTTCTTTTAATACCTTAATACTAGCAGTAAAACCAACGCTAGTAAAGAACATTGTCATAAAAAAGCTTTGCAAACCTGTATCCATATGCATTACTAAGATGCCGCTTTGATGAAGGAATAAGTTTACAAGAGCAAATAAAATACCACCGATTACCGGATTAGGAATGCAGTACTCACTAAAAAAATGCACTCTGCTTTTCAAATACTTGCCTAAGTAATATACAATCACTGCTAAAGCCACTGTTTGGAATGAACTGACACTAATCTCCATTTACTTTCCCCCTTGAACGTTTACGAAATTATTGTAAAAGCATTACTAAATTTTCTTCTAATAACGGCCATTGCCGTCCTCCCAGCCTCATCTCCATGTTCATTTGGTTTAAATCCGTCAGACACTTTTCCAGTCTGCGCAAACTGAATTTCTGGCAGGATTGTATATATAACTGCACCGCATAAGGATGCATCTTAAGTTTTGCGGTAATCATATCCTTAGATGCTCCTGTTACGGTTAATTCCTTGATTCTGCATAGTCTTCTGATCTCATAGCTGATACGCGCTAAAACCGCAATAAAATTATTGCGGTCATTTTTTTCCTCTACAGACAATAGCTCTAAAACTTTGCTCAGCCGATGTTCTCTGATGGCATTGCCCAAAGCAAATCCTGATATTTCCGGCAGAGAAGAAAATATCTGTGCCACGTCCTTATCTGTCCAAATTTTTCTCTTTCCTGCATAAATTGCTAGTTTGGCAATTTCACCCTGTAAAAGCAAAAGAGGTACAGTTTCGGTTACCGACATATATTCCATTATCAAAGCAGTAGCCTTGTAATCAAACCTGGCACCGTATTTGGCAGCCTGCTCGTCCAGCCATGGTTTCAAAGAATAAGAACGAATGGAACTGCATTCCACCACTGCTGCAAACTTGCTGACAGTCTTATAAAACACCAGTCTTTTATCCAATTTGCCACATAAACAGAGAACATATGTATATTCCGGTATTGCAGATAAAATCTCCGCAAACCGCTTAATTTCGTCCTTTCTATGTTCTCCTGCTTTATCTGAATTACCCTTTTCCTTGCCAAGAATAAGAGGGTCCTTGATGATTATGAAATTCTTATCAGAGAAAAAAGGATATGTATTAATGCTCTCTTCCAAGGCAGAAAAATCCACCACTCCGTCAAAAACCTGCTGGGAACGGTCACTTTCCGGCACATCTCCGCATACGGCTTTTTCCACAGCGTTTTTTACAGCGTCCTTATAATAAGCCTCATCACCCCAGGCTACAATTAAATTTGGTACAGGTTCTTTACTGTCCAATGCACTTAAAAATCTATCTGCAGTTATAATCATGCTTTTCCCCTTAAAAATAATTTGGTTGTTTGTTATAACTATAACATAGTGATTTTTCTCCGTCAAAGACCACTTTAATTGCACCCTCTAAATCTGTACGCACATAGGGCAAGCCCAAAGCAGAAAGTCTTGCTAATACTTCCTTGTGAGGATGTCCAAATCTGTTTTTTCTACCCGCAGATATAATAGTAAGCTGAGGATTTACTTTCTGCAAGAATTCTCTGGCAGAAGAAGTTCGTGATCCATGATGAGATAATTTTAACACATTGCTGGCAATTTGTTTATCTAATGTGGACATTTCTATTTCTTCCGTTGCGTCCCCTGTAAACAAAATACTTTTGCCGTCTTGACAAATTTTCACTACGGCAGAGCTTTCATTCCCCTCGCAAAGCTCCTCTCTATAATCCGGAGCCTTTATGATACAAATTATACATTTTTTTAAAGCGAAAATTGCATTTGTTTGTATTTTGTATACAATTTTCTGTGATTTTAGAACATGCCAGAGCTGTTCTAAATCTCGACTATCTTTTCCTTCCGGAACAAGAATTTTTCCAATAGGAATGTTTTTAGCAATAGTTGCCGCTCCTCCTGCATGGTCATGATGACCATGGCTCAAAATCAATACATCTAGTTTTCTCACACCCAGATAGCGCAAAACCGGCAGAACAATCTTTTCCCCTGTATCAAAATCTCCGGACAAACCGCCTGTATCCACCATAATACTATGACCATCCGGTGTTAAAACCAAGGCACAATCTCCCTGCCCCACGTCTAAAAAATAAACGGTAAACGGTCTGGGCGCAAAATAGTTCCAGCCTGCCCCCAATACAAATAACCCTGCGCAGCAGCAAGCCAGATATTGCCGTCTTTTTAAAGCAAAACCATCAAGAGGCCAAAAATTAAACACTGCTGCTAAGAATACATAATAGAAAAGCCACAAAATATTAGGTGTTGAGCCTACAGAGCAATTCCCGTAAGACAATCCTCCCAAAAATTTTATAATAGTTAAGGCTCCACCCAAAACCTGTGTAGCCGGTAAAAGGAATAATTTTCCTATGAGAGGCAAACCCAAGCTTATAAGCAAACCTGACATAGTAGCGGTAAGAACTAGGCTGAGCAACGGGACTACTATGAGATTGGCCAAGGGAGAAATAAGAGACAATTGGTGAAAATGATGTACCAGCAATGGTACCATAGGAAGCTGAGCCGCCAGGGATACAGCTAATAGCCCTGATAAAGCAGTGGGAAGAACTTTCTCTAATAAGCTTTTTATTGGTTCATAAAACCAGAGTAATCCACCTGTAGCCAAAAAAGATAGTTGAAAACCTATGTCTAAAATCCAGCAGGGTCTTATTGCCAGCAAAAAAAGCAAAGTGCCGCTCCACACTGCTGTGGTGTCTTCCTGCCTTTCAAAGGCTTTCCCTGCTAATAAGGCTAACCCCATAAAAGTCGCTCTTAAAATTGAAGGACGCGGTCCGCATATTATGACATAGCCTACAAGGAACAACCCTACGGGCAAAAGACTCCCCTTCGCTTTAATACCCAAAGATCCTAACAAAAACAAGACAAATCCCATCAAAAGTGCTACATGAGTCCCTGACACCGCCAGCAAATGAATAATTCCTGTAGCAGAAAATTCTTTTAAAACGTCCTGAGCTATACTATTTTTTTCACCCAAAACCATGCCTGCCAGTAAAGCACTATCCTGAGCGCTCATATTCCTTGTCAGAAGTTTTTGCAGCCGTTTGCTAAGTATTGCTCCATAATACCAGGCATCTTTTCTTCCAGGGCCAATGCGGCTATGTTGCGCAGTTGCCCGCACCTCACCCAATGTATTTGTTGCCATGGATTTTTGCTCCTGTGAGGGCAGCCCCGGATTGGCAAAACCATTAGCCGGCTCTACTACACCTTTAAAAATCACCTTCCCATAAAATGGCACTTTCCTGTTATTAGGCCATTTAGAAAGAATTACTTTAATTTTGTAACTTGTTTCCTGCCAAAACATGGTAAAAGTCAGATAGCCGTGTTTTCTGAGCTTAACTGTTCCAGGAACAATTTCTCCCCAAAGGGTTCTTTCCTGCTTATACAAAATTTTTAGCACTTTTTGTCGTGCTGTTTTAGCTTGCCAGCCTGAGAAAAAACCTGCTGATAAAATAATAATTAAGCAGGACAAAGTAAAAGCTTTTTCTCTTTGCACAAAATAATGACTGGTCAAAGCACCTAGTACGCCCCCCAAAAGCACAATTATTGCCAGATAAATACTAAGCTGGGATGTTAGTGCGGCGTAATCCCCCAGAGCAAAACAACAAACGGCAGCCAAAATAGCATTCATGCTATACCTCCAGCCACTGTTCAATTTGCAAAAACTTTTTGGTTCCAATACCCGGTACTTCGCAAATATCCTGTATCTGTTTAAAAGGCTTCGTATTTCTATATGAGATAATTCTGCCGGCAAGAGAGGGTCCTATTCCCGGTAGTTTCTCCAATTCCGTCTGTGCAGCCTGATTAATATTTATTTTTGCTATCACACCTTCTCGTCCGGCAGGTGCTTTTTTCTCGCCAAAAGACTGTTGCTCGAAAGGACCTTCTTCTTGCTGCTTAATTTTTTTCCATTGCTTGTCTGTTAAAAACGGTACATTAACATGATTTCCATCCTTAAGCTTTTTCGCCAAATTAACCCTGTCTTTATTGGCATTATCCAAAAATCCCCCCGCCTCAGCAATGGCATCTTTGCCTCTGCTGCCAGAAGCTATGTGATGCAGTCCGGGGTTTTTCACAGCGCCGCTAACATAAACACAAATTTTGGCAGGAGTTTTTTTCTCGTCTTTCTGCTCTTCATGACAAATAGTTTCCAGTTCAGTCCTAGTCCCCTCACTTAAATAAGTCGGTCTGCTTTGCCAGATGCTTATTGCTACGCAGATAAACACTAGCAGGCAGATAACAATTATTCTTTTCTTTTTAAGGTCCATAGTGTGCTCCTTTATGCATAAAAAACAGACCTTTCACTTTAATACATTACCGTTAAAGTGAAAGGCCTGCATTAGCTGTGTATTATAGTGTGAGTGTGAGCCTTATTCAATTTGTAATTATTTTAGCCTTTGACTACGATATTAACCAAGCGTCCCGGTACGGCAATAACCTTAATAACTTTTTTGTCGCCGATTGCTGCTTTAACAGTAGCATCTTCCAAGGCAATCTTACTTAATTCGTCTTTGCTCAGACTAGTAGAAACCATCATTCTGTCCTTAGGTTTACCATTAACCTGAACCAAGATTTCCACTTCATCAACCTTAATGGCTTCCGGATCGTATTTAGGCCAAGCTTCCTTATGAACACTATGCTTGTCATCAATAACCTTATTCCAAAGTTCCTCTGTAATATGAGGAACAAATGGTGCCATAACCAAAAGCAGCTTGGAAATTGTTTCATAAATCAAACCTGCATTTGCCGTCTTAGCAGTATCTTTGTAGTTATACAAAGCATTTACCAATTCCATCATAGTGCTTATTGCAGTATTGAAATTAAAGCGCTGCTCAATATCTTCCGTAATCTTTTTAATGCTGCTGTGCAGAACCAGCCGCAGCTTTTTGTCTTCTTCATTTAAATTGCTGGTATCATATGAAGTTACATGCTGCTCTAATTCAGTTTCAAAGTGAGCTACAATACGCCATACGCGATTCAGGAAACGGAAAGAGCCTTCTACACCTTGGTCGCTCCATTCCAGTTCTCTTTCGACCGGAGCTGCAAACATAATAAATAGTCTAGCCGTATCAGCACCGTATTTAGCAATGATTTCTTCAGGAGAAACTACGTTGCCCAAAGACTTGCTCATCTTGGCACCGTCTTTAATTACCATGCCCTGAGTCAACAAGTTTGTAAATGGTTCATCAATTTTTACTAAGCCCGCATCGCGCAAAACTTTTACAAAGAAACGGGAATAAAGCAAATGCAAAATAGCATGCTCAATACCACCAATGTATTGGTCAACCGGCAGCCAGTGGTTAACTGCTTCTTCACTGAAAGGTGCCTTGTCGTTATGAGGATCCGCATAACGGAGATAGTACCAGGAAGAACACAGGAATGTGTCCATGGTATCAGTTTCTCTAGTAGCAGGACCGCCGCACTTAGGGCAGGTACAGTGAACGAAGCTTTCGGAGGTAGCCAAAGGAGATTTAGCTCCTGCGGTAAATTTAACGTCTGTAGGCAATTTAACCGGCAAATCTTTTTCCGGCACCAAAACTTCGCCGCATTTAGGGCAGTACACAATAGGAATTGGGGCACCCCAGTAACGTTGACGGCTTATTAACCAATCTCTCAGACGGTAATTCACCTTACGTTTACCCAAGCCTTTTTCTTCCATATAATCGGTAATGGCACCCATAGCTTTGTGCATTTCCATACCGGTGAATTGAGCGGAATTAACCAACACGCCGTCTTTTTCTTCATAGGCACAAGTCATGGTATCCAAGCTCAAGGTCTTGTCTTTAGGCTGTAAGGTAATAATCTTATCAATGCCGTATTTATCAGCAAACATCCAGTCACGCTGGTCACCGGTAGGCACGCCCATTACAGCGCCGGTACCATAATCAAACAGTACATAGTTGGTAATCCAGATCTGGACTTTGTGTCCTGTTAAAGGATGAACGCAATCATAGCCGGAATACATACCTAGCTTTTCTGACTCGCTGGAAGTACGCTCAATATCAGAAGTATTACGAACTTTATTGCAGAATGCTTCCAATTTTTCTCTATTAGGATTATCCTTCAAGATTTTTTCTACCAAAGGATGTTCCGGAGGAATTACTACGAAAGTGACACCATAAATAGTATCAGCACGAGTAGTATAAACTGGCAGCTTTGTATCCAAAGCCGGGCAGTCAAAACTGAATTCCAAACCTTCGCTGCGGCCTATCCAGTTTTTCTGCATGGTCTTAACGCGTTCCGGCCAGCCTTTTAACAAGGATAAATCTTTCAGCAATTCATCAGCATAATCAGTAATCTTAAAGAACCATTGGGACAAGTCTTTTTTCACTACTTCATGGTGGCAGCGCCAGCATTTACCGTCAATTACCTGCTCATTAGCTAAAACAGTCGCGCATTCGTCACACCAGTTTACCGCTGCTTCTTTTTTATAAGCTAAACCTTTTTTATAAAGTTGTAAGAATAACCATTGAGTCCATTTATAATAATCAGGTTTACAAGTTGTAACTTCTCTATCCCAATCATAAGATAGACCTAACATTTTTAATTGTTTTGTCATGTAAGCGATATTTTCATCAGTCCAAGTCGCAGGGTTTGCACCATGTTGCATTGCAGCATTTTCTGCAGGCAAACCGAAACTATCCCAACCAATCGGATGAAGAACATTATACCCTTGTGATTTTTTAAAACGGGCAATTACATCTGTTATCGTATAGTTTCTGACATGTCCCATATGAAGCTTACCT
>Ga0172378_10006785_pt1 | contig 10682 bp, 9 predicted proteins | sample GrowelOW332metaG_FD_119755 | JGI IMG/M metagenome (GOLD analysis project Ga0172378, IMG submission 119755) | Groundwater microbial communities from an aquifer near a municipal landfill in Southern Ontario, Canada - Pumphouse #3_1 metaG | ecosystem: Environmental > Aquatic > Deep subsurface >... | reverse complement strand
ATTTGAGGGGGGGGCAGGGGGGGGGGGGGGGGGGGGGGGGGGGGGGGGGCGGGGGGGGGAGGGCGGAGGGCGGGGGGGGGAGGGGGGAGGGCGGAGGGCGGAGGGCGGAGGGCGATGTCCACATCAACCTACAACGAATATACTATCAAGCTTGTATTAAAGATATCTGCTCATTGCATCATCCATATTTTTTAGCAGTTTAGTAGTTAGGATAACCTCCCGAAACAGGTTTCCAGATCTTTTACCTTTACACACTGGATATAATTTCATTTGCAACTGCTGCCTGGATACAATGTATGTTCTTTCTCTTTTGCGGTAACATAAAACCAGCTTTTTCTTTCTTACAATTCATAACTTGGGAGCATTTTTTCTTATTGAAAGTAACAAATCCTGACCCCCCTAAGTAAAAAGTCGATTTTAAGTTACAGCAAAGCTATTGACAGAAAGTAGGGTTATAAGATAATTGAGAAATACAAAATCTACAGGAGAAAAAATGGAAAGACCTTCCTGGCAACAGTATTTTATGGAAATGGCATATCTTGCAGCAAAGCGAAGCACTTGTCTCCGCAGAAAAGTAGGTGCAGTTTTGGTTCGCGATAATCAAATTATTTCAACCGGTTATAATGGTAGCCCCAAAGGGGTTCCTCACTGTGCAGAAATTGGTTGTTTAAGAAAACAGCAAAATGTTCCTTCTGGAAAAAATCATGAGCTTTGTAGAGGTGTGCATGCTGAACAAAATGCTATAATTCAAGCAGCTATAAATGGTTCTTCCACGCGCGGTTCAATTCTTTATTGTACAAATCAACCCTGTAGTATTTGTGCTCGTTTAATTATCAACGCTGAAATTAAGACTGTTTATATAGCAGAGACTTATCCTGACGAATTAGGAGAAGAGCTTTTTCGCGAGGCAGGAATTGAACTGATTCAATATGAATTAAAAAGTAATACACTAAAGAAACTTATCTAATGAAACTGCTCCAGCATTTTACCGTAAAGGATTTAATTATTATCACTTCCATCGCTGCTTTGGGAATTGCCGTAAAACCTATTATTAATCCTATCACTAAAATTATTTCCACTCCTTTAGGAATTCCTGGTGGTTCACTAACAGGCGGACTTTATATGTTATGGTTAGTTTTAACGATCGTAATAGTGGATAAACCTTTAACTGGTACACTTTATGGGTTTTTGCAATCAATTCTAGTTTTATTGATTGGAATGGCGGGTAGAATGGGGGCTTTTTCTTTAGTGGCATATACACTTCCAGGAATTATAGCAGACCTGATTTATTGGCTATATCCTAAGAAAAATAAACTGCTTACTCATTTGTTGTTGTGCGCTTTTGCCAATTTAACGGGGTCTTTAGTTTCTTCTGCTATCTTTTTTAAAATGCCTCCTTTAATGATTGGCTTTAATACTTGTTTAGCATTAGCTTCTGGAATTATAGGTGGCTATCTTGGTTTTGGAATTTATCAATCATTGAAAGCAACAAGGATTATATGATGAAGAAATACATTTGTCTTTTAATTTTGCTGGAAGTTATTGTCTTCTTAACTGCTTTAGAAATCATAGATAGTAAAGGTATTAGCCATATTTATGATAATGCAGAACTGTATAAACTGGAAACACAGGAACTAAAAACTACTCGCGAGAAGGATGGAATCGTTCGCCTTAATAATTGGCAAGGTTTTAGGTTTGATATCTGGCTAAAACAGCAGAAGTTAGGTGATTTTGCCACTATCCGTTTTGAATCCTCAGACCGCTATCTGGTAACTTTAGAAAAAAGTGAGTTTGATTCTCTGGAAAGCTACATTGTTATTGCTCAAGATGGCATTCCTTTTGAGGAATATATGCTACGCCTTATTTTCCCTACTTTGCGAGAAATGCAATGGATAAAGGGTTTAGATCGTGTTGTATTGGAAAATTTTCATCCGCTTATTCGTCCGACGCGTTTTTTCCTGCTCCAAGATACTCTAAAAAAATACACTTTACAAAAGGACCTCAAGCCCTTCGTGAATATTGAGGGTTATTATCTAAGTGATGTTTTAATGGATTTATCGCCAGCAGAAGAAAAAAAGGTTATACTTTATAGTCGAGATGGACTTAAACAGAGTTTAACTTATCCATTACACTTGCAGGGAGCCGTTTTGGAAAAAACTCCAGAGGATCTCTATAACTTAAAAAGTCCTCAGATTCCGGGTGGAATGTGGATGAAAGATCTTGTTTATTTACAATGTGATAACTATGCGCTAATTAGTGAAGATTCGATAAATCAACTAATTCGTCTGGCAAAAATTCTGCATTGGGAAACCACTCCGGAGATGCAATTTCGCATTGTATATAAAGATAGTGAAGAATTAATGAATTTTACCGATGCTTTAGCTGAACCTCAAGTTTTTAGGGGAGCGCTTTACTTCGAGATTTTTTGATGCTTATCTTAAAGGATTTCGGCATTTCGTTTGCAGACCGAAACTTGCTTGAAGGGATCAATATAGAAATTCCTGAGGGGACTGTATTTCATTTAAAAGGGCCTAACGCCAGCGGAAAAAGTTCTCTGCTAAATGCTATCAGTGGAATTATTCCCGAATATGTTCAAGCTAAAACGACCGGTGATCTTATTTGGAATAATATAGACTTGCAAACAATTCCCCTGAAAGAAAAACACCACTATCTATGGCATCAACTAAGCGATACAGAAGCTCAAATCTTTTTTCCTGATTGTATTTCAGAACTTGCTTTTGCTTTGGAAAATATGGCTATCCCCGCGGAAAAAATATGGGAAAGAGTAAATCTTGCTACCCAGCAATTTGGCCTTAGTAATTTACTTTATAGGGATCCTTCAACCTTAAGCGGAGGCGAAAAAAAACTGTTGCTTTGTGCAATTGCTGAAACAATAGATCCACCAATACTGCTTTTAGATGAGCCCCTAAATGGATTAGATAATCGGGCAGTTAAATTGGTCTTAAAATGGATTACTGACAAGAAAGAACAAGGCAAAATAATTGTGGTGGTAGATCACAACCCTATAATAGAAACCTTAGCCGATTTTTCTTTTATTTTAGCAGATAATCCGCAACTCCCTAAAACAGATATCGCCTTCATCAGTAATAACTATTTGAATATAGCTGATAATTTAGGTTACCAGATAAATCCTAACACTGATATCCTTTACCGGGTAGAAGAGCTTGATTTTGCTTATCCTCAATCGAAGCCGCTATTTACAAAGCTTACTGTTGAGATAGGAAGCAAGCAAAATATACTATTAACCGGTAATAATGGAGCAGGGAAAAGCTCTTTTCTGAAGCTCTTAGCAGGGCTAATTAAACCCTTAAAAGGTAAAATATATTTAGGTGGAAAGCTGATGCAGGGATTGGACACAAAGAACTTTGAATACATCTATTATCAGAGCCAGATCACCAAAGAAAACCTTTTGGGAATTAGTGTTGCACAAAATTGGCTGTTTTGGCAACTGGCTATTAAACAGCTACCCGATCTATCACTAAAAGATGATCCATTATTTACAGAACTATCTGCTGGACAGCAAAAAATGGTATCGCAACAAATATTACCTCAGTTACTATCTAAATTCTGGATATTGGATGAACCCTTTGCTTCTTTAGATAAGGATGCTGGAACTAAACTTCTACAATTGCTGCAATATAAAAGTAAGAAGCACCCTGGGATGTTAATTGTATCTCATTCGTTGGAAGAGCATAACGATATGTTTGATAGGGTATTAACTATTCGTAACCATTTTTTGCAAGAAGAAACAAGATGACAAAGAAGAATGCCCTGCATCCACTTACACATATTCTTATGGCTTTATTGCTATCTACAATGGTATTTATCGTTAAAAAGCCAAGCTCGCTACTTTTTTTAACTTTGTTGGCGTCAATTTATGCTGCTTTTAGGATGAAAAATGGTTGGCAGAAAATACTAAAAACCCTGTGGCATACTTTACCCTTTTTGTTGGTCTTAAGTTTTTTCCAAATCGTTTTTAGAAGAGGCGGATCTTTGCTTTGGTCTTATGGGATATTGAAAATTAGTTCAGAAGCAGTTCAAATTTCTATCCAGCTGGCATTACGTTTATTAACAGTTATTTATTGTGCTAAATCATTAGCCGTAATGGAATATCCAGAATTTTCCAAGGCTTTTTCTGCAATCCGTTTTCCAGAAGAGCTTTCTTTTATGCTGTCTTATGCTATTCATCTTGTCCCGAAATTTTTAGCCCAATTAAAAGGATTTGTAACAGGATTGAAACTGCGGGGCATTGATTCTGCCAATCTTTCAATTGCCAAACGCTTACAGGTTTATAAACAATTGGCAATTACTTCTTTAGCAGAACTAATCAGAAATAGTGAGACTTCTGCCATTGCTTTGGAACTTAGAGGTTTTAGAAGTGAAGGTAAAAGAACAAAACTATATCAACAAAAGTTCAGCTATCGGGATATATTATTTCTACTTGTTTTTTCTGGGATAGTAGTATTAGTTACTAATCTTTCCTGGTAGCCCAAGTGATAGAGAGACAGAATAATAGATAAAAGTACTTCTTAACAAAAACACCTCGTGTATTATTGCTACATTATCATTTACACAATTATCAATAACGAGTTCTATAACTGGAGAAATCTTCTGTATCGTATTGCTTGCTGATTTGCCAAGCTCTGTCTTACGCCGGAAGGAAAATTCAAATCTGTGTTCTCTGGTGCGTAATATCCCAAGTTCGTAGTTCATTAAAAGTGGATTTTGGGGAAGAGCAAAACAAGAGTCCCAACTGCCCAAAGTTCGTACTATATGTAACAACCAATTATGGCAATGGGGACTCTTATAATATAATTTCCTATGTTAATCTAACACGCTATTCACTTATTGCATATATTTTTTATATGCAGTTCACGGTTATTATTTCATCAGCACCATTTTTTTCTGTTGTGTTTCCTTTCCATTGCTTAGTTTATAGAAATATATTCCGCTGCTAACCTGTTTTCCGGAATCGTTGGTTCCATCCCACACTAAGTTATATTGGCCTTTTTGCAGGGCTCCGCGGTAAAGAGTTTTGACCAATTGTCCTTTTATATTATAGATGCTTAAGTTTAGGGAGTGGATATTATCCTTCAAAGTAAAGTTAATAGTGGTTTGCGGATTGAAGGGATTGGGATAATTTTGCTGTAGCATCATATTTTGAACAGAAGGAGCAATCTCATCGATATTGGGGGTTCCGTTACCTAGTTTTTGGGCATAGAGTCCCAAAATTTGAGTTTTTCCACTGGATCGTCCATCTGCCCAAACACAATATGCTTTATTATTCAAAATGGCTATTTGAGGTTGATATTGAGATTTGGCTTTATCGCAGAGGACATTGCCATTAATGTTTCCGATCATATCGCCATTTTCACGAATATATTTATAGTAGAGGTCGCGTTCGATGTTATAATCTTCCCAGCTGATAAGGTAACCCCCATTGGGGAAACTAGCCAAAAATGGTGTGGATTGAGTGGAATCTCGTTGTACAACAAAGAAACCTGTATCGCCCCATAAAGGTGATCCTGTAAAAGAGAACTTCTGAGCCTTAATATCATTAACACCATCAATTATTTCACACCAGGCAAAAGTGATACCGCTATCGGTTACTGTGATTGTTGGTAATTCTTGTTCTCTTCCGCTATCAGCAAGATTTACGCCTATAGTATTCCATAAATAGTTTCCATTTTCCGAGATATGCTGTCCCCAGTAATTTTGAAGAAAATCACCTCGGGCATCTTTCCACATCACAAAGATACCGTCTGGAGTTTTATGGGCTTTGGGAAGCAATTGGATAGTATCATAATCGTTATAAGTAGAAGCTCGTAATCCATCTTCAGGCCAATTATCCATAGATGAACCATCTTCTGCAACTCTTTTAACCCAAACTGTTCTAGTATTATCGGGGTGATATCTCTCCCAAACATAATAGTTATCAATAAGATCATAGAGAGTACATTCGTTATTGAAATCACTCTGAGAGAGATTGGAAATCATCAATCCATCTGGTCCCCACATTTTTTGCCCATTTTGTATCCGCTGACCATAAACATGGTAAAAGAAATTTAATCCAATTTGGTCTGAACCTGACCATCCAAAGTAAAACGAACCGTTATAATAAGTTACTTTAGGGTCCTTCTGTCTTATCGGGCTACTTACAGTTAAAGGAATACCTTCGTCTCCCCATAATCTCTCTCCATTTTGTCCGATCAGCTGGGCATAAACTTTTGGATTATCACCTCTGGCATCTTCCCAAATAATAACAATTTGATCATCTGGAGTTACATAAGCGCAAGGTGTGGATTGAGTTCCTCCCACAGAAGTTGTTACTGGGCGTCCATTCGTTTCCAAACCTATACTACCGTCTGGATTAAGGAATTGGAAATATATCCTATAACCGTCATTGGCAAAACGGGTATCCTGCCAAATAATCACTACATCTGAACTACGCTTTAAAATTAAGTAATTATCCAGAGGTGTGTCTCCGCTCAAACCCCAAAAAACTTCAACTCCATTTGTAGCTAAGAGAGGAGTTCCCGTAGAAGATAGTGATTGATAGTATATACCTACACTGCCGTTGCGAATATCCATCCAATTGATAAAAACGGTGTTATTACTAACTTTTATTAAGCTTCCGTTTTGCTGATTGGGTGCAGTGCAAATAGGCTTTCCATTTGCTTCCCATAAGGCAACTCCAGTTGAAGATAGATGTTGAGCATATATATCATCATTGGGTGCATTACCATTTCGTAAATCATCCCAAACTACATAACAACCACCATTATCATCAGGAGCCATACGAGGTCCATATTGAGCAAATTCTGCTGTACAAAGGGCAACACCTTCTTCTGACCAGAGTTTTGTGCCGGTTGTTGATATTTTTTGGGCAAAGAGATCAGCATTTTGAGTATCTAAGCTAAAATCTTCCCAAACTATTATAGCACAGTTATCAGAGGTTTTTACTATCCTGGGACTCAATTGCGGCCTTGCTAAGCCGTCCTGATCACTATAAACAACAAGATAATCTCCCCAGAGCAAATCTCCGGCTAAGTTGATTTTTTGGGCATAAATATCGGGATCGGTATTTCTCTTGTCCTGCCAGGTAACAACAAAATCGCCATCAGTTAAAGCAGCCATCCTAATGTCAGATTGGTTTCCATTCGCATTACTAATAACAACAGGATTTGGCCAAGTCATTGTTCCATTGGCATCAAAATGTTTAGCATAGAGATCATCATTACTGGCATAGCTGTGGGTGTATGCAATAATAAATCCTCCCTGTCCATCAGGAAGCATTGTATTTTGAATTTCATCTCCCAGTCCATCGGCGATAGGAATACCATTTTGCGTCCATAGAGCATTGCCACTTGCAGAAAGATGCTGGCCAAAAAGGTCTTTACTGGGATGGCGACTGTCCACCCAAATAATAAACACTCCTCCCTCATTATCGGGTTCCATATTTATCGAAATCTGCATTCCAACTAAGGAACAAACTGAAACTCCGCCTACTTGCCAAAGTAAATTACCTTGTTCATCTATTTTTTGAGCATAGATATCGCCATCTAAATCTGCAGAAAAATCTACCCAGGCAATAACATAATTATTATCACTTGTTCTGGTTATTACAGGGTCTTCTTGACGGTCTAACTTGCCATCTATTAGAATTGGTTCTCCCCAAACCATATCTCCTGAGGCATTAACTTTCTGAGCCCAAAGATCGCGCTCGCCAAGTTTTGTATCTGACCAAACATAAATAGCTCCTCCGTCGGTAGTTTCAATACCGGTGCGAAACCATTCAATATTTACACCCTGACGGATAGCTACTGCATCGCTCCATTCAAAAGTGGCAAAAAGCCCTGTAACTAAAAGGGCAAGACCAAGCACTATCGCCAATTTTTTCATTTCTCTATCTCCTTATCTTATATAACATTATGTGGCCATAACATCTATACATTTAGGTCCTTTTCTATAAAATATAAAGCAAAGCATAATCAGAACCCCATTCATATTTGTGAAAACGAATTATTATCTCCATATCTATAAATATTAATGCAAGATTGTTTCCAAACAAATAGTTATTATCTACTAAGAGGGTATCTAATATGCAACTCTGGTATGTTGATTTTGTTTAGGGGACAAGGTTTTAAAGAACTGAATAAGCCTCATTAATCATAAAATAAATAATCAAAAAAAAACCAAGATCTCCATTAAGACATCTTGGTATAATATGATATATTTCTTTTCTAAGCTTTATCGGAGAAGAAAAGGAAAGGATCATTTTTTAAGGCTGCAGCCAAATTGATACCGGTTATGCGGTTAACCACTGTAGGAATGCTTATTTCAATTGCCTTATGCATAAAAGCGATTGCTCCCTTGATGGAATTGATAATACTATAGCCATTGATAATCCCTGCTAAAAGCATTGCAGAAAAACAATCTCCGGAACCAGGAAAATTAACAGGGGCATAAAGGCAGTCCAATTCTTGATAATAATCATTATCTGCATCATAGAAAACAATAGAGGAAAATTTGCCTTTAGAATTGGGTGCACTAGTAACCACGATATAACGAGGTCCCCAAGCAGCTAATTTTCTACAGCGTTCTTTGGTTTGTTCAGGTTTAATAGCTTCCCAAGTTTGATACCCGCTCAAAAAAGCAAATTCTGTCCAATTAGGAGTGATGAGATTACTAATGGCAAGTAATGAACGCATTGCTTCAACCATTTCCCAGGTGTAACAACTGTATAATTTCCCCTCGTCAGCCAAAACAGGATCAACCAAAGTAATCGTCTCATTTTTTTTAAGTTTCGGTAAATAATCAAGCAACAGAGCTACTTGTTTCGGCGAACCTAAAAATCCTGTATATATAGCATCAAAGCTAAGCTTTAGTTCCTTCCAATGCTGAAAGGACTTTTCTAAAAGATCGCTATTATCTTGTATAATATATCTTGGATGGTCTGTATTGGCAGAAAGCAAAGCACTTGGCATAGTAGCCACTTCGATACCCATTCTATACATAATAGGTATAACAGCCATTAAAGAGGTATGGCCAAAACCAGATAAATCATGAATAGCAAGAACATTAGGATTGGGCATATCTAAAATCCACCAATTAAAAAAGTATCAATAATATCGCCGGATAAGGCATAAACCTTAAAATTAATTAAGGGCCCCTCGCGCTCGGCAATAATGTAATGATGTTGTTTGCTAAAAACAAGTGAATAGGGATTGTGGCTATAAATCCCGCGTAAAGGTGCTCCCCCTCCACCTGTAACAATATAGGTTATGTTGTTATATTCAGAGCGTTCGTAATTGTGATCGTGAGCGCTAAAAACAACTTTCACTGAGGATTGTTGTAAAAGTTCAGGGAGAAAAAGCTGGAGACCAAGCTCATCACTATGTTCTCCAGAAGAAAAAACCGGATGATGCAAAATCAGCAGCGAAGGGATCTTTTCCTGTAATTGTTTGTGTAACCAACAATATTGTTCTGAGGTAGGGGAGAGGTCTAAAACACTATCTAAAATAATAAAACGGATGCTATCATACATAACAGTATAGTATGAGCTGCCATTCAGATAGGGAAAATTCTTTAAAAATAGAGAGAGATCTTTTTCGTGGTTACCTCTGGCAGGATAAAATTCACCAAATTGAGTTAGCGGTGAAATGATTTGGAAAAAAGTATCATATTCTTTCTGATTTTTTCCAGAGCTATTCAAATCTCCTGTATGAAAAATAGCTTCCGGTTTAAAAGTAGCAATTTGTTTAACTATCTGTTTATGAATATCAGGATTGCTTCTTGTATCTCCATAAATAGCAATACGAGCTTGTAAGCAGGAAAATACCAGGAGGAATAATGAAAATAAAACAGATAAAAGCAAACTCCGCTGAAAAACTGAAGACGGAAAGATTTTGCTGTTGCACATTATTTATTATCTTAGCTTAATCAGATAATGGCAACTCACTATCAGTGAGTGCATTGGAAGTAGCGATATTCGGTTTATCAGGAAATTTTGCATCGAAATTAGTCTGCTCATTTAAAATCTTGCGATACTCTTTCTCGAATTCCTGTAAATCTATCCAGGCAGGTCTTTTCCAATTAGAGTTTCTTAAGAGAGCAGAAGGATGATAGGTTACAAAAACAGGAATATCCATAAAATAGTGAATTTTTTCTCTATGCCAGCCAAGAGAATTGTTGTTTCCCAAAAGAGTTTGTGCTGCTACTAACCCCATAATCAACAATATTTTGGGTTGAATAATGTTAATTTGTTCAACCAGATAGGGTAAACAGGTCAGACGTTCCTCTAATTCAGGATTACGATTTCCTGGAGGACGGCATTTTACAATGTTAGTTATATAAATCTCGCTACGGTTAATATGTATTGCAGCCAGCATTTTATCCAAAAGCTGACCTGCAGCTCCTACAAAAGGTCTTCCTTTCAGGTCTTCTTGTTCTCCGGGTCCTTCACCAATCAACATAGCTATGGCATCGGGGTTTCCTTCTCCATAAACAAAGTTATGACGGTTTTTATATAAGGGGCACTTACTACAGGTAGAATATTGAATTTGAAGATCATTCAAGCGTTGTCGTTTATCGCTTCCTGGAAAATAGAGTTCTTTTATACCGCTGTTCGCTAAAAACTCTAAATATTGGTGTAAGGCATT
>Ga0172378_10006781_pt1 | contig 10683 bp, 14 predicted proteins | sample GrowelOW332metaG_FD_119755 | JGI IMG/M metagenome (GOLD analysis project Ga0172378, IMG submission 119755) | Groundwater microbial communities from an aquifer near a municipal landfill in Southern Ontario, Canada - Pumphouse #3_1 metaG | ecosystem: Environmental > Aquatic > Deep subsurface >... | reverse complement strand
CGCAGAATGTAATATGCTGGAAGAAACAGCAGCCACCTGCGATGATGATCTGACGTTTGATGACAGGCATATCTCATTCAGAATAATGCCGTATGAGATCAAGACAATCAAGGTTAAGCTGAAGTGAAAGCGGGGGACCAGGGTTATTCATGAATAGTATGCCAGTGTGAAGCGAGCGGATCAAAGCCGTATTCTTCAAGGAGAATATTGGTATCAATAACGCTCTTGTGGTGACAAAGACAGAATCTGATGACAGCATCACGCTTGTCCTTGGAATACCATGATGGAACAGAAGCAGCCTCGAATGCACGACGTGTTTCATCGTCATCGAGCCCGGCGGCGAGACAAAGGAGAATGATCTTATCGCGTCCGGGGCTCTTTGTTCCGTCTTTGATGTGATAGAAATAGGACCGATCAAGCCCGGAGAGATCGCGCATTTCCTTCCCGGACATCTGTTTTACCTTATCGAGATTGAAGAAATACTCACTGAACGAGGTATGGACAGTAGTTTTGTCTACACTTTGAAGGTACTCATTGAGAGACTTTCTGTCGTCGACCTGTATGAGTTCATGTTCCAGGGTTCTTGTAGTCTTTTCGTCACTCACGGAAGTATCCTTTCTGTTGTATAATAACCATGCATCACGGAACAAGGGGGACTATGCGATGACAGATCAAATGGCTGATTGCGAGAAGTCATTTTACAGGGAATTATACCATTACGCTGGTGATGACAAAAGCATAGTAATGGATACAATTTCCGGGAGGATCTGTTTCAAAAAAATCCTTGATGTCTATAATGTCGATGTTTTTGAATATCTCATGACGCATTCTGACATACATATTCCAAAGATACGCGCGTTTTGGAAAGAAGACGAGCGCCTTGTTGTTATCGAAGAGTTGATTTCAGGTGACACACTGGAATATATTCTTTGTAATAATCACCCAACTGATGAACGGAGGAAGGATTACCTGGCACAGATCTGCGACGGTCTGAGTTTCCTGCATCGAGCTGTTCCCAGTATAATTCACCGCGATCTTAAGCCATCAAATATTATGGTGACTGATGACGGCATCGTGAAAATTATTGACTATGATGCAGCCAAGATCTTTGATGAGAACGAGACCAAAGATACAATACAGATTGGGACCAAAGGCAGTGCCGCACCTGAGCAGTATGGCTTTGGCAAAGTCGATGAGAGGACCGACATCTATTCTCTCGGCATTCTGATAAGGCAGATGTTCCCGGATGATATGGCAATGCTCGCAATCGCGGATAAAGCTTCCGAACTCAACCCGAAAGATCGTTACAGCAGCGTCTTAAAACTGAAAGCTCAGTTTCAAACCTCAAAACAAGCGCATAAGATGAATTGTGTAAAGGCGCTCCCCGGCTTCCGGACAGGAAAATTCTGGAAGATGATAGTTGCAGTGATCGGCTATGTGTTGCTGTTGTCAATTGCGCTAACTCTGCAAAGCAAGACAGGCAATAAGCCGGATACAGGATTAAGACTCTGGATCAACAGGATAGCGATACTTGGAATATGCATTTCTCTAGTAGATCTGTTTACGAATTGGACTGGTATCTATCATAAATTTCCATTTATTTCCAGCAAAAACTATTTGCTAAAGGCCATTGGGTATGCTTTGGCGGCCGTGATCATTATCTTCTTCTGGGCTTTCACCTGCGCTCAAGTATTAAACTTCAGCACATAAATGTGTGTCCTGCCGGGGCACCAAACAACAATTGAAACTATATATAATATTAGTGGGTCGATATTCTGACCCTCGTAATAATAATGTGCATCAGGCAAAACTATCGAAAGATAGTGACGCAAAGCTATAGGGTCTTAAAAGACAGCCAGTTGTAGATGTTGGCTGCCGCAATGGCAGCTTTTTTGTTGGGATTGGGGGTAATGATATGAAGAAAAAAGTACAGTCACTTGTAAGCATTATTTTTGTATTATCGGTTGTTTTTATGATGATTTCACCTGTTCAGGCAACGCGCGTTAATGCCGCGACATCACCGGTGGAGATCGTCGCAGAGTACTCTTATCAGAGCATGTTCTGCGTGTATCATTTCATTATTGTAAGGAGTACATCTGATAAGCCGTTGACCGTAACATCAAATACGACTGCATATGATGCGGCTGGTAATATTGTCGGGGCCGAGTCAGGAGGCATAGAGGTCATAAGGGCAGGCCATGATGAGATGATCATGGAAATGTATGACGGAACTGCTCCGGCAACTTATCAGACACAGCTTTCCTCAAGCGTATGCAGCTATGTTGAAGATGCAGCGGCTTCAGTTATCGTCCAGCCAACGATTTCGGGCGATAAAGTAATAGTTACCTGCACGAATGCGGGAACGATACCTGCTGAGTTCTTCAATGTGTCAGCTCTCTTTTTTAAGAACGGACAGCTTGTCGGACATAATTACACTTATGTAATAGATGCGGATGACGAATTAAAAGCAGGCAGCACCATGAGCGGTGAGCTGGATTGTTATGAAAGCAGTTTCGATAATGTTCTTATATACACAAGTGGCAGATACTATACATGGGGATAAACTATGAGCAGGTTTGACAGATATGTGATTTCGATACTGTGTATATGTGCGGCAGCATTTGTTTTGCCGTTGACGGCGCAAGCAGCATGTCCCATTTCGGATTCGACGGATGACAAGATGACAGAGTTGGTCGAGGAAAGATATGACATGATTCCAAAGACCATCCGTAAGCAATATGAAAATTGTGGCGGAATTATTGAAATCACGGACTTTACCACTGTTACTGCGGAATTATGGCAGGATGGCGGCAGCAATATCTCGGTGGGGAGCTTTGCTGCAGGTGTGTATGATCCTAATACGAATAGAATACTTCTGACGGATTATTGTGCTTCAAGCGCGGTGTGCCATGAGGTGGGACATTTTGCGGATATGAAATGCCTGGGAAACACTTCTCAGACCAGTGCTTTCAATAAGATATTCACGGCAGAATCCGGAGACTTTGACGAGGGCGGGAATGATTATGCCGCATCAGATGTAAGGGAGTATTTTGCCGAGGCGTTCTCCGAGTATGTGACATGCGCCGGATATTTGAAGAACACCGTGCCAAAGACATACAGTTACATTGATTCACTTATGCAGCCTTATGGTGGAACGACGACTGATAAGGTGACGGCAATGCCAGACGAAGAATACCATATGGTAGATGTTATTCCTTCGAAGAAGCTGAAGGAGCTCGCGAAGAAAGTCAAAGAAGGAGCAATATCAGCCCTTCCGGATAATATTGCGGATGCGCTGGGCAAATACGGACTGTCGGAGGAACAGATAGAATCTCTGAAAAAAGCAATAGATGAAGATCCGGAACAGGCCGGAAAAGATCTCGGAGAGAAGGCGAGCCAGGCAATGTCTGACATAGACTGGGATTCCATCAAGGAGGATAGCAGGAAGAAAGGCGAGGAGTTTGCAAATAAAATCAACAGTTGGATCGGAGGATGAAGCACAAGGCCGGAGGCAGCAAAACAGCTTCCGGTTTTTCTTTGCGATGAATTGTGGCATAACAGGATAAATCAAACTATACTGGGAATGGAGGAAAAGTTGGCGTTTTGGCGGATTGCCACAGGTCATATTGATGAATTCATTCGGAAGCATCACCGGGAATGCGCTGACAAAAATACGATAGTATTTTACAGATATTGGGATAAGAAACGCTGTCACTGGATTCAGGAATAAAGACCACTTATGAATATCAGAGACAATTTCCAGAAAATGAGACGGAATTGATATTTAATTTAGAAAGGGGAATAGCTATGGGAAACATGAAGAAACTGGTAATTTATTTTTCAATGAGCGGAACTACAAAGAAAAGAGCACAAGAACTGGCTGAGTTGACAGGTGCTGATCTTTATGAAATCGTTCCTGCGAAGGCATATTCCAAAGAGGATCTTAACTGGGTCAACAAGAAGAGCCGCTGCTGTACCGGAAGATAGCAAAGAAGCTCCATCCGGACATAAATCCCAAGACCAGCGTTGATAAGGATCTTTCAGACCTCTGGAATCGAGTGCTTATTGCATAGTATCAACATCTGCGGAACATTCACTTGGGATTGTAAGCTGCTGGATCCACAGGGCCAAGGAAGTATTGGCTCATAAGCGAGGTGTACGCCATGAAGAAAAGCCACAAGGTGAAAAATTGGCTTATAGGAGATTTGGTGTGTTTGTTTTTCCTGTTAATCTGCGCGCTTATGCTTTCGGGCTGCACCGCCGAAACAGGGCAAGATGAAACATCGACCTCCGCAGGCAAGGAGGATACCGTTATGACGGGACAAGGATTTGACGGAACTTATAAAAAGGAGGAAGGCCGGGAGGTCATCTATCTGGCCGGCGGCTATTGCCATATTCCTGTCCATGAAATCGATGATGTGGCGGCGCTGATCGCGGCGGAGGAGAGCTATGAAAAGCCCTCACAGGAGCAGCTTCGAAAAATGCTGACTGCCGAGCAGTACGCAGTAACCCAGAATGGTGATACGGAGAAGCCCTACACGAACGAATACTGCGACACCTTTGAAGAGGGAATCTATGTTGACGTGAGCACCGGACAGCCCCTTTTCCGCTCCGCTGACAAGTATCAGGGGAGCTGCGGCTGGCCCAGCTTTTCTGCGCCGATCTACGAGGGTGTCTTGCGATATTCAGAGGACACCTCCCACGGCATGGCTCGCACAGAGGTGCGCAGCGGAGTGGGCGACGCCCATCTCGGCCACATTTTTACCGACGACCCGGAATCTCCAAACGGTGTTCGCTACTGCATCAACAGCGCAGCCCTGCGTTTCATACCGAAAGCTGAGATGGAAGCTCAGGGCTACGGCGCTTATTTGATACTGATGAACGATTGATGGGGATCAATGCTGAGCCAGAAGCCGGCGCACTTGCAGGCCAGGCGGCGAAGATGAATGGTCTTGCCGCAATCGTTTCAAAGAGAGCCTTCGGATAAGAGTTCCATTCTTTATCTGAGATGATGACCGTATCACCGGCTTTTATCGTCCGTATGCGGTTTTCTCTGCGGCGGCAGGAACTTGACCTCCAGAGACTTTGTATCTGGCACCGCGGGTGGTTCCAATCTTAGTTATAGCTCCTTCATGAAGCATATTTCCAAGGACTCTTTCTACTGTTGTAACGCTGATATCCGGAACCTTTCGCAGGATGTCTTCTTTAGAGATCGGAACAATCGAATTAAGAAGTATGTTTTCAATCCTCTTTTGTTTGGAGACTCTTTTTGACTGATTTGTCAGGAAGCTTTCATCAAGCTGCTTGTAGCAGGCATAAAGTATCTGCAGCATAAAGGTCGCGAACGGAACATAGTCCGAGGCGTTCTCGTTCCATCCATCTGAGGATTTTTTGAGCGCATCATAGTAGCCGGATTTGTAATCGTCTATCTTGTTCTCGACGGATGCATACCGGCCAATGTCAAAACCTGATTGTTCCAGCAGTAGTACTGTTAACAGCCTGGATATTCTTCCGTTGCCATCAGTAAATGGGTGAATACACAGGAAGTCCAGGACAAAACATGATATAAGAAGAAGACTGCTGATCGAGGAATCTTGTTTTGCCTCATAATAGGCCATGATCAGCTGATGCATTGCATCAGGGGTATCCTTTGCATCTACGGGAATGAAGCGTACTTTGACAGTGCCATCTGCATATCTTTCCTGAACATAGTTGTTCTGAGTCTTGTATTGTCCTGCATCCGTAGAGGTGAATGAGAGAATTTGATTATGAAAATGCCTTATGAGATCCTCCGAAATATCAAGGCTTTTGTAATCAGTATAGATCTCATTCAGGGCATTCTTATAACCAAGGATTTCCTGCTCATCATGAGTCAGCGGTTCCTGTTTGCCATATGCCATATCTTCGATACGCTGCCTTGTCGTAATAATTCCTTCAATCGCATTACTGCCTTTTACAGAATCGATAAGCGCTTCCTGCATAAGGGCCTTGTACACTTTTGCGTTTTCAGCTCTTCGCAGATCATCCCTGGCACGCAGATCATAGATAATGTTGGAGATATTGATCAGAGATCCTGCGGTCTGTCCTTTTAGAAAACGGTAATCAAATTGATGCATGATCTATTTCACCCCCATGCGAAATGTTATTTGCATTATTTTACCACAATTTGATGCAGATAATTCACATAAGGACGAAAAACCAGAAGAGATGAGTTCCCCTTCGTCCCTGAGTTTTGACATGATCCGCAGAATCTGGGTTTCCACTTCGAAAGGTCCACTTTTGAGTAGCATTACGTGTGCCACATCCTAAATCAAGAATACGAGATTTTGCTCCAGCAGGAAGAGAACAATCTTTCATAAAATCATCTTCAGTTTTTTGTTGTTTTCTTCAAAGAAATCAAAAGCAGGATGAGTCCTGTTCCGATGAGGATGTGCCCGATCCCGGCAATCCCGGAGATGGCCGCACTGGCACCAGATGAGAGTACAATATTCAACACCTGCGGGACGCCACGCACCACCAGCATGACAGCCGTCAGCGGCAGACCAATGTTGTACAGGCACATGAAAGCGCGGAAGGACTTTTGTTTCGTCAGATCATTATGCGCTGCAAAAAGCGCCACGATGAGGAATACCATCATCCCCAGCAGGAACAGGTGCGCGTGCACCTTCCCCAGGGCTGTCACTCCGGTGAAGCCGTTCCATTTAGTGAACTCCCGGTAGAATACGCCGCCTGCCATGGCGGCAATGGCATAGCCAAGAGCATAATTCAGATACTTTTTCATTTTGTTTTGCTTCCTTTCATGGCGTTATAGCCGATCAAAACGGTCCAGACATAGGCGCAGGTCTTGGGTATCATCAGAATTCCCACGACGGGCACAGCGTCGGCAAAAAGCACGACCGGGATGTAGCAGGAAAAGCTCAGCACCACCGTCAGCCACAGGAAACGGAAGGGACGGTCATTTTCTGCTTTGGCGCTGCAGTAGAACAGCACGACGATCAAAAGCCCCAGTAGCGCGAACGGGATGTTGCGGTAAATGCCCCAGGAGAGCGGCGCATTGGCACTGGTCCACGCGTTCTGCGGCATCAGGCAGAGCAGGATGCGGGACAGGGAGAGCACCCAGACCGCAGCGGTAACGCCATTTAAGCCGGACACCTTGTAGCGGACGCGCCAAACATAGTAGAGCAGCACATAAAAAACGGTCATGGTGATGGAAGTTATCAGCTTGCCGATTCCAAGGACTGCCGTATAGTCAGCAAGACCCGTGGTGCAAAGAGCAATGGCCCTGGGTACCAGATGGAACGCATCTCCGCAGCCCAGCGTTACCGCCATGATGCCATACAAAAGGTATTGTTTTTCCCCCTTGTTCTTGCGGATCATCAGAATTCCCAGTGTGATAACTGTGATGAGATAAAAGATATCGAATAGAGTTTCAAAAATTGCCTGCATAAAAACACTTCCTTTCATTTTGAACATTGTTCATATTTGAGCCTATGAAAACCCGCCGCATGGCGGGCTATCATGCCTTATAAATTGCGCGCCGGATCAGCTCCAGCAGCAGAGCGCAGTCGCTTTTCTTCTGCATCAGACGGGTCAGCAGATTCATCAATACAAAATCCAGAAAATCCGATTCCGAAAAAGAACCGGAAAATGCATCCTTCCTGACGGCCGGATCGGAATGCAGCGCCTCCATCATTCCCAGCTTCATATGGGAAAAGTAGTGCTCCATGGTATTCCTGGCCTTATCCTTTTCTCCGCTGGCAAAGCTGAGGGAATGGGCCGTGAAGAAGTTGGGGTATTCCCCGGCACCGCGGCGAACGCTTTCAAAAATCCAGTTGACGTATTCCACAAAGGGCAAAGCGGTTTTGCAGGAGGTTTCCATGTGAAAAATATCTTCCCACACACTTTCGATGGTCGCCAGGATCAGCGCGTCCTTGCTGGGAAAATAATTATAAAGCGAACCCAGCGCCACGCCGCAGCGCTTCGCAACTGAGCGCATATTGACGGTGGATAAGCCTGTTTCCGAAACCATGTCCCGGCAGCCCTTCAAGATAGCCTCTCGCGAGGTGACAATGGTATTGATGACGGTCACTTCCTTTCTGAACATTGTTCATTATAGTTCGATGATCTTTCATTGTCAATATGATTGTGATAAAGGCTGAAGTATCTTTCACAGAAGACAATATAAATGAGATATTCATTCCTTTGCTGAAGAAAGCATTCTGCGTGAGCGTCTTATTGCTCGAAAGACAGTGAGCGGAGCAACACAGGAAGAAGCGGAAAGTTTTATTGAAGATTTTATGGTCATGAATGGAGCAAAGTGATGCTAACTGAACCGTTCTATTAATGTATAATGATGATAAACTTAAGAGGGGATAACATGGAACAGCAGACGCACAAGAGGCGCGTTCATTACAGCGGGACGCACCCGAAAAATTATGATGAGAAGTATAAGGAACTTGATCCGGAACGATACAGGGATACTGTCGAAAAAGTCATAAGCAAGGGCAGTACACCGGCAGGCATGCATATCTCCATATGTGTGGATGAGATCCTGTCATTCCTGCAGATCAGACCCGGGCAGAAAGGCCTGGACGCCACGCTCGGATACGGCGGACACACATCCAGGATGCTGGAGAAACTTGATGGCAGAGGGCATATCTATGCTCTTGATGTTGACCCTATCGAGATCGTAAAGACTAAGAAACGCATTCGCGATATGGGATACGGAGCGGATGTTTTCACGGCAAAACAAATGAATTTTGCCGATATCGACAAACTGGTGGAAGAGACCGGAACGTTCGATTTTGTTTTGGCGGATCTCGGGGTCTCTTCGATGCAGATAGATAATCCGGAGCGCGGTTTTACATACAAGCACGAGGGACCGCTTGATCTGCGCATGGATCCCGAACACGGGCAATCTGCGGCGGAGCGGTTGAAAGAGCTGGATCAGGACGAGATAGAGTGGATGCTTCGCGAGAATTCAGATGAACCATATGCCAGGGAGATCTCAAAAGAAATCATAAAAGTCTACAGGGCAAAACAGAAGATAGAGACAACGACGGATCTGTACAATGTCGTGGATTCGGCGCTTGCTTTTCTGCCGTCGGCGGAAAGGAAAGATGCGGTAAAGAAATCATGTGCGCGGACATTTCAAGCACTTCGGATAGACGTGAACAGTGAGTTTGAAGCGCTGGAAGCATTCCTGGGCAAGCTGCCGGATGCGCTTGCTGCCGGCGGACGAGTTGCCATCCTGACATTTCATTCCGGCGAGGATCGCCTGGTCAAGAAGTCATTTAAGTCGTTGTTGAAAGATGGCATCTACAGTGAGATCTCCACGGATGTGATCAGACCATCAGCACAGGAGTGCGGGGAGAATCCCCGCGCTCGCTCCGCTAAATTGAGATGGGCCGTCAGACCAGAGAAGCAAGCTCCCTTGCCAGTAACAGATATCGATTGATTGCAGTTACAAGGCTCTGATAGCTTGGACGATCACTATTATCGGCATGATTATATGAGTTCCGGACGCCTTTAAGAGCTTTATGAAGGACAATTAGTTCAGTTGCCAGATATACACTTTCCGGAGGAACATTTGAATAGACCTCGATTGTATTTTCGAATTCTCTCTTTCCAATCAGGACACTATCCACGCCGACAAAGAAGGAAAACGGCATACGCATTCTGGAGATGTTCTGCTCATCAATTTTCATTCTATTACCCAGATTATATCCGCATCTGGCTGCCTCGTTAATCGTCCTGTTAAGAAATGTGAAAAAGTTTTCGTTGGGACCAGCGAAAGGAAATTTTATTGAGTACATGTAAGAGTCGAAAACATAGTTCTCGTCATTGAGATATCTTTTAAGATCACTGATTTTTGCGGCAGTTATGGCTGCCATATTACTTTCACTCCTGTCAAAGTAAAAAATCCTGTTCTCAAACAGAAAATCGGCCATTTTTGATTCAGAGAAGGTCAATGCCTGTTGATACAGCTTATTATCAATACATCGCCCTATTATATCCAGTATGGAGCGTTTGTTTTCATCAAGTAACTGGCCGTAATCTTCCTCTATGGTATCGGCGAAGATCCCAAGCATGGTATCTGAGGCATCACCGTCTTCTTTTATTTCATTAATGGAGGTCTTTATTGACGTAAGCCCCTCTTCATATCTTGAGATATCGCAGAACTGCAGACCTTCTGCAATTTCCTTCATTGCAGTCGTTACGTCCTCTATCTCGCCGGAGGTTTCTTCGTGTAATTTATAGTAGTCGTCGATTACATCCGCGCTTCCAAAGTTCAGAAAGTCATTCATTCCTGAAACAAAACTGAAAATATCAAATGCATATCGCTGATCTATTATGTGCTTTGTAGATGTATTGACACCACATATCATTCTGGGCTTGATTTTTTCCTGCCTCAGCAAAGACAGAATCGCATTCATAATAAGAGAAACATCACGGAATCCTCCATGTGTGTCTGCCTGTTTTTATTTGCGGTATGCTGAACATCGCGAATATGCGTTACGGCCGCCTTGATTGCTGTAACGGGGTGCGTTTCCTGCAAAGCAATAGAGTGGTAGCCCCTGCGCCTCTTTGGATTCATTTATTCTTTGCTTAAAATAGTCTGCTGCTGTGATGCCATAATTATTATAGTCATTGCTTGTTGCATCAGTTTCCAGCATGAGACAT
>Ga0172378_10006780_pt1 | contig 10684 bp, 12 predicted proteins | sample GrowelOW332metaG_FD_119755 | JGI IMG/M metagenome (GOLD analysis project Ga0172378, IMG submission 119755) | Groundwater microbial communities from an aquifer near a municipal landfill in Southern Ontario, Canada - Pumphouse #3_1 metaG | ecosystem: Environmental > Aquatic > Deep subsurface >... | reverse complement strand
TGGAAAAAAGATTTAGAAAAATCAGATATTCCATATAGAAAGATACATAATACAAGACACACATTTTGTTCAACAATGATTTCAAGCGGGGAAGATGTAAATTATGTTAGCAAAATTGCTGGACATTCATCAACTAAAATGACACTTGAAGTTTATTCAAAATATATTCCTAATAAAAATAGGAACTTTGGAAAAATATTTAATGAAAGTTTTTGACACTGATTGACACTGAAATGACACCAAGATTTTTAAAAGTCTTTGAAGATACCGAAAAAAGGGAGATTTTTAAAAGGTGGTGCGGATGAGAAGATTTCTCATTTTACAAAACCATTCTATAAAACACCGATAAAATCGAGAATAACAACCGAATGTGCAACAAAAAGTGCTACCATTAGTGCTACTTGTTTTATGGATGAGATTATAATTACTATTTACTTAATTTTAGGTTAAATAAGACTTCTTGTTAATACAACAATATCTTATGATTGTTTAATAAATTCTTCAAGTGGAACATCTAATGATTTAGAGATTTTATATAAATGTTCTAAATTAAAATATTTATCGTATTTATTATTTTCACAGTTTGAATAGAAAGTGATATCAGAGGAAGCCGATTACTGAAATAAAAGGAGTCTTGAAAGAGAAAAAGCTTACTTAATCAAAATAGTACACAACCAAATAAGCGAAGGGATGATTATATAATTCTCCAAAAGAATCATAATGAAATAAAAGATAAATATACTTACAATAATAGTGGGAATTGTAACTTCAACTTGTGGATAATTTCAAATAAAAATTTATCAAGATAAAAAACTTATAAAAATGAATTCCTTTGTAATTTGTATGATAGTAAAATATCATACAAATTATATTAATAACAAAAACAATTAAGTAAAATTTCTTTTCTTAATAACTCATAAATAATTTTTGTATAATTCTAAATATGTATAATCAATTTTTTTGAAAATAGTTTTTTCTAAATTACTATCTTGGATATGATATTTAATTGCAAAACCATAATCAATTTTTTTGCTACTCAATGTACTTTTAGTAACATTATTCAAGCTTAATTTATTACTCATAGTATTGTTAAATATCTCATATCTACTATTTGAATCTAAAGTTCGTGATGCAGGTGCCAATTCTCTATTTACAATATTACTAAATGTATAATTATCTCCATCAACATAACTTGTTAATGATTTTACTGTTAAAAAAGTATTTGTATTATTTAACATAATAGCATCAATGTAAGAACCACTTTGATTATTAAAACTTACATTTATATTATTATCTGATAATATGAATTTTTGAGGAGCAATATTCTCAATATTTGCACTTTTAATAATTAATTTAACAGGTACTGTTTTTTTCTTACCATATTCATATTCAATATTCTTAGGTAAAATAATTTCTCCATTGAATGCAATATTTTTATTTAATCTGAAGTACTTGTCACTATTTGTAGAAATATTATATTGTTTGAAATTCTTATTTAAATGATTATTTATATAAGTATTTTTTGTATTTTGGAAATCATTTACTAATCTTGCAATTAAGTTATCTCCAAAATTAGTAAAATCATTTAATGAAGTAAATTGTTTATCTTCAATTTGTTTCATATAAGAATTTAGATTTTTATCGGGGGGAGTAGGTATAATTTTTATATTACAATTAAGTTTTTTATCAAATAATAATCCACTCTCATCTACATAACTATAATTAAAACTAATATTATCTATATTAGTTGTATATTTATTTAATTCTGTGTTATACAAATTTGTTAATTCATTATTATGTATATTTTGGAGATTCATTATTTCAGATATTTTTGTTCTAATTTGGATTAAATTATTATCTTTTACAATTTGTAAGAATTTATCTTTATCAAAAAACTTAGGATCTGCAATTGCACCTGTTGCAACATTTAAACCAACTGTTGTAAATGTTGCTCCTGCATTCCATATAGCAGAAGTTCCAGCAGATAACATTGTTCTTCTTGTATAATTACTTGTACAAAATTGATAGTTTTTATCAGTATTATTCATTACAACTAAGCATCCAGGAGAATTAGAACCACTTTCAACATTTGAGTCCATAGAATAATTAGGATAAAATCCGTTATTGCTAATATTAATTACTTCAAAACCGTCTTTTGGTTCTTCATAATTGAATTTAATATATGCTAATTTTGTTCCATTTTCCATATAAGCATATGCTAAAGGAACACCTTTAGAAAGATATAATTTATCTTCATTTTGTAAACTTAAATTAGATGATGATACACCCCAACAACCACTAAACACAATAGAAAAAATAACAAAAACTGCTATTTTTAATAAACTTCTTTTTTTCAATTTTTATCCTTATTTAGAAAATAATACTTAATGTTTATTTCATAATTTTTATTGTTTAATTATTTACATTCCAAACTATTTCATCATAGTTAGGTTCTTTAATCATTCTTATAATTAATTCCAATTCAGTTGTTCCAAATATTAGAAAAGGAACATCGACTACATCTTGTGATTCTTGACTATCAATTAATGTTCTTCTCGTTTCTAATAGATTAAGAGTATGCTTTGGCATAGATACTTGTGGATTTAAAAATGCCGATAAGTCATCTTTATTATTTATTGGGAAACCTTCTAAATTACTTATTTGTTTAGGAGAAACTATTTGATAATACTCATAACCTCTTTTTTTAACTTCTTCATTTACATTATTTATTGTTGGAACAATAGATAAATATGCTTCTGGATGTTTCCCTTTTAATTTATTTGAAACTTTTATCAAAGTATCACTATCTTTGATATTTTCAAATGTTGTTTCTCCATCTTTTGGAGAGGGATAATTTTGTTGTTTTACATCAGTTAAAGGAATATCTATATTTGAATTTGATGAACCACAACCTGTGAAAATTAGTGTTGCTAATATTGAAGTGCTTAATAATATTTTTTTCATTGTTTATACCTTATTTAAATTTCACTGTTTGGAAACCACCACTTCTAAAATGATAGCTTTGATTATTTGTTGTATTAAATACTAATTTCATTTCTTCTTCATCCAATGTATCATCAGATACAATATATTTATATAATCGTGTAATTGGCTTATCATCTTTATAATAATCTACAACTTGAATATAAGTATCATCTCCTAATACTGAACCTAACATAGCATTTAAAGCTATACTACCAACAGTTGCTATTCCTATGTTCTGTAAAGAAGTAATATCTTTATAATATGTAGCATATCCTACACTCTGATTCATAGCAACTAATCTTTTTGAAACTTCTTCACCCGCATGGAATTTTTGCTCAACCATCTTATTGTATTCTTCATAGTAGTCATCAATCTCTCCCTCAAATATAATTTTAGGAGTCATATCTTTTGTAATTGGAATATTTCTTGTATTTGTTATAAATACTTGAAATTCTGATGTTTCAAAACTGTTTTTTGTAAGAACCTCCGGAGCTCTTACATCAGCTAAGAGAGTTGTACCTATTAGCAATGAACTAACTAAAAGTTTTTTCATTATATTCCTTTATGTATGATTTATTCATTTTATTATATATAAAAAAATACCTTTTTACAACAATAATTTAAATTTCTTATAAAAACCATTTAGTTATTACCTCTAAAAATAATTTATTATTTATGATACAGATGACTTATTGATATAATTTTCTTATTTAAAATATCAATAGTATTTTTTAACAGTTTTCCTATCTATTCCAGTTAATCTACTAATAGCAGAAACAGAAACTTTCACATTTAGATTTTGAAGTTCAATAACAGCGTTTTGAACTTCAAACTCTTTTTTCTCTTGTAGTTTAATAATATGATTTTGTTTAGCTTCTAATAATTGATTTTTGTTTTTTTCTTTATCTCTAATACATAAAGTTCTATAAGCTGAAATTTTTTGTCTTGATTTTGTTTCTGCGTCATATTCACTTTTTGTTAAGTTTTTCATTTTTGGGAAATTCATTACACCCTCATTTATATCTTTTTTTTCTTTTAGATATTTAATTTCAATAGTTCCATTTTGCCATCTTTTAAAAACTGATGTAGAGATAGATAAAAGTTCTTTATTATCTAATCCCACATTTTTTGAATTATTGATATTTTCTAAAAAATCAAATATATCATTAGCAGTTAAGCTATTTTGATTATAAGCAAATATCAAGGCATATTTAAAAAAAGTTAAATTTCTTTTTCCTATTTCTAAATCTTCATCTTTTATGTTGATACTTATTTTTCTTTTTGAATTTGAATATTCTTTTTTTGGAAGAAGTGATTTAAAATCTTTTAATTCATAGTTTATTTGTTTAGAGTAATAACAATTATGTAATAATGGATTTCTCCACACTCCATAAAGTTTATGTGAAGCTATTTCATCACAGCTTAATATTTTTGTAATTGTATGTTTAATAGCTAATAGATAATCAAAAGCTTTTTTTTGATTAGTATATACATGATTTTTTAAATGATAGGCAAAATGAAAACCTTTTGCTGTTTCTAAAATATAAGAGGGTTCAAGTCCTATTTTTTCACTTATAAAATCATATAACCCGTTTATATTTTTAAAATACTCTTTTGCTGTTTTATCTTCTATTTTATCAATATCAAACACTAAAAAACTTATTCTCTCTTTTGTATTAAAGTTTATAAACTTACATTTTTCAAGAGCTATTACTGTTTGATACTCTAATACATTAGATTTTTTCTTATCATTACCACCTTTTATTCTATTTGGAAGATTTTTAATTAAAACTTCTTTTAATTCCTCTTTCTCATTTTCAGTATATTTATTTAATTGTGTCATTGGCTACTCCTTTTTTTGTTTGGAGCAACCCTTGAAGAGTTGGAAGAAAATTTTTAATTCATTTTGTATATAAAGGTTATAAGCGTGAGTTTTAGCAACCATTCAAAAATGAACAAAAATTTAGGCAGTTTTTTAAAAATAGAGATAATATCATCGAAAATTTGATGTAGAACATGAAGTTTTAAATTGAAAAGTTAAATAAAAAATTGGGGAATGTTGATGGTCTAACAGTATTACTCCCCCGATAGGGGAAAGAAAAAAAATCAGAAGAAAAGAGAGAATAAAATATTATTTAATATAAATATTTATAGATTATTAGTTATATAGTCCCGTTTTGGAAAAGCTTTTAAGTCTTAAAAGCCTTAATATTTAATAATTTCTTTATATGATTATTATTTTATTAGTGATAGAATGAAACATAAATTATTAAAAAGAGGTAGGGAGAAAATGAGAGTAATTCTAAAATTCTTTATATTTGGAATATTAATGACAATTATTTCAGGTTGTTCAGGTAAATCATTACCAATAGTTGAACAAGAAGAACTTGATAAATATGAAAAATCATATATAGCTGAATATCAAACAACAAAGCTACAAAATGCTAACTATCAACCATCTTTTAAATGGGTTCAACCTAAAAATAAAAAAGAAGAATGTAAAGTTTATGTAGGAATTAATCCTAACGATGATAGAACTATCAAATCAGATTATTCATTATATTGGGATGGGGAATGTAGAAATGGATATGCTTTTAATTTAGGAAGAGAAATTGAAAATACAATGTTATCTAATATACAGCAAATTGGTTATTATGATAATGGGGAAGTTACTGATTATTGTGTACAATTTGATCCAATAAATAACTTTGAATTTAGTGGAGAATGTTCATCTAATTTTAATAAACCTAATCATTATGTAAAGAAAATAATAACTGAAAAAAATGGAGATTTAAATATAGTATTTGAACTTGGCATTATGAGTAGTCCTAATAATCCATCAATGTTTATGAAAACTTGGGTATTTTTTGATGCAATAGAATACTATAAAGTTTATCCTAATTATGCCTATATAATTTCAGATATAACAAAAAGTGAATTTGATGTTAGGAATTATGAATTCTATATAAAAGACCTTAAAACTGATAAGTTTAATGGATTTTCTTTTGCTACTTTAAAAGATGGTTCAGTAAAGGCTTTTGAAACAATTGATGGAAATTTTGTTAGAAATGTTGAATTACCACAAAGTTATTTTAATAAAGCAAATAGTATTTTAACTGAAATTAGAAATGAAGTAAATATTGCGTTGGAGGCTCAAAGAAGAGCTTTAATTATTAAAGAAAAATATATAAATAAAATTTGTAAAGATACTGTTAAAGTTGATTTTATGGATAATAATGAATATAAAGCTATTTGTAAAGAAGATGAAAAAAATGCTCAGTTAAAAATAAAAATTGATGCTAAATTAGCTCAAATTGCACAACAAAAACAAGCCAAAAGACAACAACGAAATGAAGAAAGATTAATTCAAGCAAGAGAAGCAGAAGCAATGGCAGCTAAAAGACAAGCATCAGCAGCTCAGGCGTCTGCAGAAGCTCAACAATATGCAAATACAAATCAGATGATGCAAAATAACCTAAATAATTTAAATAATGTAAATAATAATTTACAAATGCAAAATCTGAATAATAATTTGAATAATATAAATAATACTTTGAATAATTCTAATTCAGGTAGTTATAACAACGGTGGTGGATACTATAATGAAAGATCTTTATTACAAAAGTAAATATACTTTTTAGAAAAAATTATGATAGGTTATATACCTAAAAAATGCTTCCTATATTTTTTACTATAAGGGAAGCATTTTTGAATTTAACTCAAATGTATATAATTTCAGATTAAATAATCCGGATGATATTTATTGACAAATTCATCGTCTTTAATGTATTCTTTTTTAATCCAAGATACAGGAATTTCTTCATCTAAATAAGTAAAATCATGTTGCTTTTCTTCGATTAATATTTCTTTTAGCTTAACTATCTTACTTTTATCTATTTTTATTACAAATCTATCTCTACTTGTGGTAATTTCAAGAATATAACCATCTTTTATTACATATCGTTCTTCCAACTCTTCTTTTATTCTTGACCTTTTTATTCATAATAGATATATAATATTCTCTATTTACTTAAAGACTTGGAATTTGTATTAAATCTCGAAAGCTTTAATATTCAATAACTCTTCTTTACTTTTTTAATTTATATTACATAACAGAAGAAAAACTTATCTAATCTTTTTCAAATTCAAAATCACTTTCATTAGTTCAGCTTTTTCTCTCATTTCACTCTATTAGATTATTTACTGATACTAAAATTAAATTCTCACGCGTTCTAATTTGAATTTTATTCTAAGCAAAAATCCAATCATTACAATCCATAAAAAGCCCTATGAACTAACGAAAGTGAAAAATTTTTGAAAGAAAAAGAGATAAGTTTTTTAACTTCTTTAAATTAAAAAAAGAAGAGAAAAGACAAACCCTCAAAATCTTCAAAAATGAAAACATTTAAAAAAAGGATACAAGATGACAAGAGAAGAAATTTTAAAAGAGTTTAAAGGGATAGAGGGAATAAATGAAGCTAAAAAGATTTATAAGCAATTAGCTAAAAAATTACACCCTGATGTTGGCGGAGATGAAGAGAGTTTTAAATTATTAAACGCAATCTATACTGATTTAATTGAACATAAGATTTATTTCTCAAATGATTTTAAAATTGATATAGAGCTTGAAAAAATCATAGGCTTAATATTACACTTTGAAAATATTACTATTGAGCTTGTGGGGTCTTGGATTTGGGTAAGTGGCGATACAAGAGAAATCAAAAATAAATTAAAAGAATTAGGTTTTAAATGGGCTTCAAAAAAGAAAATGTGGTTTTATGGAGAAATGAAAGGAAGAAATCCAAATGAAAAAAGCATGGAAGAGATAAAAAGTAAATATGGGAGCGAAACTTTAAAAACTAATGATAAAAAAAAGATAGCAAGTTAAACACTTGCTATAAATCATTTTTTGTAAATTGTTTATAACCAGCTTCAACAAGTTGAAGGACTAAATTTGAAATAGTAATCCCATTTTTTTTAGCCAGTTTTTCAATTTTCTCTTTTTGTTTAGATTGAAGTTTGGCAGTTATTGTTGCTTCCTTAATTTGTTTTGTTTGTATTTTTACAGTTGCTTCCTTTTGTTGTATTTTTGTAGACATTTTTAACTCCTTTGTTTTTAAGATTTGTATATCATTCCATAATTTTAAAAAAAAATTAAGCCCAAACCCATATAAATTTTGAAATTCTTTTTTAGGTGTAGGTTTTATAAAAGAATGAGATACAAAAGATTGAAACATTGGTATAAAAAAGATATACCTTTTTTATATGTATAGGTTTTTTATATGAAATAGCTATAAAAAGGGATAGGAAAGATATATGTTTTTTTAATTTTAGAATTTAATGAATTTATTTTTTTAAAAATGATATAATTTAAAAAACACAACAATTGTGTTTTATTCTCAAAAGGAGAAATCATGACACAAAAAATTAGAAGTAATGTTTATTTAGATACTGAATTAAAAGAGTCAGCAAGAGAAATGTTTAAAAACTATGGATTAAGTTTAAGCGATGGTATAAATTTTTTATTAAAACAAGCAACAGATAAAAAAAGCCCAATATTAGATTTAAACATTGAACAAATAAGCCCAAATGACCCTGATTATAAATTAGTTGAAGAAGCAAGAAAAAACAGAGCAAATGGAGAAAAAATCTATTCACTTGACGAAGTAATGAAAGAATTTAATGCTAATTGATATTCAAGATAGTGCATATAAAGATTTAAAAAAGATTGATAAATCAGATGCTATTAAAATATTACAGACTATAAAAAAGCTTGAAGATTACCCACATATTACAAATGTAAAAAAATTAACAAATCACTATCCACCGTTTAGATTAAGAATTGGGGATTATAGAGTTTTATTTGATATTGAAGAAGATAAAATTATTGTATCAAATATCAAGCACAGAAAAGAAGCTTATTAAAGAGAAGCCCTAATTTTGGCATCTCTTTAAATAATAATCTGTGATAGCTTCGCGTTTATGGTTAAGGATTTCACTAATTTGTAATTTAGCTTCTTTTTCACTAATTCCTCTATTAAGTTTTTCTTCAAATTTATCTCTTGCCGATGTAAAACGAAAATCATGAGAGCTAATATCATATTTTTGTAAATCATTGTAATAAGTAGTTTTTGAGATTAGTTTTTCTTGATTTTTTAAAAGTTTTAGTTCTAATTCTAAACTACTAATTTCTTTTCTTTCATAAATATGGTTTCCCTTTCCGATTAAATTTTCAACACAACCATTTTGTATGTATTTTAAAGGGTTAGAAACCAACTCAAACGCTTCTTCTTGCCTAATACTTAAATCATACTGGCATTGAGCTATTAAGCCCGTTATGGCTCTATCTTCATAAAGATTTTGAATTATTAAATCAACATTATCAATATAACGATTTTCAATAATTGTTTCAGCTTGGTCTTTTATTGTTTTCACTCTATCATCAAAAAAATCTTTATCTTCATAATGTAAAGGAATATAAATATTTTGTTGTTCTAATCCTTTGAGCATTGAAGAAAAGCCCCTTAAATAGTTTTCTTGGGTTTTGATTGATAAATCTTCTAATCTTTGATTAAAAAATTTATCAAGGTTATCTTTTGTGAATAAGGTATTTAATTTCCCCTCTAAATTTTGAGAAATAAAATAATCAGCTATATCTTTTAAATACATAAGGCGTTTTTCTGCTAATTTATCACTATGTGTTAAGTTATCATTTTTTCCAACTCTTCCAACTCCAAAAGCTTCAAGACGGTGGAACGCGTCTTTAATTTGTTTTTGGAAATTTCCACCTTTTAAATTTGCCATTGTTAAAGTCCATTTTTTTTATAAAAAGTTTCAATAGTCCCACGTGATATTTTTATACGGTGGGCTTCCCATAAATAATTAGCAATAGATAAACTCCCATTTCCTTTTTTTCTTAAATCTAAAATTTCATCAGCATATTTTTTTATATATTGATTTTTAATATTTTCAAAATTGATAAGGTTTTTATTTTTCAATGCTTCCTTTTGAATTTCTATTAAAATAAAAAATCCCGTCATAATTCTATTTTTTGTTAAGGTTTGATTTTCAAGATATTTTAAATATCTTTTTGAAAACTCTTCAAAATCCTCTATTGTTTTAAATCCCAGTATTTTAGAATAGTATTCTTTCTTTTTTTGCGTAAACATTTTTATCTCCTATGATGATTTTATATGAGAACACCTGAAAGGGTTTGAATATTGTTTTATTTCTTAAAAGAGGTTTAGACCTGTGATTTGTTTAACGACAGTATCAGCAAAATGTCAAATTAGCATTGATTGAGTAATCAAAAGGCAGAGTAAAAGTAGAAATAAAAAGGACTTAAAAAAACATTGGCGGAAGTTTGGCGAGTGTGTTTTTGGGTTAAGTATTTGTCAGATGAAAAAATCAGATTAAACAAAATTTAGCATATTTTTATACAAAAAATAGCAAAAATAGGCACAATAAAAGTGCCATCTTTTCGCTATTTCTTGATTTAATCGCGATTTTTAATAACGCTTCCTATCTCTGTTCAAGAAATTGAACAGAGATAAGGAAGCTCCCTCAGCGTTAAATTACTAATTCAAATAACGGGGTGCCACCCCCGTTTTTTTGATAATGTCAGCTAAACATTATCAAAAAGCCATTTGTATTAGTAATTATAGTTGTTAGTGCGTCTAATATGACAAGTATTGTCATT
>Ga0172378_10006778_pt1 | contig 10686 bp, 7 predicted proteins | sample GrowelOW332metaG_FD_119755 | JGI IMG/M metagenome (GOLD analysis project Ga0172378, IMG submission 119755) | Groundwater microbial communities from an aquifer near a municipal landfill in Southern Ontario, Canada - Pumphouse #3_1 metaG | ecosystem: Environmental > Aquatic > Deep subsurface >... | reverse complement strand
TCCATTCATCAAGAATAGAATTGTATCAAAAGGACCCTGGAGTTGTGAATCATAAAAGTTGATACATTCAGCATCTTTTACCCCACGCTGTTTCATCACGTCAACAGAAAGATGAGACATATCTATCGATTTGACCTCTTTACCTTGCTCCTGGAGAGCAAGCGAAAGAGCCCCAGAGCCTGCACCCACATCTAAGATACGACCCCTTGCTTCTTTAATAGCACACTTTTCTATGGCGGAGCATTGACTCGATGTTCTAAAGAGATGTGAGACAGGTATTTCATCATCATCGAACAAAGAGGAATGAACCATCAGTGGATGAGGTTCTTTCTTGTAAAAGAAGTTATGGATAGCTAATCCCATTGGATCTTGTCCAGCAGAGAGGGTTTCTACTTCATTAATTATTGGAGAAGACATAAATAGTTTTGATTATAATTTATCTACTAAATACAAATTTAGATAAATATCGCGATATCTCCTAAGAAAGTCATATCTTTGTGTCATTATGAGTAATATTGAAGAAATAATGAGAAACGGCCTTACTTTTAAAGGTGCCGCTCCAGAAGAAAAAAGAGAAGATAAAAGATTCAAGAAAGTCAAGACTAAAGCTAAAAAAGCTACTTACATTAGCGGACAACATGGATCAGGTTCATCAAAAATGAAAGCTGAGATTCGTCAAAAGCGTGCCAATAGACATAGATAATGTACCAATAGACGTAGATAAAGCAACATTTTTATCAAACGGTTTTGGAGTATTTCCTTAAAAAATACTCTTTTTTAGTTTAACTTACAACTATCATAGAATTCTCTTCAATCTTTTTTTGCACAAGTAAATCCTAGTTGTGCAATTGGTTTATTATAAATCAACCTTTCCTATTTATCTGATTTTCAGCGTTTTACAGAATATCCGAGGAAAGATATAAACAACAAAAGACATTTCAAAACAATTTACGTGAGAACAATTGTCGCTAAATTTATTTGGTGTCTAACTTCTTGGATTATATATTTGCAGCCGAATTAATCAATAAAAGATAAATATGAATAAAAAATTTATCGCTGCAATAGCGATGGTAGCTTTATCATTTATGCCAGTTATGGCAGGTGGTCTTCTGACTAACACCAATTTAAATGCATCATTCCTACGTATGATGGCTCGTGGAGCTAGTACAAACATATATGCTACTTACTCCAATCCAGCGGGTTTAGCATTTCTTCCTCATGATGGGCTATACCTGTCCATTGACAATCAAAGTGTATCTCAAACTCGTGATGTCTCTTCTACATTTGCATGGGATTTGAAGTCAGTATCAACACGCGAATTTAAAGGAAATGCTTCTCCCCCAATAGTTCCAAGCATCACGATAGCATTTAAACAAGGTGACATGACCTTCTCTGGACTAATTGGTGTCACTGGTGGAGGTGGAAAAGCAACTTTTGATTCAGGTTTACCCATGTTTCAATCTCTTGTAACTAGCCTTCTTTATCAACAATCAGGTGGTTTATTAACACCTGATAAATATGATTATGAAGCAAGCATGTCTGGAAGTCAATATATTTTTGGTGGACAGTTTGGTATCACTTATAAGGTTGCAGATTATTTATCAGTGTACGGTGGTGGTCGCATGAATTTCTTTCAAGGAAACCAAACAGGTAACGTAGCTGCCTCTATGCTTCTTCCTGATGGCTCAACTAAAGATCTTATTCGTTTAGGTCTTGACGTAGATCAGACTGGTTGGGGTATCACACCCATCATCGGTGCTCATTTTAGATATGGCAAATTCAACGTTGGTTTAAAATATGAGTTTACAACAAACCTCAACCTAGAAAATAAAGAAAATTCTCCATTAGTAGGAAATGACACAGGACTCCTTGACAGTTACAAAGATGGTGTTAATACACCAAATGATATTCCAGGTATTTTGTCAATAGGTGGAAGTTATGATATTCTTCCGAACCTTCATTTCAATCTTGGTTACAATTACTATTTAGATAAAGATGCTGGTATGGCTGGAGGGAAACAGAAATACCTTACTCACGGTACTTACGAATGGTTGACTGGAGTAGAATGGGAAACTACTGATAGATTAACTTTGTCCGTAGGTTACCAAGATACTAATTATGGTCTTTCTGATGACTATCAACAAGATACTAGTTTTTCTTGTGATAGCTATTCTGTCGGTTTTGGTGCACGTATCAAAATGAATAATATGGTAGCCTTTAATATTAGTTATATGTTTTCCAATTACGAAGATTATACTGCAGAAAAGACTTACGCTGCAGGCGTTACTACCTCAAATACTTTCTCACGAACAAATAAAGTATTTGGATTCGGTGTCGAATTTAGTTTTTAGAAAATAGGGACATAACTTACAAATTAAGTCTTTCATAAAAAGAGCGTATATCATCACTGATATACGCTCTTTTTATAATGGTTTTTTGAGTAAAAAAAATAGAAAAATAGTCGTTTTTCTGAGCATATTAGTCATTGAAAAAAAAGTAGAAAAAAAAAGTAGAAAAAAGTTTGTATATAAATGCAATTACATATATTTGCAAAAAAAAGAAGTATCTGGTAGTGCATACATTCGTATAAACTATTTACCTACAGATTCAATAAATTAGATTATTAAGACTTTAAACTATGGATCCTTTACTTTTAGAATTATTAGAAAAGCTAATGGCTGATGGCTGTCAAGATTATACATTAATCATCAACCCTCCTTACGGTGATTTTCTTTACGACACTTTCGTTTTAAAGACCAAAACATTGCTACTTAAAAAGACTAAGAAATTGTATGATAAGTATACAATGGAATTAGTCTCAGATGAATGTGAAGACGATGAATGTGTAATCACTATTGAGACATTGCAAAAGTACCTTCATAAAAGTAAGATGCGCGATGTTTTTATGGTCGTATTGGATGATGGTAAAGAATTCGAAATAGATCCTAGTGATTATGAGATAGATGATGACACCGACTCTATCATTTTCAACATAGTCGATATTGCTGATGACGACACGTTAGAAAGTGATAAATCTTCTATTGATTATATAACGACTACTTTAGACAAAGAAGATGACCCAATTGATAATGAAATTCTTGAACTTGAAAACGATGAAATTATGGAACTTGAAAACGATGAGATTCTAGACCTTGAAGAAGATGATGATGATGATGTCAGTTATACAAACGACTGGGATGATGATGAAGAAGAGAGCGATGATGAATTCCTCGATATAGAAGATGACGTTGACATAGATGATATAAGCGAAGATGATATGAAAGAATTTTAGTAATAGAATTCTCATTTATATCATTACCATAAAAAGAATCCCTCTTATATTATTGCCTATGCAATAATATAAGAGGGATTCTTACGTTAGCGTCGTTCTTAGAACTCCATACCAGATAGATATCTTTCTCCTGTATCAGGAAGTATTACGACTATTTTCTTTCCTTTATTTTCTTTCTTTTTAGCCAATTCAACAGAGGCTGCCAAAGCAGCTCCAGATGAGATACCAGCCACTAGACCTTCTGTAGTAGCCAACAATTTTTGCATTGCTAAAGCATCAGCATCAGTTACTGTCATCACTTGATCTACCATTTCTTTATGATAATTTTTTGGAATAAAACCAGCTCCAATTCCTTGTATTTTATGAGGCCCCTTCTGTCCACCAGACAGAATTGCACTTGAAGCAGGTTCAACCGCAACAGTGATTACTGAAGCTATTTTTTCTTTTAAGAAACGACTACCTCCAGAAACAGTACCACCGGTTCCGACACCAGCAACATAATAATCGACTTGTCCATCCATCTGTTCAAAAATCTCAGGTCCAGTAGTATCATAATGCACTTGTTCAACTACAGGATTATCAAATTGTTGAGGAATGAAACTGTTAGGTACTCCCTCGTGTATCACTTTAGCTTTAGCTATGGCACCAGGCATACCCTCACTCCCAGGAGTAAGCACCACTTCTGCTCCCATGAGATAAAGTAATTTTCTTCTCTCTACACTCATCGAATCAGGCATTACTAAGATAGCTTTATACTGACGAGCACTAGCAATCAAAGCTAATCCCACACCAGTATTACCACTTGTAGGCTCAATCACTGTACCCCCTTTAGTCAAGACACCTCTACGTTCTGCATCATCTATCATTGCTAGGGCCACCCGGTCCTTAATACTTCCACCTGGATTTCTAGCTTCTATCTTTGCATATAAGTTACCTTCCAAACCTAGTTTCTGTTCTAAGTGAGATAATCTTACCATGGGAGTATTTCCAATAGTCCCTGTTACATCTTTGTTTACCATCTTATTTATCTTTATTATTAAGAAAGTCCTTCTATTTTACCATCAACTATATCTATACGCTCTGCCTGAGGAGACTTTGGTAATCCTGGCATTCGTAATATATCACCAGCTATAGCTACAATCATCTCAGCACCATTATTAAGAAAAACATCTTTTATCTGAAGTTCAAAATTATCTGATGCGCCATAAGCTTTTGGATCTGCACTAAAAGAATATTGAGTTTTAGCTATACATATCGGATAACTAGTCAATCCTAATGACTCGAAATGCTGAAGTTTTCTTTTAGCTACAGAACTATAATTAATCACACTAGCCCCATATATATTGTGAGCTACCTTATCTATTTTCAATTGAATACTATCTTCATCACTATAGGTATAACATAAAGGTTTACTTGGATTCGTTTCAATTGTACTTACAACTAAATTAGCCAAGTCTTCCGCTCCAGAGCCACCTTCAGTAAAAGCATTATTGATAGAGAACCCAACATTAAGTTCTTCTTCACAATGCTTTTTACAAGCCTCAAGCTCTTCAGCAGTATCTTGTGCAAATTTATTGAAACAAACAATTACTGTCTGTCCGAAACCTTTGAGGTTACGGACATGTTTATCCAAATTAGCAAACCCCTTTATCAATCCCTTAATATTAGGCTGCTTAATATCTTTTTCATCAACTCCACCATGCATTTTCAAACCCTGAGCAGTTGCTACAATAACAGTCAGTATAGGTTGTAACTTAGCCTTACGACACTTAATGTTATAGAATTTTTCAGCACCTAAATCAGCTCCAAACCCAGCTTCAGTAATCGTATAATCACTAAAAGTCATGGCCATTTTGGTAGCCAATATAGAATTACAACCATGAGCAATATTTGCGAAAGGGCCTCCATGAATCAAGGCGGGTGTTCCTTCAGTAGTTTGGACTAAATTTGGATGAATAGCGTCCTGAAGTAAAACTGTAATAGCCCCAGTAATGCCTAAGTCTTCGACAGTGAAAGGAGTATTATCATAACGAAACCCTAAAATAATCTTCGCGATACGACGTCGTAAATCTTTCATATTTTTAGAAAGACATAAGATAGCCATCAATTCAGATGCTGGAGTGATATCGAATCCAGATTCTTGAACGATACCATTTGTTTTACGCCCCAAACCAACTACGATACTACGTAAAGAACGATCATTGATATCAAGTACACGACGCCATAAAATCTCTTTTATTCCGCAATCTTCCCCTTGATGTTGGTATAAATAATTATCCAACATAGCTGAAATCATATTATTTGCAGAAGTAATTGCATGAAAATCACCAGTAAAATGAAGATTAATCTTATCCATTGGTAGCACTTGAGCATATCCGCCACCAGCAGCTCCACCTTTCATACCAAAGCAAGGTCCAAGACTAGGCTCTCTCAAAGCAACAATTGCTTTTTTCCCAATTCTATTGAGTCCCAAAGCGAGTCCGATACTAACAGTTGTTTTGCCAATACCAGCTTTAGTTGCAGTAATTGCAGTAACGAGTATTAATTTAGATTTTGACAAATTTGTTTCATCAATCAAACTCTCTGGCAATTTTCCGATATAACGACCATAGTGCTCTACTTGGTCAACCGGAATGTTTACACTTTCTGCAACAGCATTGATACGTTTCAATTCGATACTTCTAGCTATTTCAATATCAGTCTTCATTTTTAAAGGAGTTAGGTTATAAAATAAAGCGTGTCTAGCACACTTATATACTAGACACGCAAAGGTAGCTTTTTTAGATGATATTCTCAGTTAAAAAAACTTGAATTTGGAATACTAAATTTAGAAATTAATTTTGCATCCCATAAAATAAGTACGTGGAGTACTAGGTCCATAAATATATCCAGAGTCTCTATTGGCACCCTGATCAAAGTCATCTTGATAACTATTGAACATATTATTCACACCTAAACTAACGATAATTTCCAATGTTTGACTTAGATCGAAGTCATAAGAAACTTTAGTTCCCAGCTCATAAAATTCAGGAGAATCAACATTACGATCTACTGTATTGGCAGATATCGAAGCATGAGGAATAATCATAGAGCCCGTGTAGGTACCATTTAAACCTATAGTCAATTTTTCTGTTGGATTATAATTCATCATCAAATAACCATATACATCTGGTGTGCGATCCATTTGTCGACTAGCTAAAGATTCATCATCACTCCAAGTCGTTTTCTCATCATACAGACTACGCTGTAGAGTAGCCCCTACTTGGAGAGAAAGGATACGGCGATAATCCATTTTCCCTTCTAGATTCACTCCCCACACTTTAGCACCAGAACCATTAGTACGTTCATTTATAAGGAACTCATCTGTTTCCCCTATTTCTTTCAAGACAAATGCATCAGTCAACTGTGTATAAAAAGCATCAATCATAAAATTAGTACTCCAACTTCCCCATGAACCATAGGTATCAGCACTTAAACTCCAACTTCTAGAACGTTCCTCTTTAAGATCTGAATCTATTTTTATGATACTTACCCGTTCACTAACATTACCTATATGTAAATCTTCATCAAAAGCTTGAGGAGCTCTAAATCCTTCACTATAGCCTAATCGGAGATTAATGTTCTCCGTTGGGTTGTACCTAATATTAGCACGAGGAGATACAATTACATGATTAATAAAATGATGCTTATCCATACGAGCTCCAACCAAGAAGCTCCATTTATCATTTTTCCATTCATTTTGAGCATAAGCACTAGCAACATTAACTTTCTGATTAAGAGAATGATCATATTCGAAACTCTCATCCTCTAACGATTCGTAACTATATTCAGTACCCCCAGTAAACGTAGCAGGCATAAACCATAGCTTGTCAAAATTATAAGCGTATTGAACACCACCAAGTGCACTCAATCCTTTTGTATGACCGTATCCACTATAATAACTATCACGGTCTGTATTTTGAGCTGAACCATAAATACTTAATTGATAGGTCTCACTAGGACTAAACAAGTCAAAAGTGATACCCCCTCCATCAATGCTATGCTTGATAGACTCACATAAATCAGCCATATGTGGTGGTAAAGACAATTTATTACCCCCTCTTCGATTCTCTCCTAAATGATGATATTCAACTGTTAATTTACTATAGTTACTAGTCTTCAAATAACTACGAAAGCCTAAAGTAGTCGATTCTAGCTCAGGAACTTCTGTGTAAGAATCTCCATCAAAATCATATCCAGAACGCTTACGATTTTGTCCAAAAATATAGACACCAGCTTTATGATCATCAGTCACCAAAGAAAGATTCAATGCCGTCTGATTATCAAAAGTACCACTACCATCAATATTAGTCACGTTATGAGAGACACTACCAGAGTTACGAACCGGTTCTTTGGTGATAATATTAATCGTACCCGCTATAGCCGAAGCACCAAACAAAGCAGATGATCCGCCTCGCATCACTTCGATACGTTCCACCATAGTAGCTGGAATCTGTTCCAAACCATAAACACCAGAAAGAGCACTGAAAATAGCTCTTGAATCCATTAGAATCTGAGTATAGGGACCATCCATTCCATTAATACGTACTTGCGTAAAGCCACAGTTTTGACAATCGTTTTCGACACGCACTCCTGGCTGAAAATGCAACCCCTCTGCAAGAGTAGGTGAATTGGTATTCTCAAATGTTTCCAATCCGACGACATTCACAAGTGCTGGAGCCAATCTACGCTTAGTAGCGTTGCGGTTAGCTGATACGACAATTCCATCAAGCGAAATAGCATCCTGTTTAAGAACCACTTTCAGATTTCTAGTTTCACCTCGTTTAAAGATAAAAGGGACTTCCAGTGTTTTATAGCCGATAGAAGAAAACACAACAACAAAATCCCCGACAGGAAGATTTTTTAAAAAGTAATGACCCGTTTCATCAGTCAAGCACCCTATTGTAGTACCTTTGATAGCAACAGAAATATATGGCAAATGCTCCTTCGTTTTATTGTCGACAACATGTCCAACTAAATTAGCATCTGACTTCTTAAGTGCTGGATAAGATGATAGGTCATCAACGATACTCGTTTTCGGAACATTTCTTATGACTCCATCATCAGATGGCTTTTCATTAGAATAAGTCACTGCAGTCATTTCATCACCTGATTGCGCATATAATAGAGGACACGCAAAAAACAAACCACTAGCCACAGCTAGTAGAGAAATATATTTATTCATTTTGAATATATTTAGTATAAAAAATAAGATAGATGTATTTTTACCAAAAGGTAAAAATAGCTAACCAAACACCAATATCCTATCCGTCAACTTCTATAATAGATGTGACCAGAGACTATAAACGTTCGGTAAATAAACTAAAAAAATCAAGATAATAAAAATGCGGGAGGACCTCGTAGAGAATACGATTTTAGAAATGGCCTCACGACGTAACATCGTATATAGTTGACTATCTCTGGCCTAATAAATACGATAACAGGTACAATAAAAAACAAAAGTAAGGGTAATCCCACCTTTTTCAAGTGAGACAACATTTCAAAAAGAATCAATTGATCCGAAGAATGGCGATGTTCCTTTGAAGGAATATCAGCCATCACAGCATCTGAAGCAGAAGTATCCTTATTCACAGCAGTAGCTGTTGCAGTAGGATATTTAGCTCCTTCAATATCAGAAGTAGTAAAACAGTTGATTATTATTTTAAGGATACCCACTTCAGAAGTGTTATCATCCCAAAAGTCATAAAAGTGAGAATGCACGACAGAAACACCACCTACCACATGGACATGGGTAAAGAGTGTGATTGATGTTGTATATAACACAAATATAACAAGCATCAAATATCGACCTACTGTTCTAAAATGATTCAATCTGTAAAAAAAACTGTATAAAAAAACGAATACCTTTATTGAAAGACAAAGGTGCAACTAAATTTATTTACGACAAATTTATTTGCACCTTTTTTCAAAAGAATTCTACAAAGTTATTAAAATGATATTTTACACTCCATATAATAAGTTCGTGGTAATCTTGGACCATAGATGTAATCAGAATCCCTATTAGCACCCTTATCAAAATCATTCTGAAAGCGATTAAACATATTGTTCACTCCAGTACTAAGAGTCAAATTAAGAGATTGAGTCAAAGCAAAATCATAAGAGATTTTAGTTCCAAGTTCAAAAAATGATGGAGAATCGACATTTTGATCGACAGTAGAATCAGAAATTGAAGCATGAGGAACAATCATAGACCCAGTATAAGTACCATTCATACTTATCTCCATCAATTTGGTTGGATGATAATCCATCATAAAGTAACCATATACATTAGGAGTTCGAGTTTTCTTACGACTAGCTAGAGCCTCATCACTACTCCAAGTTGTTTTTTTATCATACATACTCCGTTGTAACGTAGCACCAGCAGACAAAGAAAATAAATGATGATAAGCCGCTTTGCCTTCCAAATTCATCCCCCAGACCTTTGCACCAGGACCATTAGTTCGTTCCTTAACAAGGAAATCAGGTGTTTCTCTCAATGCCTCCAAGACAAATACGTTTGACAATTGAGTATAGAAACCATCAACCATCAGATTCAGATTCCAATCACCCAAATTGGTATAAGTATCAGCACTTAAACTCCAACTTCTAGAACGCTCCTCTTTAAGATTAGGGTCCAATTCGATAATACTTTCTCGTTCACCCACATTACCTATATGCAAATCTTCATCATAAGCTTGAGGAGCTCTAAATCCCTCTCCATAGCCCAATCTCAAATTAATAGACTCGATAGGATTATATCTTATATTTACCCTTGGAGAAACGACTGCATGGTTTATAAAATGATGTTTATCAATACGCGCTCCAGCTAGGAAGCTCCATTTCTCATTTTTCCACTCATTTTGTACGTAAGCACTAGCCACATTAACCGTTTGCTCGAGCGAATGATTATAAGAATACGTTTTGTCATCGAGAGATTCATAGCTATATTCAGCACCAGAAGTCAACGTGGCAGGCATAAAGAGCATGTTTTTAAAATTACGAGTAAATTGCACACCCCCCAAAGCATTCACACCCTTTGTGTGACCATAACCACCATAATAACTATCACGGTCAGCATTTTGAGCAGAAGCATAGATACTTAACTTATAAAGCTCATCAGGGCTAAAAAGGTCATAAGTAACGCCACCACCATCTATACTATGTTTTACTTCTGCCGCAAGATCAGCCTCATCAGGAGGTAGATTCAATTTATTACCCCCTCTTCTCTTCTCACCTAGATGATGATATTCCAAGGTCAACTTACTATAATCACTCATTTTGAGAAAACTACGAAAACCGAGCGTAGTTGATTCAATTTCAGGAATATCAGTAAACGTATCTTCATCAGAATCATA
>Ga0172378_10006776_pt1 | contig 10687 bp, 10 predicted proteins | sample GrowelOW332metaG_FD_119755 | JGI IMG/M metagenome (GOLD analysis project Ga0172378, IMG submission 119755) | Groundwater microbial communities from an aquifer near a municipal landfill in Southern Ontario, Canada - Pumphouse #3_1 metaG | ecosystem: Environmental > Aquatic > Deep subsurface >... | reverse complement strand
CCCTTGACGGGAATCCCCCTGCAGATATATATTTTGGAAAGGCGGTTCTAAAGGAAAAGGCCGCCTAGCAAAAGTTTAACTTAAATGGGCGATATTTTTGTTCAAAAAAGTCGACCACTATAGTTTGTCTTTTATAAATAGGTTTAATTGAATATTATTTTGAAATATGAAACGAGAAAATAAAATGATCAAGACAATTTTGTATTATGCAAGAATGTTTTTTTGTGTATTCGTGATACAACCAATTTTCTTTTTATTTCCGAGATCGTCTAAAATTATGATTTTCGGTGCATGGTGGGGAAATAGATTTGATGATAATCCCGCGCATTTGTTTAAATATATAACGAAAAATCGAAAGGATATTAAGGCATATTGGTTTACAAATAATACAGATGTTTTTGAAAAAGTTAAGCATTTGGGATATCCTGTTGTATATTCAAATTCAATCAAAGCGATGTTTATTTCTATTCATGCGAAATATGAGATATATTGTACCTCGCAAGATGACATAGGAGAATTGTGTAGGAGTTTCATGTCTGGATGTGTGACTATCAATTTATGGCATGGAGCAGTATTTAAAAAAATTGGTTTGGATAATGAATATGCTAGGTTAAAAAAAACATCTAAGAAAGAAAAAATAGTTCGAGTAATACACAACATTGTTAATGGATTCAGTAAAATTTTTTATAAAAAGTATTATATCGTTTCCACAAGTGAAGCCATGTCTAAAATATTAAAACATGCTATTGCTTGTGATGATTGGCAAATGTTAAATTTAGGACAGGCTAGGAATGATTGCTTATTTTTCAAAGGAAGAAATGAAATATCTGATAGGTATAAGAATATGAAAATCATTTTATATGCACCAACGCATCGCAATGAAGGGAAAAAACGAATGGACCTTCATGAATTATTAGATTTAAAATCTATTAATGATTTTTGTAAAAAAAACAATGCAGTCTTGCTTATAAAAAAACATTATTACCATTATAATGATCCTGTAATTTGTGAAAATGAATTTTCTAATATCAAGGAACTGACTTATGAGAATCCAGAGACGCAAGAACTTTTACGGGCTACAGACATTTTGATCTCTGATTATTCAAGTATATATATTGATTTTCTTTTACTGAATAGACCAGTTTTGTTTTATAGTTATGATTTGGAAGAGTATATGTCTGTAGATCGGCAATTTTATCTTGATTATAATCAGAATAATTTTCCAGGAAAATTTTGCAAAAATACACAAGAACTTTTAGCTGAATTGACTCGTTTGTTTGGAGGGGATGATCGGTTCGTATCGCTTAGGAATAAAATGAAAAATTACTATTTCAGCCCTGAAAATCAAGGAACGGTTGCCGAAAAACAAGTACAAAAAATTTTAACTTTATAACGTTCTTTTCTCTAGTTGTTGAATGACTCAAATAAATGAAAATACAAATCGTTTAGCTAAGAATACAATTCTGTTGTATTTCCGAATGCTTATAATAGTTATTGTAAGCTTGTTTACTAGCAGAATTGTTCTTCAAACGCTTGGTATAGCTGATTATGGAGTATATAATGTTGTGGGTGGCGTCGTTGCGATGTTTTCTTTCTTCACGACATCGCTTTCAACGGCAATAAGTAGGTATATTACTTTTGCCATAGGTACAAATGATAAAAACAGGCTTCGATTAACTTTTTCTACGAGTGTTGCGGTTCAATTGATTCTTGCCGTAATCGTTTGCGTTATTGCGGTGATAGTCGGTACTTGGCTTTTGCACAAACACATGAATATTCCTGAGGGAAGGATGTATGCTGCTAGTTGTGTGTGTTATTGTTCTATTTTAACATTTGGCGTTAATTTAATCAGTGTTCCGTATAATGCTATTATTATCGCACATGAACGCATGGCTGTATTTGCTAGAGTGAGTATTTTGGAGGTGTCTCTTAAACTTTTTGTCGCTTTATCTTTGTATGTGTCATTTTTTGATAAGTTGATTACTTTTGCCTTGTTGCAGGTTTCTGCTGCGGTTATAATTAGGTTATGCTATGGGATTTATTGTAAAAGGAATTTCCAGGAATGTAATGGCAAATTTTTATTCAATAAGGAATTATTTCATGAAATATCCGGATTTGCCGGGTGGAATCTTCTTGGTAGCGGCGCTAGTTTGCTTAATACTCAGGGGATAAACATCATTTCAAATATATTTTTTGGTGTATTTGTTAATGCCGCCAGAGGCGTAACGGCTCAAGTGGAAGGTCTTATATTACAGTTTGTAAATAGTTTTACTACTGCTTTAAACCCGCAAATAACGAAATCTTATGCTTCTCACAATTATGATTATCTATTTAAACTGATAACCAAAGGATCAAAATTCTCAATTTATCTGATGTTATTATTTATTGTGCCTTTTATGTTTGAAATTGAAGCAATACTTAGGTTATGGTTAGGAAATTTTCCCGAATATGCGCCGATGTTTATTCGTTTACAGGTGATTGCTACAATGCTGGATTTTATGGGGAATACGACAGCTCGTACTGTGTGGGCTACAGGAAATGTGAAAAAGTATTATTTGGTGACCTGTTCTGTTTCGGCTTTGTGCTTCCCGATAACAATATTGTTGTATTATTTGAATTTTACAGCGGAATATTCCTATTATGTACTAATTGCGATGTGTTTGATTTTGATTCCATTGAGATTATACGTTCTTCATAAACTTATGCCTGAGTTTAATCCATCTATTTTCTATAAGAATGTTGTTTTGATTTTGATACCCGTAATAATAATTTCTTTTATTCCTCCTTTGATTGCTCATATATTTATACCTGATTTTTGTATGAAATCAATATTTGTAATTCTTGTAGGTTTAATAAGTACTATTATGAGTGTATTTCTTTTTGGGATGAAAGAAGAAGAAAAAAAATATTTTTGTCAACTGTTACGCCATATTATTTATAAAATTTATTGAATTTGATTTCTTTTAATTAAGAATGAGATAAATATGTTTCATATAAGTCTTAGATTGATAGTTTATTATTTAGTAATCTTTTCGTCTGTATCTTTTTTTAATCCGTTGGGTGTAATAAGCCCTGAAATGTCAAAATTATTATTTTATATTTTTTTTATATTCCTTTCATTTTTAGCTATTAAGCGGAGACATGTAAAAACGGATTATCCAAAATTAGAAATTTGTATGATATTTTTTGGGCTATTCACTTCGATGTTTGTTGCATTAATTTTTCATGGACAAAGCTTAAAAGATTCTGCAATAGCAATGATACCTAATTTTTTTGCATATGCTTTTTTCCCAGTCCTTATGCAATTACAAATACCAGTAGAAAAAATTCTACAATCTGTGAAAGTCTTTGTAATTTCAGGCATGATTGTTTATATTGCAAAATATGTAACTTTTCCAAATATGATTTTTGGTGTACTTAAGGATGAATATGATATGAGTCGTGGAATTGTTCGATTAGGGGTTCCTTTTTTGTTTTTTTTTGTTTTGTTGATGTTTCGTTATATAAATCAATGGGTGCTTATTGGGAAAAGAAAATGCTTTATATGGATTTTTTTAACTGCAGCTTTTATATTGCTTAATGTAACTAGACAACATATTGTTTTTTCTTCTATTTTTGCCTTATTACTCGTATTACAGAATGCATCTATGCAAAAAAAAATATTTACGATTGGAGCTTGTTTAATTGTTGTATTTGTTATTTTACCTCAAATACCTCTTGTTAATGCAATGGTAAAACTTTCGAATGATCAGGTTTATTCTAATGCTCATGAAGATGAAGACATAAGGGTAAAGGATTATAAGTATTTTATTATAGAAGGACAATCAAATAGGATAAGTCCATTATTTGGTAATGGACTTCCTAGGTTAGGTAAAACGAAATGGGGAATAGAGGAAGAAAAGAAACATTCTCGATTAAATGGTGGGGATGGAATTTACCAAGCGGATGTTGGCTGGGCTGGCTTTTTTTGGTATTATGGAATTGTAGCTTTGCTTGGACTTTTATTTCTGTTAATTAAAGCTATAAAAAAGAAAAAAAATAAAAATGAAATTTATTTGAATTACTGGCTTTTGTTCATATTGTTTATATCAATGGCATCTGGACCACTAATATATTATGATCAATTTTTGTGCATAAGTATCGTTTTGTATTTAATATATGCTAAGCGCAATTTTGCTTTTATAAGATATAATAAAACAAAATCAACTGTGATATAATTAATGTATTTAATAAAGAAATAGCAAAAGATATCATTATGAACGCAATCGCAATAATAATTCTTAATTATAATAATTTTGAAGATACTATAAACTGTATAGATAGTGTTGAAAAAATCAACACGGCACCAATAAAGTACATTATTGTGGATAATGGCTCTCCGCGTAAAGGCGTTGTAGATGCCCTTGATAAATATTTTAGTGAAAAATTTTCAGGGCAGTATCTACTTTTGAATGATGATTATAAATGTCTGAATTCGTTGCCTTATTGTACTTTTTTGGCAAGCAAGAAAAACAGCGGATATGCATGTGGCAATAAAAAAGGGCTAAAATTGGCGTATGGGGATGAATCTATAGACACATGTTTAATTTTGAATAATGATGTATTGTTTGTGGATGATTTCATTCCTGTTGTTTATAAACAATTATGGAGTCATGATGAGTATTTATTGGCAACACCTTTAATTTTACAAAAAGATGGTATTCATGTAGATAGAAGTTGCGCAAGGAGATTTAAATCTTTTGCCCATATATTGTCTTTTTATGTTTTTATGTTTAAGGATTTTTTCGGAATACTGAATTATTTTGATGAAAAAATGTTGATTTTGGATCCTCAAAAACGCTATAAGGAACCTATGGTAATTGATATGCCTTGCGGGTCTAATTTTATGGGTAAAAAAGAGGACTTGAAAAGAATCGATGATTTTGATCCCCATACATTTCTCTACTATGAAGAAGATATACTGGCGGCAAAAATGAAAAAATTAAAAAAGAAGTGTGTTCTAGTCCCGTCAGTTGCTTGCATACATTTGGGGTCAGTTTCTGCTAATAAATGTTCATCAAAATTTATTTTTGAAACAGGAATAAAGAGTACTCGATATTATGTAAAAAATTATATGGGCATTGGGAAAATAAGGTATTGTATATTTTATGCAGTAACGATTTTAAGTAAGTGCTTGTTTAATTTAAAAACTCTAATAAAAAATAAATAATAAAGCGGAAAGAATAATCATGTTGCCTGTTGTTTTAATCGGTGGAATCCATCATAATATGCTTGGTGTTGTTCGTGCTTTGGGTGAAAGAGGTGTGCCAAAATTTTTTTTGAATGTAATTATTATCGGGCAGAGTTTTCAAAGAAGAAATATTATTTCTACAAGTAAGTATCTTTCTCTAAATAGAATAAAATATATACAGACTGATGCTGAGATTTTAGATGTTCTTTTAACGATTGCAAAAGATGGGGAAAAGAAAATTATTATTTGTTGTTCTGATGGCTCTGCGACAGAAGTAATGAAACATAAGTGTGAATTACAGAATACTTATTTCCTTCCGTCCTTGAATGTGGATGTAGCGGAATTGATGTCAAAGGAGAACCAAACGAAAATCGCCTTTAACTGTGGATTGACGGTTCCCAAAAGTGACACTCTAAAGTGCTCTGAAAATCCGCAATGGAATATTTTCCCATGCATAACGAAACCGATAAAAAGTACGCTTGGTGCCGGGAAAGCGGATATCTATGTTTCGTATTCGATGTTTGAATTAAAGAAAGTTCTGAAGGAAACTCAATCTGAAAGTGTTCAGATTCAAGAATTCATAGAAAAATCGATGGAATTTCAATTGATAGGGTGTTCTTTAGATTGCGGAAATCGTGTTATAATTCCTGGGTATACAGATATCATTCGCCAACCGGAAAATACAAATACGGGTTATTTGAAATATAATCCGATTAATCAATTGAATTTTGACTTGTCAGGGGTTAAAAAGTTCATCCAAACCATTGGCTATAGTGGCTTGTTTAGCGTAGAATTTCTCCGTGGTAAAGATGGCTGTGATTATTTTATGGAGATAAATATGCGTAACGATGGTAATGCCTATTGTGTTACTAGCGCTGGTGTTAATCTTCCGTATATTTGGTATTATTATAATGCATATGGCAAAATGCCGAAGGAAGAGCCGCTTTCCTTTGAAAAGTCAGTGTATTTCATTCCGGATATTGTTGATTTAAAAAGAGGGATAACTGCTGTTGGGGTGTTTGGATGGATTAAACAATTCGTAAAAGCGGAATCTCATTCAACATATAATAAATATGATAAGATGCCGTTCCTTGTTGATGTTTGGAATTTTTGTAAACGCCAAATTCATAAAGTTGTAAAGAGGCATTAATGATGCTTTTTAAAAAAATTTTCCGAAAAATCACTAGTCGTAAATGGAATATTGGCTTTGTCCAAAATAATTTTGAAGAAATTATTGCTGGAGAGTCAATCAAAGTAAAATGGCTGAAGCATAATTACAAAGATCGTTGGTTTGCTGATCCCTTTATTCTTGATGTTACGGATGACGAAATTATTACATTGGTTGAAGAATTTTATGACCCGATTAATCGTGGTCGCCTTGCCAAATTAACAATAGATAAAAAGGCAATTGAACTAAAGAAGGACGAAACAATACTAGAATTGGATTCGCATTTAAGTTTTCCATCAATTGTTAGGGAAGGTAACAAAATATACATATACCCTGAAAATTATACATCCGGAAAACTCATAAGATACGAATTCGATCCCAAGTCTGCAAAATGTATAAACCCGGTTGATGTCTGTGATTGTCCTTTGACGGATGCCATATATACGAATGTCTTTGGATATCCCCAGATTTTTTCCACTTATGCTCCTAATCCGAATGGCCGTGTGTTGGGGGTATTTGAACGGATTGGTGTTGAAAAATTTGAAAAGAAAATGGATATTACTTTTCCTGAAAATATTGCGCGTAATGCGGGAGCTTGGTTTGAATATAATGGCAAAGTATATCGGCCGGCACAGGAATGTAATAATGGATATGGACATGGAATTTCTTTACAAGTGGTGATTAAAAATGGTGATAATTTTTCATTTAATGAAGTCCGAAGAATGACTTCACCGAATTCTGCAATGAATGTTGCTTTCCATACTTTCAATATGTATAAAGGAATGATTGTGGTTGATTGTCAGGGCTTTCGACATGGAAAAATTGCTGCATTTATTGATGGTATTCGCCGATTATTTCCCAATTTATCCAAATAGGAAAAAATGAAAATAGTTCATCTTTTTTGGTGGCTGGAAAACGGCGGTATTGAAAATATGTTAGCTGATATTATAAAGTATCAGTGTGAATCTGATGAAATTCATTTAGTTATAGTTAATAATCATATTAATCAAAGCATATATAACCGGTTAGATAAGCGTTGCACAGTTCATAATATAGGAAGACCTGCAAAAAGCAGAAATCCATATTATATTGTAAAATTAAATGTCTTGCTTTGGAAATTAAAACCGGATGTCTTGCATTATCATGGAGATGTTTTTCGATTCGTAAAGCTTCCTGTAAAGGCGACCGTCTTTACGGCTCATAATCTAAGTTGGGGTGAAAAACATATAGCTTGTGTTGATAAATGTGCTGCAATATCATCAGCAGTATATAAAAATTTAGTGACCAATGGCTATTCAAATGTAGTCCAAGTAGATAATGGTGTTGATTATGAGTTGATCCACTCTCGCAAAAAAACATTTAATGGATTTTTGAAGATTGTTCAGTGTGGCCGCTTAATTGCAAAATACAAGGGTCAGGATATTCTGATTAATGCTGCCGATAGCCTTGTGAAGCAGGGCGTTTGTGATTTTCATGTTGATTTTATGGGTGATGGGGAGTCTCGTCAAATGCTTGAAAATATGGTGAAAAATAAACATTTGGGAAAATATATTTCCTTCTTAGGGGATTGCGATCGCGACTATATTTATGAACATCTGGCTGATTATGATGTTTTTGTGCAGCCATCTCGTTGGGAAGGTTTTGGGTTGACTGTTGCCGAAGCCATTTGCGCAAAGCTTCCAATTATAGTTGCGAAGCATGAGGGGCCAATGCAAATAATTGATAATGGAAAATATGGTTACGTATTTGATATTGAGGACGTGCAGGGATTAGTTAACAAACTGATTTATCTAAAATCAAATTATCCATCAAATGATAAAGTTGAGGCTGCGTATCAATATGTTGTAGAAAATTTTGGCATCGATAAAACGGCAAAAAATTATTTAAAGTTATATACGAATATTATACAAAGTAAAGAGAAAGTATGATTCAAACAAAAGCAGAGTTAAAGAGATGTCTAGAATGGGATGCAAAAGCTAATAAAATTCCAAATCATTCTATGCGCTTTTGGATAAAAAGCTTAATTTCTCCAAATTATATTTGGATTTATATCTGTTGTTTGAGAAAGGCCGAATTCTATAAAAATTCATCTGCTTCGTTTTTGTATAAATTAATTTATGTGCTGCTAAAAATTAGATTGAATAGGCTTAGTGTAAAATTGGGAATGGCCATACCTCCCAATGTGTTTGGACCAGGGCTTTCTATTCCACATTATGGTGGTATTGTTGTAAATGAAAATGCAAAAGTAGGCAATAATTGTCGTTTGATGCATGGTGTGACGATTGGAACCACATCGGGTTCAAATAAAGCTCCGAATATTGGGAATAATGTGTTTCTCGGTACAGGTAGCATTGTTTTGGGTGATATTGAAATTACGGATGATATTTCTGTTGCTGCCAATGCAGTGGTAACCAAAAGCTGTACGGAAAAGGGTGCTATGCTGGCAGGGGTTCCTGCTATGATAAAAAAGAATTCCTGCCCTGTATGGTGGGAATATAATCGTTTGTCTCTATAAGTAAGAAATTCGTAATGCTAGTTCATATTGTAAGTTGAGCTAATTGGTGTAGCAAAAATTCTGGCGGAGGCAAGTCTGCTAAATTATATGCTGCTTTGGGGATCACGAGGAAAAACATTTTCGCTATGGGTTTGTGCTTGCGAATTAATAATGCATTTTGATTAAGTTTTCAAGTGTATTGCAACTTTTGTTTATTGGACCAAATAAAATGATTATTGTTTAATGAAATTGGAAAAATGATGAAGTATTGTATGAGTGTAATCTTTTACGCTGCTTTTGGTAAAGGAATATCCCCAGAAAAAATTGGTGGAGCCGAGCAGGGGTGTATAAAAACCCAATGTGTTTTGGAAAAAAATAGATATAAGGTAATTCGCCTTGACAAACCTGTTTTAAATGGTAATAAATTAAAATATTTTATAAAAGTTTTTTTTACTTGGCTTAAACTTATTTTTTTGCTTTTAAAAAACAGAAAATCGGTTCTGCATATTGCTGGCTTTTATCGTAAAGTCTTGTATATCGAATTTTTAATGATTAAAACGGCAAAGATTCTAGGGCATAAGGTTATATATGAAATCCGTAATGGCGGGATGATTGAAGATTACAATAAAAGAAATAATTTTTATCACTGCTGTCTAGCCAAGACTTTTGCTTCCAGTAACATGATTCTTTGCCAAGGAAAAGAATATATCCCGTTTGTTGAAAAAATCTCCGGAAAAGCGTCTTTCTGGTATCCGAATTATTTGATGGATACCTTTCTTGATGAGAGAAATAGACACAAGCATTTGTCGGATAATATCGGTTTGGTGTTTTTCGGCAGGATTGTTCCTGCCAAAAATATTGGCGTGATGATTTCCATTCTTCATTTGCTTCGGGAAAAGGGAATCTGCTGCCATTTGGATTTGATCGGCGGATATTCAGAAGAATATTATTACGAATTGAAGGGACAGATGGAAAATAATGGGTTGGATGATTCTTCTGTCAAATTTTGGGGTAGGATGACTATGGAGAAGTTCTACCCGATTTTGCAAAAGGACCATTTTTTTGTATTCCCATCAACAGAAGAGCGTGAGGGACATTCGAATTCTTTGACTGAAGCGATTGGTTGCGGGCTGGTTTCTGTTGTTTCTTCGGCAGGCTTTAACCGCTCTATTGTTGGATGCGACGAATTGGTTGTTGACGGAACTGATCCTGCAAAATATGCTGAAATAATTTATGGTATCATAAAAAGCAATCGGTTCGAAAAATTGTCTGCAGCCGCGTGTGAAAGGATAGAGAAGAATTTTACGGAAAGTATTGTAAGCAAAAAACTTCTTGAAGTTTACAACTCTCTATAGGTTTATATGGAATCTAAATCAAGAGATATCAGCATTGATTTCTTGAAAATCATTGCCGTATTTTTCATTCTTAATTCTCATAGTGATTGCATGTATGCCAAATTTGGCTCGCTTGCTACCGGTGGCGCAATTGGTGATGCTCTTTTCCTATTTTGCTCCGGTTTTACTCTTTGGATGAGGCCGATATCAAGTTCTTTTGCCAATTGGTATAAAAAGCGTATAAATAGGATTTACCCAACGGTTTTTGCTTGGACTTTTCTGTCTGCTTTGTTTTTCCATGCTAGTTCTGATATAAAAGAATTTTTACTTTGGGGGGGTGTCCTGCCTACGTTGAACTTGGACTTTTCCAGCAAAGCTAATAAGATAGTTCCGGGTTAAGTCTGGTGATTCCGCCAGTAGGTCTGGCGGGCTCTGTCTGCATGATACATTTTTTCCCGTCT
>Ga0172378_10006775_pt1 | contig 10688 bp, 10 predicted proteins | sample GrowelOW332metaG_FD_119755 | JGI IMG/M metagenome (GOLD analysis project Ga0172378, IMG submission 119755) | Groundwater microbial communities from an aquifer near a municipal landfill in Southern Ontario, Canada - Pumphouse #3_1 metaG | ecosystem: Environmental > Aquatic > Deep subsurface >... | reverse complement strand
TGCATAAATAATCGGCCAGCGGCAACAAGGCTTGCGCGGCGGCTTGTTTCAGCGACGGCAAATGCTGTTTCAATTCGGCGACGCGCTGGCGCTGCTCGTAGATACCGGCTTCGTCGGATTGATCGGCTTGTAGAATCGCATCCACCAACTCGCCGCCCAAGGTGCCGCGCAACGACAGCAACAATTCGGCGGCATGTTCGGCCTGCTTGTCGACCGCCACTCGCATCCCCAAACCAAACTCGGCGTTATCCTCGAACAAGGAGTTATTCCAGGCCGGGCCCCTGCCCTCGGCGTTTTTGGTCCACGGCGTGGTCGGCAGATTGCCGCCGTAAATCGACGAACAACCGGTAGCATTGGCGACGATCATCCGGTCGCCGAACAACTGCGAAGCCAGTTTCACATACGGCGTTTCGCCGCAACCCACGCAAGCGCCGGAAAATTCGAACAAAGGTTGCAATACCATCGCGCCCTTGATGGTGTTGGTTTTCAGTTGCCGGCGGTCGTATTCCGGTAGCGACAGGAAGTAATCCCAATTGTGACTTTCCGGTTCGCGTAGCGGCGCTTGCGGCTGCATGTTCAAAGCCTTGCGGCTGGCGTTGGATTTGTCGCGGATCGGGCAAATGTCCACGCACAAGCCGCAGCCGGTGCAGTCTTCCGGCGCCACCTGGTAGCTGATCGATAGTCCGGCCGGAAAGTCCTTACCCAGCATCGCCGCATGTTTGAAGGAAGGCGGTGCGTCGCCGATCGCGTCGGTCGCATAGATTTTGCTGCGAATCGCCGCGTGCGGACAAACCATCGGACATTTGCCGCACTGGGTACACAGATCGGTTTCCCAGACCGGAATTTCCAGCGCCAGATTGCGCTTTTCGTAAGCCGCGCTGCCGGTGGGGAAAGTACCGTCGGCAGGCATCGCACTGACCGGCAAGGCGTCGCCGCGACCGGCGATAATTTCCCCGGTGACGCGCTTGATAAAGTCCGGGGCGCTGTCGGCGATTCGGGAAATGATATCGAAACCGCTGTCGGCTTGTTTCGGCAATGGCACTTGTTGCAAGCCGGCCAGCGTTTCATCGATGGCCTTGAAATTCAAATCGACGATGCGCTGACCTTTCTTGCCGTAAGTTTTTTCCACCGCATGCTTGATCGCGGCGATGGCTTGCTCCTGCGGCAGCACCCCGGAAATCGCGAAGAAACAGGTCTGCATAATGGTATTGATACGCTTGCCCATGCCGGATTTTTCCGCGACCGCGTTACCGTTGATCAGATAGAAACGAATCTTCTTATCCAGCATTTGTTGCTGCATCTTGCGCGGCAGGGTGTCCCATACTTTATCGGCCGACACCGGGCTGTTCAACAGAAACACCGCTTTATCGGCGGCATTCGCCAGCATGTCGTAACGTTCCAGAAACACAGTTTGATGGCAGCCGATAAATTTGGCGTCGTTTTCGCCGATCAGATAGGTTGAGCGGATCGGCTTGGGACCGAAGCGCAAATGCGAGACGGTGATCGCCCCGGACTTTTTCGAGTCGTACACGAAATAGCCCTGGGCATACCAATCGGTTTCCTCGCCGATGATCTTGATGGTGTTTTTGTTGGCACCCACCGTGCCGTCGCTGCCCAGCCCATAAAACATTGCTTGAAAGGTTTGGTCGTGGGCGTCGGTGCGGTAATTGGCATCCCAGTCCAGGCTGGTGTGGCTGACATCGTCGTGGATGCCGATGGTAAATTGATTTTTCGGCTGCTCACGTTTTAACTCGTCGTAAACCGCCTTGATCATGCCAGGGGTAAATTCCTTGGACGACAAACCGTAACGGCCGCCGACCACTTTCGGCAAGCTGGCGAACTTGCCGCCATTGCTGAAATCCTGCACCAGCGCCGTCAACACATCTTTGTACAAAGGCTCGCCGTCGGCACCCGGCTCCTTGGTGCGATCCAGCACCGCGATTTTTCGGCAACTGGCCGGCAACGCTTCGATCAAACGCTCCGGCGCGAACGGCCGGAACAGCCTGACTTTCAGCAATCCGACCGCTTCGCCCTGGCGGTTCAAATAATCCAGCGTCTCTTCCACTGCTTCCGCACCGGAGCCCATCAAGACGATGACCCGTTCGGCATTCGGCGCGCCTACGTATTCATATAAACGATACTGGCGACCGGTCAGCGTTGCGAAACGGTCCATGGCTTGCTGGGCAATCTCCGGCAGGGCCGCGTAATAAGGGTTGACCGATTCCCGACCCTGGAAATACACATCCGGGTTTTGCGCGGTGCCGCGCAGCACCGGCTTATCGGGCGTCAACGCCCGGCCGCGATGAGCGCTGACCCATTCATCCTTGACCATCGCCCGGATCACCGAGTCGTCGAGACTGACAATCTTCGCCACTTCATGCGAGGTGCGGAAGCCGTCGAAAAAATGCATGAAGGGTATCCGGCTCTGCAGCGACACCGCATGCGCGATCAGCGCCAGATCCTGCACCTCTTGCGGCGAATTGGAGCACAGCATCGCAAAGCCGGTCATCCGCGCCGCCATCACGTCGCCGTGGTCACCGAAGATAGACAAGCCCTGGGCCGCCAGGGAGCGGGCAGCAATATGAAACACCGTCGGGCTGAGTTCGCCGGCGATTTTGTACATATTCGGCAGCATCAACAATAAGCCCTGCGAGGCGGTAAAAGTGGTCGCCAGCGTACCGGCCTGCAATGCGCCGTGTATCGTGCCGGCCGCGCCGGCCTCGCTCTGCAACTCCACGACCTTGGGCACGGTGCCCCATAAGTTGGCTTGGCCGCGCGAGGACCACTCGTCGGCCCACTCGCCCATCGCCGACGATGGCGTGATCGGATAGATGGCGATAACTTCGTTCAATTTATGGGCGATGCTCGCCGCGGCCTGGTTACCGTCAATGGTAAGGGTATGTTGTTTTTGCATGGAACAACCTTTTGCGAAATATAACGGCGCCGCTCGGCGCTAACCGAGCGGTTCTTGATTACTAGATAGTAAGGATAGTCAAAAAACGGCTGACCAATTTTTAGCCAATTTAAGGCAAGTGCAAAGAAGACAGGTACTGGAAAGACTTGCCCACGACTTGATAACAAACTTATCCACAGCTTCTGTGTATAAAGTACTTTTCGGCAATGGCTACCAGGCGAAAATATCCGTCAAACATTAAAACTTAGCCGGCCCAAATTTCGCCCGACATTCCGGCAAGTCCTTGAAAATCGAGAAAATCCAATTCTCGGCGTACCGCCTATTCGTCGCGCAAGACGATGGGCATGATTTTTTGCTCGACGACTATCACCGCTTTGTTAAGCACCACGAAGTGTTTGTCTTCGACAAACTGTACACCCAACATGTAAAAAATTGGCCCCCAGAACGGGTTGACCATTAAACCGCCCAGGATGCTTTTCCAGGTGCGTTTCAAGTTTTTCAGCGGATTGAAAGCCACCGCTAAAGTCTGCTGCGGATGTTCGGCAAACACGTCCGAGATGGGTTTCAATACCTGTTGCTCGCGACTTTCCAAGTCACCCATCGACACCGAAAGTTTACGAGCCATCTTGTAAAAATGCAGCCGCGCTACGCTTGCCGAAATGGCAAATGCGATCGCCATCAAGGGCAGCAGAATACTGGGCGGCAATAAGGGCGCGAAGGCGGGCGCCAGCAACACTAATCCATAACCCAGCATGATGGTATCTTCGCCGCGCTCGACGTCGCGATCGAGATTTTTGACAATGGCAAGCACCTGATTGCCGGGTTGATCCAAATAACCTTTGTCTTGAGCCATATCAGTCTCCTTCAGGTTGAATTTGCAGGGACTTGATTAAATGCCCGTCAGTATAAAAAGTCAACTGCCGGGCGGTGGCGTTTGCCGCGTCAAACCATGCCGGTGTTTGGCAGGTCGGAAAGATAAAATTGCTATGACAGCCTCAACTATCGCAACAACAAAATCGCTTAATCGCTAATATGCTGCGCTGCCCAGGCTAGCGTCCGGACTGTTTGTTGGGCTGGATAGTCGGGTACTGATCATGTCCTCTATATCTCGATACCCTTTACTAATGCATCTCGCCGCTTTCTGCCTTGATTTCCGCAATCAAATCGCCAAGGTTCTCGCGCTGCCGCAGCACGAAATTTTTGCTTTCCACGGCGGTTTTATTACCCAGCACGATGATTTCCTTACGATATTTGTGCGTCAGATAGCCGGTAACCAAGCCTGTCGAAAACAAGGCCAAGGGATGACTGACCAGTGCACGGGTGATACTTTTGCTGGCATGGGTCACCCCGGAAATGATGAAACCCATCACTACACCCTTGACTAGAATTTCGCCGTTGCTGGCGGGCGCCATCCTGGCGGGCTTTGCTTTATGTTTTGCCGGTTTTTTGGTTTTTGCGCCAGTCGTGTCGTTTGCTAATTTCGATTGAGTCATAAGTCACCCCGAATTGGAGAGTTGGCGATGTGTTTATTGGCCCCAAGCGAAAGCCGGAACCAATCCGTCCCTGACCAGAATACCAGCATTCAAACACTTAATTCATGCTATGCAAGGGCATTCCGGTGAAATGGGTGATCTATGACGGAATTGACATTTGCGACACCGGTTTAAAGAGCAATAGCGACGCATCATTCCTGTCTACCGAGACCTTATCCGGTAAGGTTTGCTATGTTTTCCGGCACAAAACTCAGTTGGGATGATCGTTTTACTGGTAAAATTCTTGTCATAAATATCGATTAACCAGGCTGTTGGCACTTGATTTGTCAGCCGAGACGCGATTTTTAGCGTCGCTAAACTGAGGAATTATTCATGTTGCAACGTATATTAGAAAGCCACGTCGGTGATGATAGCGATATCCTGCTATCCAGACGCCGATTTATCAGACATTTGGGCTGCGGCACGCTACTGACACTGGGATCACCCAGCATCGTGCATGCGGCGCGCGGTAAATTTCCCTCGCATAAATCGCTGGCGTTCCAAAATACCCATACCGGCGACAAATTAAAACTGACTTATTTTGAAAAAGGCCGTTATATCCAAGGTGCACTGCGGGAAATCAATTTTGTATTGCGTGATTTTCGTACCGGCGATGTGTATCCGATCGACATCGAGTTGCTAGACCAGTTGCATGATTTGAAGCTGGCTTTGGGCATCAATCGACCGTTCCATATCATTTCCGGCTATCGCTCGCCTTATACCAACGCCCAACTACACGATCAAAGTGCCGGCGTTGCCAATAACAGCTTGCATATGCAAGGCAGAGCGATCGATATTCGTCTGGAAGGCTTCGATACCCGCCGCATCCGCAATGCCGCGTTGGTCATGCGCCGTGGTGGCGTCGGTTATTACGCGGAGTCCGATTTCGTTCATCTCGATACCGGCAAATTTCGGACTTGGTAAAGTGGGTCGTGGCTAACCGCTGACCGTAGCGTTCCTAGGCATCAACGGCTGCTTATAGCTCAATCCTGGCGACTTGTTCAGAATTTTTTGCAGCAACATATCATGGCCGTAAATATCCGGATAAAAGCGCGGCTTGTTATCCTGATCCACAAAAGCCGTGGTGTAGAAGAACAATACCGGTATCGACCGTTTCAGACTAACCCGCTGAGTTTTGGTGGCGGTCATTGCCTCTCGAATGGCTTGTAGATCCCAACCCTCTTGACCGTCGAGTACAAATTCCGCCAGCTTTTCCGCGTCCGCCACCCGCACGCAACCGTGGCTGAGATCTCGACGATCCCGGTTAAAGGCAGTTTTGGATGGGGTATCGTGTAAATAGACATCGGCCTTATTCGGAAAAATAAACTTCACTCGCCCCAAAGGATTTTTTTTGCCTGGCCGTTGCCTGGCACGCACCCGTCCGCTCTTCAGGCCATCGACGACATTATCCAGATACTCTCCACCGTTATCGGCGAAGCGTTCCACCAGTTCGATATCCTGAGCGACCAGATAAGCATAATCAGTCGCCAGTTTTGGCAATATCTCCTTGTCCATGATGCTTTTCGGGATATTCCAATACGGCATGAACTCCAGATATTTCATGTCCTCCCATAACATGGGCGTCTGATTGGCCTCGGCTTTGCCGACGATGACTTTCATATTCAGCGGATTTTGGTCCTCTGCGGAATTGAAGGCCCACAACTGAAATGCCGGAATGTTGACGATAATCCGCGGTCCGTCAGGCAGATCAGGCAGCCAGCGCAAACGTTCCATCGCTAATTCGATCAGGGCGATTTTCTCCCCAAGCGGTTGGTTCAATACCATGACAGTTTGTTTGCCGACGATCCCATCGGCCTTCAAGCCTTGCCCTTGCTGCAGACGCTGAATGGCCGCTATCGACGCCGGATCGTACAGGCTATCGGACTCGCTCATCCCGGCCAGGTCTTCCTCGCTGAGTTCGCCCAAATTACGCAAACGCTGGCGCAACAAGGGCAACTGTAGATCATGGGCACCAGGGCGTAGCGATTTCTCGAACGCCAGTTCCACACTGACTGCTGTCAGGTCTAGTTTGCGATAGTCTGCCAGCACCTGTTTTAATTGCCGGTATTGCGCGAGTTTCGGCGCAAGCGCCAATGGCAATTCGGCAAGACTTTGTTGCTGAAGATGCAACGCCAACAGTGCAACAATATCGATAGTCGACTTGGTGCCAAACTGCACTGGATAATTAAGATCGCGCGGGTCAATCCGACCGACATGCAAATCGTGGAGATAATGCAGTAATGCTATGGATAGTGCCACATCGTAAGAGGCCAACTCGGTCACCGCGCTTTGCGGCAGCGACTCGGCATGCTGTAAATAACCGCGCATCCGTTCGGCATCATAATCGACAGGGTTCAAACCGTCGTCTGCGGCATTACTTAAAATGTTCAGCGCATCGCCCCGGTTTTTGACAGGTCTATCCTCACCCAGCCAAATCAGCTGGTTGGCATTCATCAGGTATAACTGCGTCAACGCTTCGCTGTGCTTGGAAAAATCGGGCTGCAGCAATAGTGGGTGCTGTTTGCTTGCCAACAGCGATTGAATCGCCTGGTTGACGCTAAGTTCCGGAATATCCGTGCTGGCCGGCTGCGAAAAAAAATACAGCAACAACAAAACCGGCAATAAATACGGCATGGATTTAGCCATTTTTTTTAGATAATGGGTGGTTGCGTGCTGATTCATGATTCGACAAGTCGGATGCTGACAATGGATGATCGCGATGTTGGCAAAATAAGTTGTTAAGTGGGCATCGTATAAAAGTTGGGATTGAGCATTTGCCAGTGTTTATCGGCAGGCAAGGCAAACTATTGAATGCTCTAACATTCTCTCACACAAAATTCAAATCAAGCCCAACCTACAAAATAAGATACTCGCACCCATCGCCAAGCCAATATTTTTAGCCATTCAGCGATTTAGAAACGATGACAACGCGTTAAAATAGTTTCCCCAGCCGATCCAGGTTTAACCTCCCTTTATGAACCCCAGCCTTAAACAGCCATCCATGCCCAACGCCGCACAGCTCAACAACGACTGCCGCTGCACGTCCCTGAACCGCAAAGCCTTGCGCGCGGAGCTTGCCAAACTGGATGACGATGATGCGCTATACCGGATGTTAACGGCGGAGCGACCGAATTTGTTTGCGGAGTCGGCGGTGTTTATCAGCCAGGATTGCCTGGAACGGCAATTAGAGCTTATCGCCGCGCTGGAACGAGTCATCGCGCTGCCGGCTTATCAGCAGCAAGTACTGAAACATGCACCGGATACCGCTCTTTATTCAGCCAAAAATTATGGAGTGTTTGTCGGCTATGACTTTCATCTGAGCGCCGACGGCCCAAAACTGATCGAAATCAATTCCAATGCCGGCGGCCCGCTGATTAATGCCGTATTGATTCGCGCGCAAAACCATTGTTGTGAAATAGTCGACAACCGGCAGCCGGGCAAACTTAATCTGCCCTGGCAAGGTACTCGCCAAGCCGAAACCTTATTCGTGGAAATGTTTTACCAGGAATGGCAGACCGAACGCGATTTGGCGCCGTTGCTCAGCATCGCCATTGTCGATGACGATCCGCAAAATCAATACATGTGGCCGGAATTTCTGCTGTTTAAACACCTGTTCGAACAACATCAAATCGAAACGGTCATCTGCGACCCGACTGAGCTTAACTATCGCGACGGCGCGCTGTGGCACGGCGACCTAAAAATCGACCTGGTTTACAACCGTTTGACGGATTTTGGCTTGGAATCTGAAAACTGCCTAGCCTTGCGCGAGGCTTATCTGGCCAATGCGGTAGTATTGACCCCGCATCCGCGGAATCACGCACTGTATGCCGACAAAAGAAACCTGGCCTGGCTAAGCAACGACGAATTTCTGCAGGCCATCGGTGTCGACGACAATACCCGCGCGATATTGCGGGAAGGTGTTGCGCATACCGTATTAGTCGATGCCCAGGACGCCGAATGGTTTTGGTCGAACCGCAAACAATTGTTTTTCAAACCGGCCAAGGGTTACGGCAGCAAGGCGGCCTATCGCGGCGATAAACTGACCCGCCGGGTGTTCGAGGATATTCTACAACACGATTATGTCGCGCAAACCTTGGTCAAGCCTAGCGAGCGGCATCTGGACGCCGGCGAGTTAAAACTGGATCTGCGCCACTATGTTTATCAAAGCCAAACCCAATTGATCTGCGCCCGCCTCTATCAAGGCCAAACCACCAACTTCCGCACGCCGGGCGGCGGCTTCGCCCAAGTCGTCGTGATTCCGTGAACCGAGCATCAACGCTTGGTCAATAATGACCGATATGCCGCCAGCGCCTGTTCGGAAAAACAGTAGAAAATCACTTCCAACTGGCCATCGTATCCGCTTAAGAACGCACTAACCGTATCCACCGCAATCTCGGCGGCCTCGGCCAATGGATAGCCATAGATGCCGGTGCTGATGCACGGAAAAGCCACACTATTCAATCGATGCGCGGCGGCCAGACCCAGCGAATTTTGGTAACAAGCCGCCAGCAATGCGGCTTCGTTGTCTCGCCCGCCCCGCCATACCGGCCCTACCGTATGAATGATGTATTTGGCCGGCAAATCGTGGCCTTGAGTGAGCTTGGCCCGCCCTGTCTGACAACCGCCCAATAAGCGGCATTCGGCCAGCAATGCCGGCCCAGTCTTGCGGTGAATCGCGCCATCCACGCCACCGCCGCCCAGTAGCGAGGCATTGGCGGCGTTGACGATGGCGTCGATAGTTAATTCGGTAATATCGGCCTGGATCGCCGAAATCGAATGAGTCATAAAGTCCACCTTGAACGGGCTAGAGCGAGCGGTTTGATTTTAATCGCATATCGAAAAACATCGGATAGCCGTAAAATAGCCATTCTCCTAGGCTCGCAGGATATGACATGGAACCCAGCAAAGCACTGATCGGTATCGGCGCAGTGATCCTGTTGATCGGCTTGGTGTTGAACTACGCACCGTGGCTGATCAATTGGTTCGGCAAGCTGCCCGGCGACATCCGGATTCAGAACAAAAACAGCTTCGTGTTTATCCCGATCACCTCGATGATTGTGGTCAGCGTGTTGATCACGCTGCTGGCTAATTTATTTTTCCGAAAGTAAGCTTTCAAAGTGAGACTGAGATCATGACCAAACTGGTGATATATAACCACGGCAAGGACAGCATTCCTTGGGGCGAAAAACCCTTGGCTCTAGCCGAAGTCGCTAAACGCCAAGGCTTTGAATTCATCAGCCCGGATTACCAGGCTAGCAACGATCCGGATTGGCGGGTGCAACAGTTATTGGCTTTGGATGTAACGGGATATGACACGATAGTCTTGGTGGGTTCCAGTATGGGGGCTTATGTTTCGACGGTCGCCGCCGAGATCATCAAGCCGCGCGGGCTGTTTCTGATTGCCCCGGCCTTTTATTTGCCGGGTTACGCCCGAACCGAATTCAGCCCATCGACCGCCAATATCGAGGTGTTTCATGGTTGGCAAGACGATGTGGTGCAGCCGGAAAACGCCTGGCGCTTCTGCCGTGAGCATCGCGCTCGTCTGCATATGTTCGACGCCGACCACCGCTTATTGAGCATATTGCCGCAGATGGTGACGGCTTTCGAACGATTTCTCGGCGATTGCGCCGGCTAGTATTAGGAGAAAATCCGATGAGCGATTACCAGAAATACCACTGCCAGGAATGCGAACACATTTACGACGAAGCCGAGGGCGACCCGGACAGCGGCATCGCGCCCGGCACCCGCTGGGCAGACATCCCGGACGATTGGGATTGTCCGATCTGCGGCGCGCCGAAAAGCTTTTTCAAGCTGCTGGAATATTGAGCGGCACCGAAAAAACGCCATTAGTACATGCCGTTGCCCAACCAGGCACCGGCCGCCGCGCCGATACCGGCCGCCACCGGGTCGCCGCCGCCGAATTGGTAACCCATCGCACTACCGACCATGCCACCCAACATGCCTTGCGGCGAACGTTGGTCGTAGCCGTAATAACGCGGTGGCGGTGGCGGCGGTGCGTAATAACGCGGAGCCGGTACATACTCGACGACCGGGGCTGGTTGGTAATAAATCACCTCTTCCCGATACATCGGCCGATGATGACCATGATGGTGATGACCGTGGTGCTCACCCCAATGGTCGTGATGGTCCGCCAAGGCAGCCGACGAAAACAATAAACCCAAAGCGATTAATTTCGATCTTTTCAACATCGCAAACCTCCTGTTAGAAAATTATTTGCTTGG
>Ga0172378_10006774_pt1 | contig 10688 bp, 8 predicted proteins | sample GrowelOW332metaG_FD_119755 | JGI IMG/M metagenome (GOLD analysis project Ga0172378, IMG submission 119755) | Groundwater microbial communities from an aquifer near a municipal landfill in Southern Ontario, Canada - Pumphouse #3_1 metaG | ecosystem: Environmental > Aquatic > Deep subsurface >... | reverse complement strand
TTAATTCTTTTTATTTTACAACACTAAGATAAGACATTTAGGGCTGATTTCCTCTTTTGGAAACCAGTCCTTTTAAGTTCAGATTATTTAATTCGAAAAAATGTTTAGCGGACACTAATAAATATTTATATAAAAATGACCTACATAAATTTATATGTAGGTCATTTTTAGGTATTTAAATAAAACTTATTTATTATCTAAGAATTCACATATTTCATTGTAAATATTTTCGCCAGTATATCCAAATTTTTCATCTAAGATATTTGCTGGAGCAGAAAAACCGAAATGATTTAGTCCATAAACTTTACCATTTGAGCCAACTAATCCTTCCAATGTAATAGAAAGTCCAGCTGTTATTCCAAATTTAGGTAACTCATTAGGAATAATATTAGCTTGATATTCTTTAGTTTGTTCACGGAATAAACCTTCAGAAATAACTGATACTATTTGGCTATCAACATTATTCTTCTCTTTAAGAATGTTCGCAGCCTCTACACAAGTAGCAACTTCCGATCCTGAAGCTAGTAAGGTTATTTGAGGATTATTCCCTGTTTTTTTAACTATATAAGCACCTCTTTTACATTGAAGAGCATCTTCATATCTACATTTTGTGGTAGGAAGGTCTTTAATATTTTGACGGGATAATATGAGAGCTGTAGGAGTACTAGTATTTTCCATAGCCATTTTCCAAGCAATAGTACCCTCTGCTGCGTCAGCAGGTCTAAGTACTAATATACCCATATTCCCAGAGTGATTATGAAGTTTTTCCATTAATCTAAGTTGAGCTTCATGTTCAACTGGTTGATGTGTGGGTCCATCTTCTCCAACTCTGAATGCATCGTGGGTCCATATATATATTACAGGAAGTTCCATCAAGGCTGCTAGCCTAAATGCTGGTTTCATATAATCTGAGAATACGAAGAATGTTCCACAAGCAACTCTAAAACCTCCATGAGCAGCAATACCATTACATATAACAGCCATTGTTAATTCAGAAACACCTGCTTGTAAAAATTTACCACTAAAATCCCCTTTAACAATATTTTTTGCACCACCTTTAATATATCCGTCTGTCTTATCTGAATTACATAAATCCGCAGATGAAACAATAAGATTATCTACTTCTTTAGCTAATTGGAAAAGTACATCAGAGGAAGCTTGTCTGGTTGCTATGTTTGCTTTGTGTTCTATAGATTTATAATCTACAGCAGGAATATCCCCATTCATATAAGCATGGAATTTTTTAGCTAATTCTGGATTAGCTTTTTCCCATTGAGCTTGTTCTGCTTTTTTAGCTTTTACATAAGCTCTTTTTTTATCCATCATTTGGGCATAATATTCTTTAACTTCAGGAAATATTACAAATGGATTTTTAGGGTCTCCACCAAGATTTTCTATAGTTTTATCTATTGATGCACCTGCTTTAGTAAGAGGTTGTCCATGAGTAGATACTTTATTTGAGAAATCTTCATTATTTGGTCCTAAAGAACCTTTACCCATTAATGTGTGACCTATAATAAGTGTTGGTTTGTCTTCAGATTTATTCGCTAATACAAGAGCGTCATGAATTTCTTTAGCGTCATTACCATTAATAGAAATAACATTCCAACCCCAAGATTCATATTTCTTTGCAGTGTTTTCAATTGTAACTTCTTCTACAGTAGTAGACAATTGAACATTATTTGCATCATAGAACATTATTAAGTTTGAAAGTCCTAGTGTACCAGCTATACGTCCAGCACCTTGAGAAATTTCTTCCTGGATGCCACCATCAGATATAAAAGTATAAGTTTTATGAGATAACCATTCTCCGAATCTTGCGGCTAAGGCTCTCTCAGCAATTGCTGCTCCTACGGCCATGGTGTGTCCTTGTCCAAGTGGTCCTGATGTGTTTTCTATGCCATGTACTTGATCGATTTCAGGATGTCCTGGAGTTATACTTCCCCATGAACGGAAATTTTTCAAATCTTCCATTTTATAGGATCCAACCATAGACAATACTGAATATAACATAGGAGACATATGTCCGGGATCTAGAAAAAATCTATCTCTATTTACCCATGTTAAATCGTCTGGATCGAAATTTAAAAATTCAGAATATAATGTATTTATATAGTCTGCACCACCCATAGCTCCGCCTGGATGACCTGATTTAGCCTTTTCAACCATAGAGGCTGAAAGAATACGGATATTATCCGCAGATTTGTCAACAATATTGCTCATAGTAAAATTTTTTAGGAGGATAATTTTATCTAAACTCCAAAAGTTATCTCATTTTATCCGCAAATATAAAACATTATTTGCAAGATTAAAAAAAAAAGTGCTAAACACTTTAATTATAGTGACTATTAGATTAATTTTAGGATGTAATTTTAGTATAGCTACTAATTTTACCTTGTAAACAAAAATAATAATAAAATTGCAATTGTTACTCTAAAGACGTATTTTTGCAATGTATATCGTTTCGAACGAATGTGCTTATAAATCAAGAATAATATTAATTAAAATAAAAATTATAAAGCTAACATAAATATTTTAATCTTATATTTGGCATATATGTGTCTAATTAAGTTTATCATATAATCTTTAGATGGGATTTGAATTTGTTTTGTATATTTTGTTAAAAATAAAAAATTTAAACGTATGAAAAAATTATTTTTACTAGTAGTTGTAGTAGCTTTATTGGCTAGTTGTAAAGCAAAGAAAAATTATACAACATGGGAGAATGCTTATGAAAAAGTAGAGAATACAGAAACTAAGGGTGCAGCTATTTCTTCAGAGAAGAGTAGTCGTACAAATACTGAAGTTCAAGAGTCATATAAAGCTGGTAATTCTTCTGTACGTAAAGAAGAGGTTAAGTTGACACGTGGCGTGGAACTTAAGAGTTATTGTGTGATAGTTGGAAGTTTTGCCAATGTGGATAATGCTGTATCTCTTATGAACACTCTTAAGGGAATGGGACGTACTACATGTTCAATTATGGAAAATGCCCAAGGAATGAATAGAGTATCTATCTCAAGTTTTGATACAGAAAGAGAAGCTAGAGAAGAATTAGCTCGTGTACGTAAAAATACAGATTTTAAGGATGCATGGTTATTAATGCCTCAATATTAATATTCAATATTAATAATGGTATAATAAAACCAGATATTTATAGAATGTGCACTATAAGCTTAGAGTTATAGTGCACATTCTTTTATAATAAAAATATATTCTAATACATTTATTTCTATAAATTAATTTTCAACAACAGAATCTTTTCTACTTACCTTTTTGATTCCAGGAATCAATTTTAATCTTTGAATTAAATATGAAAGATGGTCTGTATTACGTATTAAGACAGTAACTGTTCCTTCAAAAAATGTTTCAGTGGAATTTATAGAAATTGCTCTCATGCTAATTTGATTATCATTTGATATAAGTTCTGTAATTCTTGATATTATATTTTTATTATTATCACCTGTAAGCGAAAGTACAACTTGATAGGAAGTAGCTCCTTCGTTTGTCCATTGGGTTTTTACTATTCGGTAAGGATATCTTCTCATTAGTTCTTTAGCATTGTTACATTCTCTGCGATGAACTTTAATACCTTGTCCTATAGATACAAATCCTATAATATCATCTCCATATACAGGATTACAACAGCTAGCAAATTTGTATTCAACATTATCTACATTTTTATCAATTAGTAGTACATCATATTTTGTTTTATGATTATTATCAATTTTAATATCTCTTGTTTGATTGTTAGGATGTTCAGTAATTTCTACTGTATTTGTCAATACATCCTTAATTTCGGATATATCAAACTTCCCTTCAGCAATACCTTGATATAAATCTAAGGCAAATTTTTGCTTATAATGATGCATTAATTTACGCAAAATTTCATCGGAAAATTCCATTTTCCAATTTTTAAAACGTCTAAGAACTAATTCTTTTCCAATATCAGCTTGTCTGTTAAGTTCTTCTTTTAGATATTGTCTAATTTTATTTCTTGCCTTAGAAGTTAATGCAAAGTTTAGCCAATCGGATTTTGGGCTTTGGTTTGAGGATGTTAGTATAGAAATTTGATCTCCATTTTGTAATACATATTTTAAACTTTCATTTTTTTGATTTACAATACCCCCTATACATTTACATCCTACATCAGTATGAATAGAATATGCAAAATCTAGTAGGGTAGAACCAGCTTGTAGTGTTTTTAAATCCCCCTTGGGAGTAAATACGTGAACTTCTTTATCTTGCAGATTAATATTAATATCATTTAGAAGTTCAATAGCATTATTGTCATTACTTTCTAATATATCTCTTAGTTCATTTAGCCAATTAGCAATAGTAGAATCAGACTTACCTCCCTTATATCTCCAGTGAGCTGCAAAGCCTTTTTCTGCAATATCATCCATCCTTTCACTTCGTATTTGGACTTCAACCCATTTATTTCCGGGTCCAAGTACTGTGGTCTGAAGCGATTGGTAACCATTAGATTTAGGAACTGTTATCCAGTCTCTTAAGCGCTGAGGGTTTGGAGTATACTTATCTGTTACTATGGAATATACTCTCCAACAGTCTGTTTTCTCTTCCTCTGGAGTACTATCTATAATAAATCTTAGAGCAAATATATCATAAATTTCTTCAAATTCTACTTGTTTAGTTTTCATTTTATTTAAGATGGAAGCAATAGTTTTAGTTCGGGATTTCATCTTAAACTTTATATTTCTTTTATTTAATTCTTCAATTATGGGTGATACAAATTCTGAAATATATTTTTCACGAGTAAACTTAGATTTAATTAGTTTTTCTTTTATTTCATTATATATTACAGGTTGTAAGAAACGAAGAGTTATATCTTCCATTTCTGATTTAATATTATACAATCCCAATCTATGAGCAAATGGTATATATATGTAATTTATTTCATTAGCTATGTCTTGTTTGTGAGCTTGACTTTTATTCTCAGAATTTCTAAGGTCGTATAATTTTTCAGCAAGTGAAATTAGCTGAACTCTAATATCTTCGGCAAAACTTAAAAGTAGTTTTCTGAAATTTTCAGAATCAATTACTTTTTGAGAGGCATATAAATGACTTACATCTTTTAATCCTCCTAATATATGAGCTATTTTATCGTCAAATTTCTCTTTTACTCTCCCTATTGTAATTTTATTTTCTACGACACTATCGTGTAACATAACACAAATAATAGATGAAAGTCCCAAACCTATCTCTTGTGTTACTATTAAACCTATATTTATTTTTGTATTTATTTTATCAAGATTAATTTTATTATCAACTAAGGAGTTCTTAATCGCTATTTTAGTTGCTTCTCTAAATAATTGAATATCTTTATCGTCCTCAGCATCTTTACAGCTGTGTATTAATTCTAGATAATTATTATATATTTCTATTTTTTTCATTAGCTTTGTCATCTTAGTGTATACTAGTTATCTAACGTAAAGGTAAATTTTTATTTACTTTAATACAAATATACAAAAGATATAATACTATAATGCGAATAGAAAAAAGATATAAGGAAGTAATAGATTGGTTTCAAAAGGAGATGCCAAGTGCGTCAACTGAATTGATTTATCATAATCCATTTGAATTATTAATTGCCGTAATACTATCGGCTCAATGTACTGATAAACGTGTAAATGCAACAACTCCAGCATTATTTGAAGAATATCCTAATGCTCTAGCTATGTCAAAGGCATCTACAGACGATATACTTGATTTTATTAGTACTATTTCGTACTATAATAGTAAGTCCAGATATTTGCGTGAAACTGCTATCAAAATTCATAATGATTTCAATGATGAAGTTCCTAAAGACATGAAACTTTTGTTGACCCTTCCTGGAGTTGGAAGAAAGACAGCTAATGTGATTAGAGGTATAATATTTAATGTCCCCTCTATGCCCGTGGATACTCATGTGTTTAGAGTTTCTAATCGTATAGGATTAGTGAAAAATTCCAAAACTCCTCTAGAAACTGAGACCCAATTAGTAAAGCATATTCCTAAAGACTTACTTATTTTTATGCATCATTGTTTAGTTCTCCATGGTAGATATGTTTGTCTTGCTCGAAAGCCTAAATGTGATGAATGTGGATTAGTAGATTATTGTGCATATTATAGTAAGAAGAGTAAGGCTAAGCTTGCAAAACAAAAATCTAAAAAACAAAAATCTAAAATTTCAACAACTTCTAAATCCCAAATTTAAAAACGGTTTTGAGGATAATAAATGATTTTAGAATGTCATTAAGGAATAGTAGAATAATATTTACAAAAATTAGGATAATATTGATTCTACAATGTAAATAATTAGTTTTGTATTGATTATTAGAAAGTGATTCGTAAATAGTATAAATTAAAGGTATAATTTTGGTGATGAAACTACAAACTATAATAAAAACAGAGAAGTCGAATGTTCAAATTGATTATGATAGTGGAATAATGCTTATTGGTTCTTGTTTTACAGATAATATTGGAAATATATTATCTGCATTGAGATTTGATACTACAATAAATCCTTGTGGAATTGTTTATAATCCAGAGTCAGTAGCTACTTCTCTAGATTTAATTATGGATAATAAAGTGTTTACTAAGGATGATTTACTAAAAGTAGGAGAACAGTGGGTTAGTCTTAAGCATCATGGAAGCTTCTCATCCAAAGATTACAATTTATGTTTAAAGAAAATAAATGATAATATAAGTTTGGCTTCAAAGAAAATTCTTAGTTCAAAATTTCTAATTATTACTCTTGGAACATCATGGGTATATAGGTATAGTGAGACAGGAGAAATTGTTTCAAATTGTCATAAAATACCTGCATCAAAATTCGAAAGATTTAGATTAGATACGGATGAAATAGTTATTAAATATACTACTTTAATAAAAAAGTTAAGGAATATAAATAAGGATATCAAAATTATTTTTACAGTAAGTCCAATACGTCATTGGAAAGACGGCGCCCATGGAAATCAATTAAGTAAGTCTGTACTTTTATTAGCTATAGATAAATTGAAAGATCTTTTTAATAATATTTATTATTTTTGTGCTTACGAACTTATGATGGATGAGTTAAGAGATTATCGTTTTTATTCTGATGACATGCTCCATCCTTCAAAATTAGCTGTAGAATATATTTGGGATAGATTTAAGCAAGATTTTATATCTCCTAGTTGTTTTGATTTAATGAAGTTTATAGAAAAATTAAACAAAAAAGAGGCTCACAGACCTACGAATGTAGATTCTGAGGAATATAAAAGATTTGCTCAAAAGCTAATCTCAGATGAGAAATATGTGCAATCTATACTTAAGCGTAAGTGATTTGAATGATAACTCTTATTCTTTTATAGGTTTTCCATAACCATTAGTTCCACTACTTCTTTTACTTAATGGTAAGTATTTAAGTTCCATGATTGTTGCTCGAGTTTTTACAGGATAACAATTAGGATATAGTTTTTCAATTCGTTTCATGTCAGGAAGACAATCTATTCTAGAATTATAGTTTCCCACACGAATTTTGAAATCAGGGTTTATGTATTTTAAATAAGCAGGTATATTGGGAAAGTTCTTTTCAAATTTATCTCTAATTTCTTCTAATTTATCTATATCTGCATTCAATGAAGATATAGAAAGAATTTGAATCCTATACATATTATAGGAACCTTTCTTAAAATTCTCCTCTATATTATTTTGTAACATAGTGCTTACATTTGTGGAACTTTTAATCCATACTTGTCCGCCTTTTTCACTTTGTGTTTGTAATTCTTCAAGAATATTATATCTATTGATAACCATAGAGGAATCTATGCTTTCTTTAAGGGAATCATTGGCTATTATTGTATCTTGTTTGGAATTTATTTCTTCTTTGACAATTTTATAACCATTATTTTGGGACATAACATTAGCCGAAATAAAAAATAGAATGAATAAAATACAATGTTTCATACGTTTAATTTTTAGTTACTTTTTCGCAAAAATACTTATTCTCAAGATATAAAACAAATATTGTAAGTATATGTATAAGTTTTTGATATGCTAGGCTTAATGGTATGTTGTTAAAAAAGCGTTAATGATTGAGATTATATTAATAAGAAACAAAAATTTACATAAATTTGTGCTCATGAGTTAATATAATTATTAAATGAAAATAATAAACATATAATATTATGATCAAAATTACCGATAAACAAATAATTAATAGTTTAAAGGCAGGAGCTGTTCCTGCCTTGGGGTGTACGGAGCCTGTTGCATGTGCTTTAGCAGCAGCTAGAGCTAAAGAAGAGTTAGGTTCTACTCCTGATAAAATAGAAGTAAAAGTTAGTGGAAATATCTTTAAGAATGGAATGGGTGTTGGTATTCCAGGCACTGGAGCTTGTGGTTTGTATATAGCTTCTGCTTTGGGTGCTGTTTGTGGTAAAACTGAATATGGTCTTGAGGTTCTAAAAGAGGTTTCTTTGGGAAATAATTTGGAGCTTGCTAAAAAGATGGTTGATGAAAAGAAAGTTAAGATTAGTATTAAGGAAGATGTTGATGATAAACTTTATGTGGAGACTATCTCTACTTTAGGAAAGGATGTTGTGAAGGTTGTTATAAAGAAAGCCCATACTAATATTATTCTTGTAGAAAAGAATGGTAAAGTTATTTACCAAAAGGATTTAGGAGCTTTAGGTAATCAAAATACCTCGGAAGATTGTATAGAAATGGATTATACAGTAGAAAGAATATGGAAATTTATAAATGAGGTGGATATTGAGGATATTAAATTTTTACTTGAAGGTGTTAAGATGAATAAGCATATTTCTGATGCTGGACTTACTGGAAATTATGGTCTAAAGATAGGTTATACTATTAAAAAAAATATAGAAAAAGGTATTTTGGGTAATGATTTTTTAACTCAAACATTGATGATGACTTCCGCTGCCTCTGATGCCAGAATGGATGGTTTTGAATCTCCTGTTATGACTAATTCAGGAAGTGGTAATCAAGGAATTACTGTCTATTTACCAGTTTACTCTGCTTACTTATTCTTTAAAGCTGACGAAGATAAACTTATAAGAGCATTGGCTTTAAGTAATCTTATCGCAGAACACGTACATTCGTTTATGGGTCACTTATCAGCACTTTGTGGTATAAATATTGCTGCAATGGGTGCAGCATGTGGTATTACTTATATACTAGGAGGTGATCTTAGTAAGATAAATAATACAATTAAAACTATGGCTTCCAATCTAACAGGTATGATGTGTGATGGGGCTAAATTGGGTTGTTCTTTAAAGGTTTATTCTGGGGTAAGTGCTGCTGTGCAGGCTGCTTTGCTTTCTATGAGCGAAGTTACTACTAACAATGATGGAATTATTGATTCCTGTATAGAGAAAACTATTAAAAATGTTGGTATCATTGCTTCTGAGGGTATGGAAGTTACAGATAAAACTATACTAAAAATAATGACTAGTAAGATTTGTTAATATATAATTTAGTTTATATATTTCAAACGATATAGTATGGTGTGTAGGTTTCTACGCACCATTTTTGATTTTAAATATTTAAATTATGGAAAATTGGTTAGGCAGGACAGAATTGCTATTAGGAAAGGAGCAATTACTTAAATTAAAAAATTCTAATATATTAATTGTAGGTCTTGGAGGCGTTGGAGCCCATGTTGCAGAACATCTTTGTCGTTGTGGTATAGGTGAGATGACAATTATTGATGCTGATAGTATAGAGTCGAGTAATAAAAATAGACAATTACTTGCATTAGATAGTACTATGGGGATGAATAAAGCAGATGTTATGAGTTCTAGATTAAGGGATATTAATCCTAATATTAAACTGAATGTAGTTAGAGAATTTGTAAAAGATAAACAAATATTGGAAATACTAAAGACAAATAAGTATGATTATGTAGTTGATGCTATAGATACTCTGAGTCCAAAAATTTTCCTTATATACAATAGTTTGCAGAACAAAATACCAATAGTTAGTTCTATGGGCTCTGGAGGTAAGCTCGATCCATCTAAAATAACAATTTCAGATATTTCTAATAGTTATAATTGTACTCTTGCCAGAATACTTCGTAAAAGGCTTCATCGCTTTGGAATTTATAAAGGAGTAAAAGTAGTATTTTCTTCAGAAAAAACAGATTCCTCTGCAGTTGTATTAGATGAAAGTGAAAATAAAAAATCTAATGTAGGTACTATTTCTTATATTCCTGCAATCTTTGGATGTAATATGGCATCTGTAGTTATTAGAGATATATTGGATAAAAATTGATATTTTATTTACCTATAAAATAACCGTGAAGAATAAATCTCCACGGTTCTATATATTTAGGATATAAAAATAAAAGATATTAAATTGAATCAAAATTAATAGACGCAATACCTTTATTTAAATCTCCATCAATTTCTGCGGTCTCGTTATTATTTAACTTATTCTCTTGATTGTAATAGTTTGAAGAGTCTCTTTCCTCACAATCTTGTGATGATTTAACAAAACTTACAACATCACCTAGACCTTCTGTGAATTTTTGAAAATCTTCCTTGTATAAGAAAATCTATGTTTTTCGAAATTCTGAGTACCATCTTCATTAAACTTTTTCTTACTTTCAGTAATGGTTAAATAATAATCTCCGTTGCGAGTAGATTTTACGTCAAAAAAATAGGTTCTTTTTCCCGCTCTTACAGGTC
>Ga0172378_10006771_pt1 | contig 10691 bp, 7 predicted proteins | sample GrowelOW332metaG_FD_119755 | JGI IMG/M metagenome (GOLD analysis project Ga0172378, IMG submission 119755) | Groundwater microbial communities from an aquifer near a municipal landfill in Southern Ontario, Canada - Pumphouse #3_1 metaG | ecosystem: Environmental > Aquatic > Deep subsurface >... | reverse complement strand
TGGTGATTCGCCCGGAATGAATGCGGCAGTTAGAGCTGTTTGTCGTTCTGCTCTTGATAGAGGCGTTGAGGTTATGGGCATTATGGGAGGTTATCGTGGACTTATTGATAATAATCTCGTAGAGCTTAAATCATACAGTGTTTCAAACATATTAAATTTAGGTGGTACATTGTTGTATTCTGCTCGTTGTCTTGAATTCAAGACAGAGGAGGGAATGCAACTTGCAGTTAAAACCTGCCGTGACAATAATATCGATGCGATTGTCGCAATAGGTGGAGACGGAACTTTCAGAGGCGCCGTTGACCTAACAAAGCATGGTATTCCTACTGTTGGACTTCCTGGTACTATTGACAATGATATAACCGCAACTGATTATACAATAGGATTTGATACTGCTATGAACACATAAATGAAATTGATTGACTGTTTGCGTAATACCTGCGAATCTCATGCTCGTTGTGATGTGGTTGAGGTTATGGGTAGAGGGTGCGGACAAATTGCTATGTATACATCTATTGCAGGTGGTGCAGTTGGTGTTGCAATACCTGAAATTCCGTTTGATGAAGATAAACTTATTGAGACAATGAATAGTCTTAAGAAAATAAGACGAGGAATGATTGTTGTTGTAAGTGAAGGTGTTGTTTGCGAGGATGGCAAACCTTATTCTGAAAAGCTTGCAAAAATCATTCAAGAGAAAACAGGTATTGAAACAAAATTTGCGAGATTCGCTCATATAGTTCGTGGCGGTATACCAACATTGCGTGACCGTGTTGTGGCAGCGCAAATGGGTGTTCTTGCAGTTGATTTATTGCTTGAGGGCAAGAGTAATCTTATAATCAGTGAGCTTGAGGGCAAAATTGTTCCTGTGGACACTATGTTTGCACTTGCAAGTGACCGTATGTATAAGAACAAGCTTAAGGATGGAGACCTTGATGGATTTACAGAACAGCAGATTAATGATATGAAAGCTCTTTGCAAAAGGCGTACTGAGGAAATTGCAAGACTTTACAGTATCGCTGATCAAATTGTTGACTAATTTTTTACTTATAATTAAAAGAGCTGTTTGTTTCGGATTGAAACAAACAGCTCTTTTATTCGGATATTATTTCTTAAGATTTTTGGGGTTTATATTGTTCAACACAAAACCGACAATATTGGCGTTTGCCAACTTCATGGTGTCAAGCGCATTTTCAATTTCTTTTGTGTTTGAACTGCCTGCTTTTACGGTGAATAGATAACCATTTACAAGATTTGCGACGACGTAAGCGTCGGAAACGGTATCGACGGAGGGCAAGTCTATAAATATAGTATCATAGTTTTCCTTTGCGTAGTGGCATAATTGACCAAATGTATCAGAAAGAATTAAATCCGAAGGGTTACTCAAAGCGTTTCCACTTGTGATAATATCAAGATTTTCATAACTTGTTGTATTTATGTAGTTTGAAAATTGTTTAGCTTCATTTTGAGAGGAAGCGAGAAGTTCGCTTAACCCCTTTTCTGCTTTGATATCGAATATGTCTTTCTGTTTTGGCGAACGCATATCTGCATCAATAAGCAAAACTTTTTTGTTGATTTTTGCAAATGAAATTGCAATGTTTGAGATGACAAAGCTTTTACCAGCGTTTGCACCATCAGAAGTAATTGCAAAGACAGGACACCGCTCAGACTTTGAACCAAGAATTAGCTTTGCTCTTATGTTATTGAAGCCCTCGGTAACTGCAAAGGGTGTTTTATTATTGGGCACCATGAGGTTATGCGATGGTATTTTTTTGGCTTTTGCAGTTTTGTTTTTGGGAAGTTTCATATGGACAATCTGTCCGATAACGGGGAAGGTAAAGCAGTTTTTAAGCTCGTCTTCTGTGTAAACGGTTGAGTTGAAAAGTTCGAGAACAACAAACATCACATATATGGCGCAGAAAGCAAGCAAATCAAATACTATTACCGTAACAAGGGGAATTGAAGAGGTTTTGTGTGTATCGGGTGTTGCGCTGTCAACATTATTGACTTTTGCCTGCAATTTATTTGTTAGTTCGGTAGGAATAACTTCACTTGCTTTAAGTGCAAGCTGATAGACTACATCTTTGTCTGTGCCTGTGATTTTAAGCGTGAACAATGCGGTACCCGCTTGTTGTTCAATAGTTATCATATTAAGAAGATCAGAGGTTGATATTTCCTCTAAATAGCCAGCACGTGTTATTATGGTATTGAGTATATCGTTTGTTTTTATAAGTCCTATTGAAGTAGCAATAAAGCCATCAACAGTGTCGGCAAAGGTAATGTTTACGGTGCCTGATGGTACACTAAAATCAATAATTGGTGTTCTTTCAAGAATAAAAGTTACACTTGAACTATATTTGGGCTTTACGCTTAACGAATAATACATACTCGTAATCAAGGTGGTTATAAGCACAGCAATGATTATTATTATTTTTCTCTTTTTTAATACTTTTATAAAAGTTCCTATGTCAATTTCGTGTATCATTTAATCCTCATTCTGCCGTTATACGGCTGTAAAAGCGCTTCGGTGAAATATAATTAATTAAATAATAGCATATTTACATATAGATTACAATATATAAAAGCATATAAACCGTTAACTGAGTTAACGGTTTATTCTTTCTTTGGCAACTGCTAGCATTAGTTTAATTCTGTTTTCCTGATTTACTTTTGTAGCGCCGGGATCGTAATCAATAGGAACTATATTTGCATTGCTATACATTTCGCTTATTTTTCTTATCATTCCTTTGCCTACAATGTGGTTTGGCAAACAGCCAAAGGGTTGAGCGCAAACAATGTTGCCATAGCCAGAATCTATAAGCTCAATCATTTCTGCGGTAAGCAACCAGCCCTCACCCATTTTGCAGCCTCTGCCGATAACGGGCTTAACAAGTTCTTTGATATGCTCATAGGATGATGGAACGACAAAGTATCCATTAGCTGATTGGACAGCTTCGATTAAGTAAGTCTCAAATTTTTGTAGATATTTATACAACCATATGCAGATATAATATTTTGCCATACTCCCGCCGTAAAGCTTTATATCCTCGATACGGTTATCGACTTTGAATAAACCAAAGCCCAAAATTCCAGGGACCATTACCTCGCAATTCTGTTCAAACAGAAATTTTTCAAGATTGTTATTGGCAAGTGCGGAGTATTTAACGTAAATTTCACCGACAATGCCAACACGAACTTTGGGAATTCTGTCAACAGGTATTTCTTTAAAAGTTTTTACTATTGCATCAAAATAACTTTTTATCTCGTGGGCAGAATAAGCTTTGTTTTTCATAAATTCATCGCTTATAGTTTTTACCCACTTTGAGACTGCAACTGCACTGGCATCTTTATTTATTTCATATGGCTTTGTTTGATTATCGAGCAACATTAGTAGGTCGCCATATGCAAGCGCTGCAAGGAATTTTCTAAGAATAGGCAGCGTGAGTTTGAATCCGCTGTTTTTTTCAAGTCCCGAAAGATTAACTGAAATAACGGGTATTTGCCCCATTCCAGCCGCTTTAAGAGCTTTTCTTAAAAGGTGTATATAATTGGAGGCACGGCATCCGCCGCCTGTCTGTGACATCATAAGAGCCACATGCTCAAGGTCGTATTTTCCGCTTTTTAACGAACTTATCATCTGGCCTATGGTAAGCAGCGCAGGATAACAGGTGTCGTTGTGGACATATTTTAGTCCTTCTTCTATAACTGATTGGTCAGTATTTGTTAAAAGCTCTATATCGTATCCATAGCTTGCAAAAACATTTTTGAGTATTTTGAAGTGTATATCACACATATTTGGAAAGAGAATTTTGTAATTCTTTTTCATTTCTTTGGTGAATTCAATTCTGTCGGTTAATTCTTTCATTTGGCTGCTGTACCTTTCAGTTTAATAAGGCGTTTTATTTGTGCTGCTTTCTCTGTGCTGTGGCAGCAAACAGACTACGAACTCTAATATTGACTGCGCCTAAGTTTGTAATTTCGTCAATTTTTATTTGAGTGTATATCTTATTGTTTGATTCAAGTATTTTTCTCACTTCATCAGTGGTTATAGCGTCAACTCCGCAACCGAAGGAGACAAGCTGAATAAGATTGACATCGGGGTCGTCAGACTCACTGACAAATTTTGCGGCGGCATACATTCTTGAATGGTATGTCCATTGGTTAAGCACCGTTGTTTTAAATCTTGTTGCCTTTTGGCTGATACCGTCCTCGGATATGACCACAGCGCCTTTGTCGCAGATAAGATTATCAATACCGTGATTTATTTCGGTGTCTATATGATAAGGTCTGCCTGCAAGAATAATGAGCGGCATATGCTTCTCTTTTGCAAGTGCAACATATTCTTCGCCTTTTTTATGTATCTTATCCATATAAGAATAGTATTCTTTATATGCTGCATCAGCGGCAATTTTGACTTCCTTGTCGTTTATATTACTGAAATATTTACGTAGAATCTCAGCCATTTTCACGGGGAAATCTTTAGGTCTGTGGGGTCCAACATAATCCTTTATATATACAGTTTTATCAAGCGAGTGCATATTTGCGCCGATAACTTCTGGATAGTATGCTACAACAGGGCAGTTATAATGATTATCACCGAGATGTTCGTCAAAATTATAGCTCATACAAGGATAGAATATTGCATCGATATCTTTTTCAAGCAAGGTTTGTATATGTCCGTGAATTAATTTTGCAGGATAACATACTGTATCTGACGGTATGGTATTCTGCCCCTTTAAATAAAGAGATTTACTTGATTTTCCCGAACAAACAACTCCAAACCCAAGAGTCGTGAAGAATTTGTGCCAAAATGGATAAAGCTCAAAGAGATTGAGTACCATCGGTATACCTATGGTTTCACGTTCTCCTTTGCAGTCTACATAGTCTCCGAGCAATGTGCGTTTATATTCATATAGATTATAGCGTTCTTTAAGTCCTTTGTCGCCTAAGAGAGGACGTTCACAGCGATTTCCACCTATGAATTTTCTGCCGTCGTTAAAAGTATTGACTGTAAGACGGCAAGCGTTTGAACAACCCTTACAGGTGATCGAACGGACATCATGAGTAAACTCATCAAGCTGCTTTGCATTTAAAATTGTACTTTTATCTGTTGTGCGGTTCTGTTTAGCGTATAAAGCCGCGCCGTATGCGCCCATAAGTCCAGCAAGCGACGGACGAACAACCACTCTTCCAATTTCCTGCTCAAAAGCACGAAGAACTGCATCATTCAAGAATGTACCGCCTTGAACAACAATGTTTTTACCAAGCTGACTTGTGTCGGCTATTCTTATTACTTTATAGAGTGCATTTTTAACAACGCTCATAGAAAGGCCAGCTGAAATATTTTCAATACCAGCGCCGTCTTTTTGTGCCTGTTTTACTGAGGAATTCATAAATACTGTGCAACGTGAGCCAAGGTCAACGGGGCGGGGAGCAAAAAGTCCCAGCTTTGCAAAGGCTTCCATAGAATATCCAAGAGCGCCTGCAAAGGTCTGCAAAAATGATCCGCAGCCAGAGGAGCAGGCTTCATTGAGGAATATATTATCTATTGCGCCATTTTTGATTTTAAAGCATTTTATATCTTGACCGCCAATGTCGATAATAAAATCTACATCAGGATTATATTTCTTTGCCGCTGTATAGTGAGCTATCGTTTCAACAACTCCAATGTCAAGTGAAAAAGCATTTTTGATTATCTCCTCACCATAGCCTGTAACAGCCGAGGATATAATTTCGATATCAGGAAATTTTTCGTAAAGCTCTGTCAAAAAGTTTTTTGCTGTTGGTATGGGATTGCCGTTTCCTGGTATGTAGCGTTTGAAAATTACTTCTTCTTTTTCATTGATTGCAACACATTTAACTGTTGTTGAGCCTGCATCAATGCCTACATAAGCACGTTTGTCGGGCAAAAGCTCGTATTCAAAAGCTGAATTGTCACTGTGCGCTTTTATGAATTCTTGATATTCTTTGGCTGAGTTAAAAAGTGGCGCACTGCTGCGATATGCGACATCTGGTTTACTTGTCTTTATCTTATTTATAATTGAGTCAATATCATATTCCAAAGGTTCGTCTGAAATTGCGGCGCCGTATGCAACATAATAAAGCGAGTTTTCCGGACAGACACCTGTGAGGGAAAGTCCCTCGTCAAAGAATTTGCGGAGTTCTGGGAAAAATGTGAGCGGACCGCCAAGATAAACCACATTTCCTTTAATTTCTCTGCCCTGTGCAAGACCTGCAATTGTTTGATTAACAACCGCTTTGAATATTGAGGCGCAGATATCGGATTTTTTAGCCCCTTGATTTAAAAGGGGCTGAATATCGCTTTTTGCAAAAACTCCGCAACGCGAAGCTATGCTGTATGTCTTTGTATGATCTTCGGACAAAGCATTCATTTGCTCAGGAGTTGCTCCAAGTAAGGTCGCCATCTGGTCAATAAAAGCACCTGTGCCACCTGCACAGCTGCCGTTCATACGAACCTCTTGCATCCCACTTATGAAAAGGATTTTCGCGTCTTCACCACCAAGCTCTATAACAGCATCGGTGTCGGGTAAGAGCGACTTAACGGATAAACGCGTGGCATAAACCTCTTGAAGAAAAGGTATACCAAGCCTTACCGCAAATCCCATTCCGGCAGACCCTGAAATACATAACATTATTTTTTGCTCGGTTGGATATTCGGATTTTATTTTTTCTAAAAGTTCCGCGGACTTCTCAGCTATTTGCGACAAATGACGCTCATAGCTTTTGTATATTATTTTGTTGCTTTTATCGAGGACAACACATTTTAGCGTTGTTGAACCTACGTCAAGACCTATTCTTATCATTTATTCGTTACCCCTTGTGATGAGGTATCCTTTCCGTAGTGTAATAATTCATACTTCATATTGTAACATGATTTTATAAACTGATAGTAAACAAATTAAGTTAAAAAATGAAACAGCAGGGTGCTAAGATACGGGGATGCGTGCCACTTTTTGAAAAAAGTGGCGCAAAAACTTTTTATAGATTATAGATTATTAGCTACAAGTGTTTGACATAGAGTTGATTAATAGAAAGCATTGAAAAACTTTTATATAAATTTTTATAAAAGTTTTTGAGATTGTTAAGAACTTTTTTCAAAAAGTTCTTAACCGGGGCGGTGGGGCAGCGCCCCACATCCATTCGCAGTCCCCGCATCCTCAGAAGCCGTATTTTGTTCGCATATGTGTTATTTTTTTGCCTATGAAGGTTGAGAGGGTGAGCAAGAAGACGATGTTAGAGATAATGTATATGGCTATCATTGGCAAAGCGTTGACGAGGGTGGCTATATATAATTTCATATTAAAAATATCGTCATAGGACAAGACTGTAAAGATATCAAGAAAAGCGGAGAAAACGAAGGCGGACAAGGTAGCGTAAAATATCATAAAAATTTTACTTTTTTTAATGTATACGGCAAGCAGTCCGCTTAGATATCCGATAAATCCCCAGGCGAGCATTTGAAAGGGAATCCATGCGCCAAGCCCAAAGAAGAATCCCGAAATGAGAGCTGAAAGGGAACCACAAATAAAGGCTGCACGGCTGTCTATATAGATACCGCAGATAATAACCATAGCGCAAACGGGCTTGAAAAAGGCTATGGGATAAAAGGCAAGTCGACCTGCAACGGAGAGGGCTGTCATTGTGGCGATAAGTACGAGATAGCGTGTTCCGCTTTGCTTTTTTTCAAAGGATAAAAAAGCCAAAAACAAGGTCAAAATTGTGATAGATACGGTAACAAAAGCAAACTGTCGCGACTTGAAAACGATAGCGCCGACAAGAACGAGGATTAAAACCATAGCGATTATCACCGCGTCTGTTATTGCTCGCTTGTGCTTTAAGATGTTTTCAGATAGTTTCATATTTTCCCCTCTGTGCTTTCATTGCTTTGGGACTGATTTTTGGTTATCATTTTTATCATGTCGCCGTCAGTGATTACATTTGGAAAAAAGTCACGGCATAACCTGCGTGAGGAGGTTGTGTAAAAATAATTGTTTGCAAAAAAGTTTCGGGGCGTGTCGCAAAGTAACATTTTGCCGTTAAATATCCTGCCGCATCTGTTGGCACATTCTGCCGCAAATTCGGCATCATGCGTAACGGCGAGGATGGTCATACCTGCTTTTTGCAAATTTTTCAGAACGAATATCAGCATTTTTTGGGTGTGGGGATCAATTCCCCGTGTTGGCTCGTCCAATAAGAGAATTTTGGGGCTTTTTAATAAAGCTTTTGCTATTGCACAGAGTTGAGCTTCCCCTCCCGAAAGGTCGGTAGGGTTCTTTTTCATATATGCTGAGATGTCAAAGGGCAACTTTGAAAGATCGTAAGCCTCAAATTCTTCAGCAATTGTGTCATGGGTAAACACAAGACTTGCATCTTGGGGAAGGGATATAATTTTGTTGAATTTTTCGCTGTTTTCACGGCGGAGAGGAACACTTTTACCGTCAATTTTGATTTTTCCTTCATAAGGGCAGAGAATTCCGCCAGCAATTTTTAGCGCTGTTGTTTTTCCAGAAGCATTTGCGCCCATGAGACAGAAAAACTCGCCTTTTTTGATTTTTAGCGTAAAATCGGAGAGAACGTCGGGTAAGCTCTTTTGATATCTAAAACTTATGTTGTTAAGTTCAAACGCATATTCTCTCACCATGTCGCAATCCGTGCCTTTTTCTGGTGAATTTTCGTGCGTGAGCGGTATGCATTCGCTTTTTATATAGTACTCAAGATATTTTTTGCCGTCTCTTATCGTGAGAGGACAATCTTTTTGTGGCGATTTGGAGACTTTTGCATATAGCTTGACTGTCGGCGGTAAATAATCAAAAAGATACTCTCTGTTCTGCAAAACAGAGCAGATTTTATCGGGGCTGTCATAAAAAATGTTTTTGCCGTCCTCAAGCACCAGCACACGGTCAGCATGGGGGATAATATTGTGTAGCCTGTGTTCGCTAATGATGATTGTTATTCCAAATTCACGGTTTAATTTGCATAGTATAGTTATAAATTCTTCTGCTGCAACGGGGTCAAGTGAGGAGGTAGGCTCGTCGAGAAGTAGAATTTCGGGGCGCATAACAGCAATAGAAGCGAGGGCAAGGAGTTGCTTTTTGCCACCTGATAGGGTTGAGGTGTCCGCCCCTATAACGTCGGATAATCCAAAGTAATCTGCTATTTCGCACACTTTGTTGCGTATTTCCTCACTGTTTATATTTAAGTTTTCAAGTCCAAAAGCAAGCTCGGAGTATACCTTGTCAGAAACAATTTGAAGCTCTGGATTTTGAAAAACAAAGCCTATTGTTGCTTTTATATCTGCCTTTTCTGAGTAGATATCTTCACCGTGAAATAAAACAGTGCCTGATTTTTCACCGCTTGGTGAAAGGCTTGGCATAAGTAGACGGAGCAGTGTGGATTTTGAACTACCGGTTCTTCCGCACATGAGCACAAATTCGCCTTTTTCAACAGAAAAAGAAAAGTCGGTTAACACTTTTTCTTCAGTGTTTGGATATTTAAAATTCAGCTTTTCGGTTTTCAGTATTTCCATTATTGAAGCACACCCTCCTTTTTCTTGAATTTTTTTGTTTTGTCCTAAAAATCATTTCCACCGATAAAGGAAAGAAACATAAAATAGCGTATGAAATGTATGATATAACACTAAACGGTGTGATTTGTTCAATTTGGAACTGCGGATAAAATTCATAGTTGATTTTGCCTGACGCAATGGCGATAATTGTTATCAAAGATAAAAGTACAACAAAGACTGTAAATATAAAGTCACGGAAACGGAATTTGTACGGCGTATAATGAGAGCGCTTGCCTGTGCCGTAACCTCGCGCCGACATTGAGTCGGAGCATTGGAGAGAAGCCTCAAAAGCCCATGAAATCAGAGCGGAAAAGCTTTGCAGATGGCTTTTTTCTTTGTTTTTTTCCATTGGAGCGGAATAGGCGCGGATATTTTTGTACCGTTCGGTAAACAAGGGAATAAAACGCAGTGCAACTGAGATTATCATTGAGGTTTTAGGTAATTTTGAAGCAAAAAGACTTAAAAATCTATCACTGCCGAACACCTTTGAAAAAATTTTGAACCACAAAATAACTGTTGCCAAAAGCAAACCGAAATTTGCACCATATAGTAGCGCCTCAACAGTTACCGCTTTGCTGTTTAAGAAAAACAACACATGAACACCATTGTGCGACAAAAGTGGGTTGAGAAGTGTGCAAAGCAATATTGTGAGAATCAAAAATTCCACGTCTGATATTTTAATTGAGCGGAGTATAAAAACACAGCTAATTAAAGCAGAGATTAACGCAATAAGAAGTATTATTGGGTTCTGAAAAAACATAAACATAGATAAAACCATGCAGAAATAAATAAATTGTGTTAGAGGGCAGAATTTTTCAAAATAAGTCATTCTGTACCTCCAATATTACTTTGTGTGTAGTCAAGAACATAAGTCCATACGACAATATCTCCGCTTTTGAGTATATAATTGTCGGCTGAAACCTTGGCAGACTCGCCACCTACAGTATAAGACCAACCGGAATTTGTTCCGCCGTCAAACTCATAGAGAAAGCCGATACCTTTTATATAAACTGAGCTGAATGATTCGCTGTAATCAATTTGAATTTGTTCAGCCTGTGTAATTTTCAATAATAAATCAAACACACTGTCCCCATCTGCAATTTCGATA
>Ga0172378_10006770_pt1 | contig 10691 bp, 6 predicted proteins | sample GrowelOW332metaG_FD_119755 | JGI IMG/M metagenome (GOLD analysis project Ga0172378, IMG submission 119755) | Groundwater microbial communities from an aquifer near a municipal landfill in Southern Ontario, Canada - Pumphouse #3_1 metaG | ecosystem: Environmental > Aquatic > Deep subsurface >... | reverse complement strand
TGAATGTGATGACGCACCGCTTGTATTGTTTTATCGTGGTAACGCAAACCTCAACAATCAGAAAATCATTAACATTGTAGGAACACGACGTTGCACTGTCTATGGACAGGACATGATAAGAAGATTTATCATGGATTTGAAACAGTATTGTCCTGATGCCCTAATCGTGAGTGGTCTAGCCTATGGCGTTGACATACACGCACACCGCAACGCACTGCAAAATGGTTTTGAAACTATAGGAGTTCTCGCTCATGGACTTGACTATTTATATCCTCAAGCTCATAAGGACGATGCAGCCAAGATGATAAATCAGGGAGGACTACTCTCTGAATTCATGACATGCACAAATGCCGACAAGATGAACTTCGTGCGTAGAAACAGAATAGTAGCCGGAATGAGCGATGCCTGCATACTCGTTGAGAGTGCAGCTCATGGCGGAGGTCTCATCACTGCCCGACTTTCACGCGACTACAATAGAGACGTTTTTGCCTTTCCTGGTTCTGTCGGTGCGATGTATAGTGAAGGCTGTAATAACCTGATACGTGACAACGGTGCAAACCTAATCACATGCGCCTATGATATGGCAAAGGCTATGGGATGGGAAAACGGAAAACAACTATCCGAAGCTCGCAGTAAGGGAATTGAGCGACAACTGTTTCCACAGCTCACAGATGAAGAACAGCAAGTGGTAAAAGCACTGCAAAAGGAAAACGACCAACAAATCAACATGCTATGTGTCACAAGTTGTATGGCAATAGGACACCTCACAGCCTTACTCTTTTCAATGGAAATGAAAGGCATCGTGAAAACACTGCCCGGCGGAGTATATCATTTGCTTGGATAGAAAAATTGGTATACAAAAGATAACTATCAGAAAGACACAATACGGCAAGAAAAATAATCTAGTAATTTTTACTCTCGGTTGTTAATACGCAATCAATAAAAGAGAGTATTTATGCGTTATGATATTCAAAGCCATTGACAAAATTACCAAAATATGGGTTGTATATTTCATAAAATATTGTGTACAACACATGTACTCTTGGACTAAGTATTACTAACAAAGGAATTACTTCTCAATAAATAATTACACAATTTAAATATTGTGTTTTTCAAATTAAAGCTATTCTTTTCTTTCATTCTAACACAACAAAGGTATTATGATTAACAAATAATAACTTTTAAACAAAAGAATCGTTTCAAAAAATTTTCATATATTATAAAAAAAAAGTAATTTTGCCAAATAACATTTAAGAAAACTCAAAATTACGATTAACAAATAACTTTACTTATCAATAGTAAGACTATTTTCTTTTATAGAATTCCGTAATTGAAAGTTTTCGAGATAATTAACATAATCACTAAAAAAACAAAAATGAGACTTTTTTTACTAATTCTATTGTTTTGTAACATTACCAGTATTGCAGATGCTGATAACATTAACTCTGTCGTTCAAATACAAGATCTTTATAGTCGCAGAAAGATAACGTCTCCTGATCTTGCAAACTTGATAACAGAAATAAAGTTCCCCGTTAATTATAGTACTGGTACTGTAGATATTAAAATTCCTTTATATATTGTGAATTGCGGATCTTTAGAATTGCCTATCTACCTTACCTACAATACTGCTGGCATTAAAGTAAATGATGCTCCAGGATGGCCAGGGCAAGGTTGGACTTTACATGCCGAGCCTACTATTGCACGGAATTTCATGGGGCATATTGATAGCGGTTTAAAATTCCATTTTGACTTAAATAAAATACGAGATTATACATCTAAAGGTGTTTATATGCATAATATTCTGTCAAATAGTATTTACTCTATAGAGGATTCACAACCGGATCAATTTTATTATTCTTTGCCAAATACAAGCGGAATGTTTGTTTATGCAAGAAAACCAGACAGTACATATGATTATATAAGTCAACCTTTTAATGATGTTAAGGTTTCACTATCAAACACCTACGTTCCATATTTTATTATGCGAGATAATAAAGGAAACATTTATAATTTTGATTTTGTTAGTGATTTTAGGTCAGATGAGCTAGGACCTTATGATACTGGTTGGAAAGCGTCAAAAATAAGATCTGCAGATTGTGTAGATTCAATAAATTTTACTTATAATGATTATTCAAGTGGGTTTAGCTGCCAAAATCACATAAACAGTATCTCTATATTAAACAACTTTGATGATGATACAGGCCATTTATTTAAAGCTAATTCTTATTTGGATGCTTATGTTGAACAAGAAAGTATAAGCAGAAAGGATGAAATTTCTGTCCCAATAGAATGGCTGATGAAGCAACCATGTATAAAAGAAGTCGCAGATAATAATATTAATTATCTTCAAATTCAAGGAGATCAAACAGTTTTTGATCATTCAACATACAATGAAGGCTACATTAACAATATAGAAACAGTGACTTCCCATTTAAAGTCAATTAATTACAATGGCAACAAAATCGATTTTATATCGAACAAAAAAAATCAGGGCCGACTTACATCTATTAAAATAACAAATAGTTCGGGAAATGTCATAAAAGAAATCCATTTTAATTACACCACTAAAATTAATTGGCAATATAGAAATTTTTTAGAAAGTGTTAGTTTAATATCAGGAAATGATTCTGTAAGTTATACTTTTACATACAATAATCATTTACAAATTCCTGATTGTGGAGATTTGAATCAAGATTTTTGGGGATATTTCAATGGGAAGAACCATCCTTATAGATCAAACAACACATCAGTTCCTAGAACAAAAGTCATGTATCATAAAAATAATTATGACGGAGTTTCTAATGATTCTGTTTATATTGGCTCAGATGATATGTATAACGGAGCAACAGATAGTATTCAAATACAACGTGGGAGTTTAACCTCTATTACATATCCCACAGGAGTAACAGACAAGTTTATATATGAACCAAACCAAGTAAGACTAAGAGAGCCTCAAATAACGAATAATGATGTTGACTTTCATATGTCAGATCATCTTTATGAAGTCCCTGGCAAGGAAAATATCTATTATGTTGGTGGACTGAGAATTAAAGAAATAAGTTCACTTACTAAAGATGGAACGTGTAATATACGTACATTTAAATATAATGATGACGGAGCTGGTACATCTCCTATAAATAATGATTATAACTATTTTGTCACTGAGAAAAAAGAATGGATGCCAGAAATTTATTATGGTTATGAAGGAGCAATAAGAGATATTGATTTTAAGAAATGTACTAATCGAACTTATTACTCAAAGCCAGTAATACCATTCACCTATAGTAACGGTTCGTCAGTTATGTATGAAAAGGTTACAGAATATGATGGGACCCCTAATGAAAATAAAGGATATACAGTTTATAAATTTGAAGTTCCAGATAACAGCTATGTCTCTGGAGTAAATGGAACCTATTATAATGATTTGGACACTTATTCTGATGAACATATTTATGATCTTCAATATTATGGTAATCTCTTAACCAAACAAATTTTTAAAAAGTCAGATAATGGAAGTTATGATTTAGTTGAAGAGGTTTTTAACAAATATAATAACTGTGGAGATTCAAGAATAGGTACAATTGTTATGGGACAATATTTTGCATCTAAACAACTAGATGCAGATTATCAATTTTTATTGGCTCATCATGGTTTTCTAAATGAGTTTTATTCATCTACTTGTTTAAATTCTTTTTACGATGGTGGCGTTTCTGAACACCCTATTGTAAAGAAATATTTAACTTCTACTTTAGTAACTAAATATTTAAAAAATAATTCCACTATTTCAACAGGAGTAAGTTATTGTTATGGAAATTTGTTAGAGATGTCTCCTACAGAGAAGAAAACATCACGTGATGCATCAGCTTACGACGAAGAATATTGTAAAGAGAGCTACTTATATCCCTCAAATTATGACGCTCCTATTTTTAAAGATATGGTATCAAGAAATATTCTCTCTATCCCAATATCCACAAAAGATATAATAAAGAATAACCAGTCAGATACCGAGATGTCTATTTCAGCAGAAAGTAATTATGATAATGTTAATAAAGGTGGTAAGATTCCTGTCTATCGTGAAATATCAACAGCATATTTTTATCCTGGAAATAACCACACTGAAACCAGAATGTCTTATCTATATAATACCAGAGGACAACTGATTCAAGCACAAAAAGATGATAATGAGGTTGAATCGTATCTTTACGGATATAATAATCAATATATTATTGGTGAAATAGAGAATGCATCTTACAGTAATATAAAGAGCGTTTTAGGTGAGTCATTTATTAACGAGGTTGCTAATGCGTCATCACCAGATACTTATGCGAAAGAACTACTTAATAAATTAACTGGAATGAATAAAACTTTAGTTAATATTTATTTTTATAAACCTCTTGTTGGATTGCAAAAAGTAATATCTCCTGACGGCACGGGTATTCTTTATAATTACGATGCTTTAGGAAGACTTAGCGGGAAAAGTTTTTTAGAAGATAATTTTTCATCCCCTCAATCATTAGAAAAATACATGTATCATTATAAAACATCAAAATAACATGAAAGATAATAATTTATTAAGCAGAATTATAATACTTTTTTATCTCGTTATATTCTCTATTTGTATCAGTGCTCAAAATGCAATACGTATTGGAGATAAGATAAAAATTGCCCAACTGTCATTTATTCCATTAAATATCAAGATGCCTGCGGATTCAACCGTTTGGAATATGGCAGGGTCAAAAATTGTAAATAAGAATATCGACAAGGAATATTTTAATAATAGTGATACAACCTACTCTGCCAATATTGTTAGTAGATATGGATCTACTTTGTATTTCTTTAAACAAGATTCCTGTAGTTTAAACAACATAGGTTTCCAAAATCACACTACACGCATAATCTATGATTATCCAGAAGAAATTCTGTCTTATCCTATTATTAAGAACAAATCTTTACAGGGATTTTTTAGCGGAAAAGGATTTTATTTAGAAACACATCCAATGAGAATATACGGTACTTTTAAAACGGATTGTGAAAATGAAGGTACACTTATTACATGTGATGATGATACTTTAAAGAATACATTACTAGTATGTACAAGACGTACTATGAGTACAAGGATATTTAACAACAATACAGATTCTATACTTTATAATTTTAAGTCTATAGAACCAAATAAAATTGAATCTTTGCAGAGTATTGATACATCGAAAATTATAATTGATGATTATAAATGCTACTCACCAGGTTATCGATATCCCGTTCTGGAATCTGAAGATATTAAGAATCAGCAAGGTAAGGTCCTTTATGCTGCATCTTTTTATATAGCCCCATCTGATCAATTGAAATTCAGTGATGAGAAAATCAGTAAGCAGACGAATCTTAGCAAAAAGTCGTTAACAGATTTCAAAAAAGCTATTGATTACAACTCTGGTAATCGTAATAGTGATTATTCAATTGCTCAGGAAGGTTCTTCTCTTATCGTAAATTACAAAGTCAATGGCTATGATAATAGCAAAGATATACCTGAAGTAATTTATGGGATATATAGTTTAAATGGAATAACATATTACGAATCTCATCAGAGATCTTTATCTTCTGGTAGTTATCAAGATATTATAGATATGAAAAAATTCGGTCCAGATGTATATATTTTTAGAATAAATTTAAACGGTGAAGAAAATATTACTAAATTTGCGAAAAAACAATGAAAAATAATAATTTATTCAAATATCTGTGCTGTGTTTTATCCTGTTTAACTCTTGGTGCTAGAGCCCAAAGTATTGACCAGAATTATATTGTCACACAATTGTCAAATGATGAAAATAATAATACTCATCAAGATAATATAAATTATTATGATGATTTAGGACGATTGCAGGAGTCTGTACTAGTGGGGGATAATACTCACAAAGATATTATATCATTGCAAGAGTATGATATTTTTGGACGAAAATCAAAATCATGGCTACCAGGAAGTTGTAGTTTGGGGAATAATGGAAAGTTTGTTGATCCTAACCAGCTTAAGTTATTAAGTATAGATTCAAATAAAGACGAAGAGCCATTTTCATATTCAATCTATGAGAATTCCCCTCTAGATAGTGTCTTATGTAAATTTGGTCCCGGAATAGATTGGCACAACAAAAATAAAGCCATTAATATGTCTTACCTCACAAACAACAATGATGTTAACAATCAAGTAATTCGATTTACATACACTCCTTCCTCTTGGCAAGCAGGAATTTACAATATTACGAATTCTGGTTATTATGCACAAGGAGTTCTTAATCTTACAGAAGTAAATGATGAAGATGGGCATAGGACTTATTTGTTCAGAAATATGTTCGGACAAATAATATTAAAGAGATGTCAGATTGATGACAGTTTTGCTGATACATACTATGTTTATGATTATATGAATCATATTATTGCAATATTACCTCCATTGGCAGTTGATAACATCTTCGTTAAAGGAATGACAAAGAATTGTTCTTCTGATTTAGGGAAATATGCCTATGTTTATAATTATGACTATCGTGGACGCCTTATAGAAAACAAGATACCAGGTGCAGAACCTTCAATATTTTGGTTTGATAATTCTGATAACAGAATATTTACAAAAGATCCAAATGGCAATATTCATTTTGAGATTTCAGATGAATTAGGACGAGTTTGTATAGCTGGAATTTGCTCAAATTCATTAACTAAAAGTGATTTTGATTGCAGTAACAGAATTAGTACAGTAAAAGCTGTTCGTGAAACTGGCCAAGGAGAAGGATATTTTTATGGTTATAAGATAGAAGGAGTTAATTTAATAAGCCCCAAAATTACATTGGTTAACTATTATGATGATTATAGTTATTTCCTAGATTGGAAAGCACCATCTTATGTTTATCTCGGATTTAAAAATATTGTTAAATTTGATCCAACAGATCTTGTAATAAAACCATATAATAATGGTCAAAATTTAAAATCAATAACACTAACACCTCGGTTTCCAGGAGATCCGGTACCAGTGGATCCTATTATCCCTTTCGATCCTGGAGATCCAACTACACCGATTGATCCAGTTGTCCCAATAAAGCCCGCAAATCCAGGAAAACCTTCAAGCGACCCAATAGCCGTTCCTACCAATATTTTACCAGGTACACTAGCGTTAAATTCCTGTAAAGGTTTATTAACTGGAAAATTAACTGCGTTGCTAAAAGATAGTGTTAGCAATAAGATGATTTATTCTTCAATTTATTATGATCATCGCCTTAGACCTATTTTTACTTTTGAAAGTGATCAACTAGGTGGATTTTGCAAAAAGTCTTTGACTTATAATTATAGAGGGAAGGTCATATCTTGCAATGATTCAATAGTTCCCATAGATGGTAACAAAAACAATTTAAACATTTTAAAATATAAGTTTACGTATGATAATAGAGACAGACTTTTAAAAGAAACACTTTCTTTCAATAATAAAGATGAGCAACAACTATACAGCTGTATTTATGATGACTTAGGGCGCTTATCCAGCCGACAGCAAAGTAAAAGTGAAAACAGTAACTTGTCCTATTGCTATAATGTAAGAGGGTATCTAACAAGCCTTAGCAGTCCGTTATTCAAGGAGAATCTATATTATAATAAAACCAGGTCAGAATCATCAAATCCATGCTATGGAGGAGGTATATCTTCTATTGAATATGGATATATGAAAAATAGCCAATCTATTTCACAGTTGTCATCTTATGACTATCACTATGATGCATTTGATCGGATAACTCAGGCTGACTATAGTGGTCAGAATGGAAACCAAGATGCTTATTATACACATTATAAATATGACAAGCAAGGCAATATCACAAACTTGCAAAGAAATAATATTGATCCTGTGTCAAAAGAGATTGTTGCAGTTGATGATGCACAGTTCAGCTATGATGGAAATCAGGTTACAAGTTATAAGGATGATGGTATGGAACTTCCAACGCCAGATACTAGTCTTCCAAAGAATAATGACAGTCCTATGCAGTTTTCTTATGATAACGCAGGAAATATGACTGCAAATATAAATAAGGGCATCATCAAAATCGATTATAACATTCTTAATTTACCCTATAAAGTCTACATGTCTAATGGTAATATGATTACGTATATTTATAGATCAGACGGTAAAAAAATCAGTGCAGAATATGGCACATATTCTTGCAATATCAGTATTCCTAAAACAGGACTAATGACCAAGACATTAACATCAGCAGACATCAGCAATTATAAATTAGATTATAAATATGATTATGTTGACGATGGAAAATTTCAATTCAACACAGATAATCAATCAAATTTGACATTAAACTACATTCATACAGACGGGTTATTAATAAAAATGCCAAAAAGCGCATCCCCAAATTATTATTATGAAATAGCTGACCACCAAGGAAATATTCGTTATATTGCTCAAGATGGCATTACATACGCAAATGCCTATGAATACTATCCTTTTGGGGGCACCTTTAATTCAGATAAAAAAGGAGAAGGAACTTCATTTAGATATAATGGTAAAGAACTAGAACCAGATGATGGATTGGACTGGTATGATTACGCTGCCCGCCGCTATGATCCAGCTTTGGGACGTTTTACCAGTATAGACGCTCTCGCAGCAAAATATCCGGATATAAGTCCTTATGCTTACTGCGTTAATAACCCAATACGATTAGTTGATATTGACGGACGAGATCCTGGAGATTTTTTTACTAATCCAAACGCTGCTGCAAAAGACTTTGGGCGTTGCTATAACGACAATTCTATAAGAGAGCATCTTGAATATGCTTCTTCTATTTTTGAAGTATATAAATCTGATGGAACAAAAGGATACACATATACGATACCTAATAAGGGCCTTGAAACTACATGTGTTGCCAGCGAAGCACCAGTAAAAAATAAAACAGTGGCAACTGTTCATGCGCATGGACAGTACATTGAAGGTTGGGACAATGATCATTTTTCAGGAATTTCTTTTACGAGAGATTATTCTGAAAAAGAAATACCTATAGATAATTTAAAGAAGGCCCCCCCTAGAACCGATATTTTCTCTTACAATTCGGCAAAAATAAACGGATATGTTTCTACACCAAATGGTTCACTACAAAAGTATGACTATAATAAAGGAAAGATAACAACGATATCTACGAACATGCCGTGTGACTCTAATGATCCAAATAAATTAAATAATAATTTTACTTCTATAAAAGAATCAAATCCTATAAGTAAAGCACAAATTTTAAAAATTCAAAGAAAAATAACTTATGATCAATACTAAATATTTATTTGTGAATGGTGCCATATTTTTGGCGATATTGGCATCTGGGATAGTTATAGGAATGTATCCCCTCTCAAACAAGTCTGAAACACCAAAAATAAAAAAATATGAATATATGGGAGAGGTGAAAACAGGATTTCCTCCTGAAAAACCACTAGATCACCATATTAGTAATTATAAAAATATTAATAAAGTTGGTGTGGTATCAGATGTCGCTACAGCCTATGAAATTGGTAATGCTGTATTAATTGCTACATACGGTAAAGATAAGATAGATTATTCCGAACCTTTTAGTATACAATTACAAGATGGTTTTATGTGGACTGTAAGGGCACAATCTCAAAATACAGATTTTTTGTTTTATTACGAAATAGGTATTGATAAACGTGATGGTAGAATTGATCATGTGGCAGTAGAAATATAGAATAAATATATACCAAAATATAACCAAAGAAAATTACTCTATGCCGTGTAACATAGATAATCATACAAAATTAAGTAACAATATTACTCGTCAAATAGAATTAGATATTTACAAGTAGTGAACTATTTAAAATTTTTAACAAAATAGCTTATGATGAAAAAGAAATATTTATTAGTGAAAGTTGCCATGTCTTTGGTGATGTTTGTATGTGGGATCATTATAGGAAAGTTTCTTCCCTCAACCAAGCCCCCAACGCCCAATATTACAAAATATGTATATTCAGGAGAGATTAATACGGGATACCCTCCCCCTAAACCACTACCAAAATATCGTAGAAGTAATTCTGACAATATTAACAAAAATGGTGCAGTGCCCAATATCACTACTGCTTATAAAATAAGTAATGCTATTTTTATTCGTGCATTTGGTAAAGATAAAATAAATTATGACAAGCCATTTAAAATACAATTAGAAGATGGGTATATCTGGAGTATAGAGGCTGAATCACAAGATTCTCCATTTTTGTCTTATCATATTACGATTGATAAACGTAATGGCAGAATTAACCATTTGTTAGTGGAAAAATAACTTATGATGAAAACTAAATCTTCATTTGTAAAAGTTGCCATATCTTTGGCAATATTGATATGTGGAATAGTTATTGGAAAGTATCTTCCCACAATTAAGTCTGAAACGCCAAAAATTAAACAATATAAATATGATGGAGAGGTAAGAACGGAAGCCCCCCTTTTAAAACCATTGGAACATCGTATTAGTAATTATAAAATATTAATAAATTTGGTGCAGTTCCAGATGCTTCTACAGCTTATGAAATAAGTAATGCAATATTAGTAGCTGCATTTGGCAAAGATAAGATAGATTATTCCGAGCCGTTTAAAATACTATTAGAAGATAGTTATGTATGGAGTATAGAGGCAATACCATATAATCAACCATTTATGTATTATG
>Ga0172378_10006766_pt1 | contig 10693 bp, 11 predicted proteins | sample GrowelOW332metaG_FD_119755 | JGI IMG/M metagenome (GOLD analysis project Ga0172378, IMG submission 119755) | Groundwater microbial communities from an aquifer near a municipal landfill in Southern Ontario, Canada - Pumphouse #3_1 metaG | ecosystem: Environmental > Aquatic > Deep subsurface >... | reverse complement strand
ATTAAAATCTACGTAGTTTTCTTTTATATTATCATTAATAACTTCTAATGAAATTCTTTCAGCTTCTTTAATTATATCTATATTATCTTTTATATAAATAAAACCACGAGTTAATATTTCTGGTCCGGCTAGAACCTTTTTGGTTGCTCTATCGATAGTGGCTGTTACTACAACAATACCATTATCACTAAGTGCTTCACGATCTTTTAATACAGCTTCACCAATATCACCTATTGTTTTACCATCTATTAAAATATCATCTGTTTTTACTTTTTCGTTATTATTAACTAAATTACCATTTTCAAAAGTAATTACTTCGCCATCTAATCTAAGTAAGATGTTTTCTTCTTTCATACCTATTTGTTTAGCAACTTCAGCATTAGCAACTTGATGTCTATATTCTCCAATTACTGGAAAATAATATTTTGGTTGCATTAAATCAAGCATAAGCATTAAATCTTCACTTGATGCATGAAGTGATAAATACTTTTTAGTAGATAATATAACTAAATTACATCCTAATTTAGCTAAACTATCATATGTTGCTGTGGCTGTTTTTTCCATACCATCATATACTTGAGAAGCAAACACTACAGTGTCGGCTGGAGTAATCTTAATAAACTTATCAGTACCTCTTATTATTCTCTTAATGTTTGAGAATGGTTTTTCTCTTTCATCTGAAATAATGACTATGGTACCTCTTTCATTTACATCATGAATATTACCAATTTTAGCTTTATCAAACTTTATATAACCATTATCTATACAAGTATAAATAAGTGTCTCTAAAGTTTTACCCATAATAACAACTTTACGATTTGTTCTCTCTATTTCTGATAATAATTCTTGAATTCTATAAACTTGGGAATCATAAATATTAAATAAAACTCTTCCTTCATTTTTACCAAGCATTTCACGAAATATTGAAGAACAACGATGTTGTGGGGAAGTATATCCCTTTTTGTCAGCATATAATGACTCACTAAGTAAACAAAGAACTCCTTGTTTACCAACATAAGCAAGTTTACCTATATCTGTTTTATAAGGTCCTACCATTGTAGGATCAAAAGCAAAGTTTCCAGTATAGAATATAGCACCATCTGGTGTATATAGTACATACCCTACTGTATCTGGTACAGAGTGAGTAAGACTTATTGGAAATATAGCATTACTTCCAAAATTAACTTTACGATGTGGTTTTAATTCAAATAAATTATCTGATTTCATACCTTCGTTAGCCAATTCTTCTCTTAACATATTTAAAGTAAAAGCAGTACCATAAATTTTTAAAGTTGGTAATTCCGTTAATATATCCGCTACTGCTCCCATTTGTAATTGATGTCCGTGGGTAATAAATAAACCCTGTATTCTTGCAATATTTTCTTTTAAATAATCAAAATTAGGTATTATATAATCTACACCTAACATTTTGTCATCCGCATATTTTAATCCTGCATCGAATAAGAAGATATCTTTATCAACTTCAACAACATACATGTTTTTGCCGATATCATTTAATCCTCCTAATGCAAATATTTTTATTTTACTCATAAATCTCCTTTCTTTCCATTAAAAAAGCCTAAACAATTATAACACACTATAACCAATTAGGCAATGAAGTTTAACTACAATTTCCTTTAGTAATGGTTAAACTGTTTTTCTTGCCATTAGCACAGTAACTACCATCTGTTACATTTTCTACTGATATGGTTCCATTAGTGTTATATAAAGTACCTCCTGTAAACTTATCAATGTTTTTAACATCAAATAAATTATTTGTTTGAATATTACTTATTGTTAACCCAGTTGACCATTCAGCAAAGTCATTTTGCCCCATATAGTCATTAGCAGAAGTTATTAATCCTAAAACACTATCATGAAAAGCTTCTTTTTTAGAATTATCTAAAGTCTTTAATGCTGATGGTACAATTATTAAAGCAATAATACCTAATAATATAATAACTGCTAATAATTCTACTAATGAAAAACCATTTCTTTTTTTACACATATGACACTTCCTTATTTTATATAAATAGTATATCATTTTTTTTATAAGAAAAAAAGAGACAAATCTCTTTTACTTCAAAATATTACTTTATTCCAAACACACCTAAATCACTATCAATAGTATTTATGTTATAAAGAATCAAACAATCAGTAATAGCTTTATTATCTAATATATATTTACTAATACTAGTTTTATAATATCTAGGATCAATAATATGAATTTTTTTATAATGATTTATTAAGAAAGGAATTATACTATTAGCAAAACTATCTTTTATTACTATTAGTTCTTTATTAGTATTAATATTATTATTAGTAACTACTATTAAGGGATGATTATTATCTAAAAAATAAGCGTATTTATCTTTTTTATCTAAATAACTATCAGCATATAGTGTGGTTGTTTTTTTATCACTAAATACATAATCAACTGTATAGCTTGTATTAGGTAAATTAAAAGTATATATGGAATCAGACTTTCTAGTATAGTCACTAGTTTTAGAATATAAAGTTCCATTGAAATCATTTGTAACTTCCTTAATATCAAAACTATTTAAACTATATGCTTTTAAATTATTAGCTTTAGCATATTCGACATAGGCATAATAAGCACCAAAACTAGTCCAGTGATGATCTAGTCTATAGTACATCTGATAATCACTATTATGTGTAAGAAGTGTATTATAAACATTAATAGTATCAAAATGAATTTTATTATAAATGTAATTTATATTATCAAGTTCATTATATGTAGGAGCATTCTTTGGTAATAAATTACTATTAATACTTATACTAGTAGGAACTAACATTAGATTTGTATTAACATAATTAATAGTAGTATTAAAATTATTAAGAACTTTTACTAAACGATTACTATTTTTAGGAGCATTATATTTCTCAATTAAATAATCATTATCTGATAAATATACTTCGTTAATGTCTTCTTTACCAAGCAACTTATCAGTCTTTGTTTTTATACTCATAAAGTCATCTCTAAAAGGAAACTGATCAGTTAAATAATTTTCTAATTCACTTATATATTTACCATTAAATAATTTCTTTAAAGTGAAATTTGGAAGTTCTTGAAGTACCCTATTTTCATTTTCAGACATTTCTTTCTTAGGTTCGATGAAAAAAATTATAGGCAAACTAAAAATCATTAATATCAATATACATGCAATAATTTTATTATAACCTTTTCTCATAACTCACCTCAAAATCTAAAATATAAAAATGGATTATATGTATCATTTACTAGATAACTTATAGTCACTATAAATAAAAGTACATATGTAACAAAAACTAAAATAAAAAGTGTTTTTGGAAATCTAATTTTCTTTAGCTTTTCTTTTAGTTTTGAATATATTGGCATTGAGAATAATGCACTGATTACTAATATAATAAAGTAATTTTCAAAATAATAGATAAAATCACTATTTATAAAAGGCACATTACCAAAACCAAACATTATTTTAGCAAAATGTTCTAGTTTACTAATATCATCAAAGGCAAATATTAACCAACCTATTAAAATTAATATTAACGTATATATGTGTTTTAAACCATTTGGAAGTCTATCAATATATTTTTTCAAAACAAACTTTTCTAGTATTAGAACTATACCATAATATAGTCCCCATAAAACGAAGTTTAAACTAGCACCATGCCACAAACCAGTAAGCATCCATACTATTAGGATATTTCTAATATTGATTAAGCGTGATACTTTAGAACCACCTAGTGGGATATATACATAATCTTTAAACCATGTTGATAATGACATATGCCATCTACGCCAAAATTCTGTTATACTTTTTGAAATATATGGATGATCAAAGTTTTCAAGATAAGTAAAACCAATCATTTTACCCATACCAATAGCCATATCACTATAACCACTAAAATCAAAATAAATTTGGAAAGTAAAAGCAATTATTCCAAGCCATGCTGATAATACTGATATTTCACCATTTGTCATAGTACTAATAATAGCAAATAAATAACCGACATTATTAGCGATTAATACCTTTTTAAATAATCCTCGCATAAACCTAAGTAAACCTTCACAAAATTTAGAAAAAGTTATTTCCTTATGTTTAAGTTCTTTAGCCACATCTTCATATCTTACAATTGGACCAGCTATTAACTGAGGAAACATTGAAACATAAGCCATATAATTTAAATAACTATGTTCAGCTTTTACTGTACCTCTGTATACATCAATAACATAACTCATTGTTTGAAAAGTATAAAAGCTTATTCCTATTGGAAGACCTAAATTAAGAAGTGGTATATTAATATTAAGAATAGAATTAATAATATCTATAAGAAAATCGGCATACTTAAAAAAACCAAGTAAACCAAGATTTATTACTATCGATAATATTAAGAACATTCTTTTTTTCTTTATATTATTTTGATATTTTTCAATATTTTTTCCATTAATGTAGTCGACCAATGAAGAAAATATCATTAATAATATATATATTGGTTCGCCCCATGCATAAAATATTAAACTAAATATTAAGAGAATAATATTCTTATATTTGTATGGTGCGGCATAATATAAAATTAAAAATAAAGGAAAAAAGAAGAACAAAAATGGAATGCTACTAAAAACCATTGCAATCTCCTCCTAATTACTATTTTTTATTTTTGAAATTATACTATCTGTATCTTCATTTACAACATAAATAATATAATTACCGTATTTTTCTACTGTACCTTCATTAACTAATTTTGTTTCATCAGGAAAATATCCATTATCCCAACTTTCAACATATTTGTCTACAAAATACGTAACTTCATCTTCAGCATCTCCATAAGAATCCCCTGCTTCAAATATAGCATACATTTTACTTGTAGTTCCAGCATCACTCATAACTACTAAATAATTTTTAAATACGCTTAAATCAATCCCATAATTACCATCAAGTGTATCGGCATCAACCTTTGTAAAACCATTATAGTCACTTTCTAAATTAGTATATGCCTTATCTAAATCTATACTTTTTGAAGTACCACACCCCGCTAATAAAAATATTAAGCAAATACTAAAAACAAATAAAAAAAACTTTTTCATATTGCCATTCTCCTATCTAGAAATATAATATCAAAAAAGGCGTGTATTGTCAAAAAAAAGGTAACTAAATACCTTTATTTTTTTGATTATTTTTAAATATTTCTGAATTGTTTTCTATTTCATCTTTTATTTGTTTAACTCCTGAAATCCAGTTTATATTAGTGCCATCATCATTAGGTGCTCCGACTGGGCAATAAACTGTCCCTATTTCTTCTAAACTAATATTATTATCATGCTCATAGAATCTAAAATAAACATTATATACTGCTTCTATAATACCAGCCTCTTTATTATCAAATGATTTTACTGCTCCATTCCCTATCATGATGCCAGCAGGATTGTTTCTATAAATAAAAGAATCACTGCTAAAATATCCAGTCTCATGATACATAATAGCAAGCATAGTTTCTTTATCTACTCCTAGTAAATCACTAATTTTAGCAGTCATTTGTTCATATGAACCAGGGTATTTACTATAGATACCAGTTTTAATATCATTGGCACTTATCCCATAATCTTCTGGAAATAACGCTAAGCATCTTATGAATGCAATTATACCTGCCTCTTCGTTTGGATATATTCTTTTTTTATTATAGAATGTAGTATTACCAATAACATAATTACTTAAATAATTTGTTTCTCTAAAATCTGAAGTAAGTGTTCTTGCTAAATTATATACAGCAGTGGTATCCAGCCCATAATATCCTGAATACTCATTAAAAATATTATATCTTTGTTCTTCATTTGAATTAGTAATTTCAAAATTCATCCTAGCATCAATTGGCGTGGTTGCCTTACTTTCTTGACTATTCTCAGTTGGTAAATCAGCGTCTCTTTTTTCAAGTATTTTATATTCAATAATGTCTGTTTTTTCTTTTGTAATAATATTTTCAAAAGATTCTTTTTCAGTTATCTCTGCTTCAGTATCATTATTAACTTCTTCTGAAACAGGATTAGCATTCAAATTATTCTTCTCTTGATTATCATAATAAATATCAATATTGGTTTGTACTTCTTCTCTAATGCGAGCTAACTCTTCCATAATCTTATTAAGTTTTTCCTGTTCAGCTAAACTTAAATTATTAGAAGATTCACTAGATATTGCTGGTGGTTCATTATAACTACTTGCTTTAGCAATCATTGGATTAAAAGCACTAGTTATTGCGATACTACTAAGTGTAATCAAAAATTTTCTTCTATTAAATATACTATGTGGCTTTTTAATTAATCTTAAATTTTTATAATGTGCGTATTTGATAGTTTTATATAGCTTCATAAAGCACCTACTTACTAACGTAATTATATTATTTTATGAAGATGATGTCAATTTTTCTTAATAAAATAAGTTTCCTGATTCATATAAAAAGCATAAAAAACATTTTCTAATTCCAAATGATTTTTTTCCATGTTATTTATAAGCCAAAAAGAATTTTTCTTAATTTGTTTTAATGATTCATACTTAATATCTCCAGATATTATTAATGGTACTGGCATACTGTAATAAGTTGATGGCATTTTGTTTGTTTTCCTAATTTTATAAAAAGAATTATTAATAGTGTATCTAGTTAAAATTAATAAAGTTATAGTAAACGTTGTGTCTACTATATTAATTACATCTAATAGAAAAAAACTACCAACACTAATCATAAGGATAAGAAAAATTAGATTATTATATAATCTTCTTTTATCTATATTATCAAATATTATTACTAGTACAGCATATAATAAACATAACTTTATACTTACAATCATAATATCACCATTAAATTATGTACATGGAATATAAATATATACAATGAAATATATTATATTAGGTGAGAATATGAACTATTTAAAAAAAATTGGCAAATGCCTATTATATACTTTCAGTACAATACTAATCGGTATTTTAATAATAACAATATTGAACTATGTAAATTTATTTAGTATTAACCTTGTCAGCATATCAAAAATATTTATTCTTGTTTTAGCAATATTTATTGGAAGTTTTATACTAGGTATTAAATCCGAAAGAAAAGGATATCTTGAAGGAATAAGGTATGGAATTATTATAAGTATGATTTTAGCTATATTAAATCTAATTATTTACCATGATTTTGAATTAAAAGATTTGATATTATATATCATTATAATTACATGTAGTTGCCTTGGTAGTATGGTAGGAATGAGTAAACATAAAGATGAATCTTTGACATAAAGAGATATTTCCTTTATAATAAGCAAATTATGAAGGAGGTGTACTTATGGAAAAGATATTTATTACAAAAGATCAATTACAAAAATTAGATATTATTGGTAGTGGCAAAGAAGGCACAGTTTATGAATATGATAAACATACTGCCATTAAAATATTTAATAATGAAGTTAATTTGGATAGTAAAATGAAAAAGATTTATCTTCTCCATGATACACCTATCCAATTTTTTGCAACTATTCCAGAAAAATTAATTGATACACCTAATGTCAATGGTTATTCTATGGAATACAAAAAAGGTTATCTTGCTTTATCTGAATTGAAGCAATTAAGTAATAAAAGAAAAATCGAACTATTAAAACAAGCAAAAGTTGTACTAGAAGCATTTCATAAAGAACACAAAATTGTTGTTGGTGATGTTAGATGTGAGAATATTTTAGCTAAAGATAACCACATAGTATTCTGTGATACGGATAATTTTAAGATAAATAATATAAATCCTGAACTATTAAATATATATGGTAAGTATTATGTAAGAAAGTACAATGTTTTTGATGAAGGATTAGATATTTTTTCTTTTAATATTATGAGTTTGTTTTTCCTATTTAATTGCTCAAAGCAAGAGATTGTGGATTACATATTAAATACTGAAGAAATAAGTAATGTTAATATTAGAAATATGTTTATGCGTGTACTAAATGATGAAAAATTCAGAAGAAATTATATTATTGATGATTTACTTGCAAACAAAACAAAAAGAAAACTATATTAGTTTTCTTTTTTCTTATATTTATTTAAAAAATCTTCACGATATTCCAGTATATTATCATTTTCAATAGCCGTTCTTAAATCTTCTGTTAATTTAATCAAAAATCTAAGATTATGAATCGATAATAATGTGCCACCTAGACTTTCTGTGCATGTTATAAGATGTCTTATATAAGCTTTAGTATAATGCTTGCAAGCATAGCAGTCACAATTTTCTTCTATAGGAGAAAAATCTTCTTTATATTTTGCATTTTTAATATTAATTTTACCACTTCTTGTAAAGGCATTACCATGTCTTGCAATTCTGGTAGGTAAAACACAATCAAACATATCTATGCCTATAATAACACCTTCAATGATATCAATTGGATCTCCAACTCCCATTAAGTATCTTGGTTTATCAGTTGGTAAATATCTAATACCATCTTCAATCATTTTATACATAGTTGGTTTGTCTTCACCTACACTAGTACCACCAATACTATATCCATCGAAATCCATTTTGACTATTTCTTTAGCACTATATTCTCTAAGATCAGTATACTCGCCACCTTGAACTATACCAAACAAAGATTGGCGTGGATTGTTAAATACATCTTTTCCTCTTTTGGCCCATCTCAATGTTCTTTCAGTACTTGCTTTAGTATATTCATAATCAGCAGGATAAGGAATACATTCATCAAAACTCATAGCAATATCACTATCTAATTTATTTTGAATTTGAATAGAAAGTTCCGGCGTTAAAAATAATTTAGAACCATCTATATGACTTTTAAAAGATACGCCCTCTTCTGTTATATCTTTAGGTTTTGCTAAAGAAAATACTTGAAATCCGCCACTATCAGTAAGTATTGGTCCATCATAGTTCATAAATTTATGAAGACCGCCAGCATGATCAACAACATCTTCACCAGGTCTTAACCAAAGATGATATGTATTTGATAATATGACAGCTGCTCCAACCTCTTTTACCTGTTCAGGAGTTAATGTTTTTACAGTAGCAAGTGTCCCAACTGGCATAAACATAGGTGTGTCAAATGTGCCATAATTAGTTGCTAGTTTTCCTCTTCTTGCATTAGTATTTTTATCATTATGCAATAATTCATATTTTATTTTCATAAGTTCTCCTCCTGTTTCACCATACCATTATATATGAAAAAAGACTATTTTTCAATAGTCTTTTCTTTTGGCACTTTTGTATGTATTTTATTAATAACACCATTAAAAATATTATTACTTACTTTATAAGAAAAGTTATCATTTTCTTTTTTGCCTAATACTGATTGTCCAATTGGTGAAGCAAGTGAAATAACATTCTTGCCATCTACTTTTTCACAATTTTCAGCAAGTATATATGTTCCTGTCTCTTTTCCACTTAAAAAATTAACAGTTGCAGTAAATTCACTACCAATCTCAATAGAATCACTATCTACTTCAGCTATAATTGTACATGTTTTTAAAAGATTTTCTAATTCATGTATTTTATTAACAATATCATTAATTTGATAAGTCAATTCATAATCTGGTATATCAGTAAATCCTTCAGTAGTATAATTACCGTTTATAACATCATTTTTTTTTGATTCTTTCAAATTATTGTATGTAGCAATTAGTTTATCTAAACTTTCTTTTAATTTTGCTGCCTGTTCTGGTAATAATTTCATAATATCCCTCCAAATGTAATTTATACTACTCACATATTAAATTAAAGTCAATAGATTAAGATATAAATATATATTAATGATTATATAACTACAAGTTATTGCAAAAAAATATATGAATTGTTAATCCATATATTTTGTCATAGATTTCATCATTTGATTAACTTGCTTTTGACTTGGAGTTCTTCCCATTTGTGTCATCATTGCTTTAATCATTTGTTCATTAATTGGTGGATTCTTCTTCATATATTTTTGCATATATCTTCTAGCTAAAAAGAATCCAATAACAGCACCACCTATTAGTCCACATAATACTTGTAATACATCTATTAAAAATGCTCCCATTTTATCAATTCCTCTCTAAATAGTATTTTACTAAATAATCCTTTGTTTTTCAAGTAAATATTCTATTATTTATTAATATCCTCGTTTGTTAAAATCTTTACAGAGTCAATAACAGCAAATATTTCTTTGAATTTTTTACTTGATTCAACCTTATCAATATCAACATTTGCCTTATCATCAATTACCGTTGTTATAATAACGCATATGTTTTTTAAGTTTAAAAAGCAAAATAATTCAATTTTGTCATTATCATTATAATCTACAACTAAAAAATTAGCTATATAATCTTTAGTTTCATAATCTATAGTTTTTAATACTTCGTAATCTTCACTATCTCTTATATTATTAATTATTTTTGTTACTATATCACTTCTTAAATTAATATATTCAAAAGTTACAAAATTTTGACTACTATCTTTAAAAACTAAAATAGGTGTTGAACTAGATAGTAAACAATACTTATTCAAATCGGTTGGAACTTGATCCCAATTATTTGGATATTCAAAAGTAAAGTCCAATTCAATATTTTCATAACTCTTCTTTAAATCCAATATATTAGCAATTTCAAAAACAAATCTGTCATAAAACATTGATGTTTCATCCTCAATATCATTTCTAAATAATGTATATTTTTCT
>Ga0172378_10006765_pt1 | contig 10694 bp, 7 predicted proteins | sample GrowelOW332metaG_FD_119755 | JGI IMG/M metagenome (GOLD analysis project Ga0172378, IMG submission 119755) | Groundwater microbial communities from an aquifer near a municipal landfill in Southern Ontario, Canada - Pumphouse #3_1 metaG | ecosystem: Environmental > Aquatic > Deep subsurface >... | reverse complement strand
TTTTGAAAACACTAGAAACTGCTGGTGTTGAATTTGAGGTTCTTAAAACTAAAGAAGACATTTCTAAAGGATTAGGAATTGATTTTACTTCTGAGGTTTTTTTAATTAATTAATAATGGCAAAAACAATAGACATGCAGGTTATGAGGTATATTAATCTTTTTGAAAGGATATCTCGTGTTTCTACTACAAATTGTTTTGTTTATAATAATACTATATATTTTGCAGTTCCAAAAAGTAAGGTTATGGTTGCTGTTGGGAAGAATGGAGAGAACGTTAAGCAATTATCGGACGTCTTAAGAAGAAAGATTAGAATTGTTGCACAACCAAGTGAGAATATGGATAAAGTTTTGGCATTAAAAAAGTTTATTGGAGATGTTGTTTCCCCGGTTGAATTTACATCTTTAGAAATGAATAGCGACGGAATTTTAGTATTGTCAGGAGAAAGAGAGGCAAAGGCAATGTTAATTGGAAGAGACAGGTCAAAAGAGAAGGAATTAGCTGAAGTTCTTGAAATGAATTTCGGAGTTAAAGAATTTAAGATAATATAAACGAAAATGTTTATCCCATCGGGGATGATCTCTACAGAGGCCTTAAACCAAAACAAACAAGTGTTTGTTGTTTATAAAAATCATAAACGAAAATGTTTATAAACCAATATTTCGAGGAGTTAATATGGGATTGATGAATGCAAGAAAACACAGAAAAGATAGAAAAAAGCATTTGATGCTTAACAAAGTTTATCGAAAGAAAAAACTTGGAATTACTTTGAAGTATGCAGTTATTGGAAGATCTTCTCAGGCTAAAGGCATTGTAGTTAATAAGTTTCAAATGGAAGCTAAACAGCCAAACTCCGCTATGAGAAAATGCTGTAAAGTTCAGTTAACAAAAACAGGTAAACCAATTGGCGCGTTTATTCCTGGAAATTTAGCACAGAAATTTATTGATGAACACGATGAAGTTATGATTGAAAGAATTGGTGGAAAACAAGGTAAGACAAAAGGAGACTTATCTGGTGTACGTTATCAAGTTATTAAAGTAAATGATCAATCTTTAAGAAGACTTTGGAAAGGTCAGATTGAGAAGGGTAGAAGATAATGGTAAATATGAAAATATTTGGATTGTGGGATATCTCTGAGGTTAGTGTTGTTGACCCAGGCCTAAAGAGAGTTATTAATTTAGATGATAAACTTTTATTAAAATCTCATGGAAGAATCAAATATGATCAGTCAAAAGCTAAAGTTAATGTTATTGAAAGAATTATAAATTTATTACAAGTTCCTGGAAGTAGAGGAAAAAAACATAGAATTATTACTTCTTGGATAACTGGTAAACAACAGAAGACAACAATGATTGTTATTGATGCTTTGAAAATTGTAGAAAAACAAACAAAGGAAAATCCATTAGCTGTTTTAGTAAGAGCTATTGAAAATGCTTCTCCAAGAGATGAAGTTACGGCTATAGAATATGGTGGTGCGAGATATCCTCAAGCTGTTGATGTTTCTCCAAGAAGAAGATTGAATTTAACTTTAAGGTTTATTGTAAATGGTGCTTATGATAAAGCATTCAACAAGAAGGCTACAATTACAGAATCTTTAGCAAAGGAAATTATTGCTGCTGCAAACAATTCTGGAGATAGTTATGCAATTTCTAAGAAGAACGATATTGAAAAACAGGCTGACGCAGCTAGATAATTTTAATTAAATTATTATTCTTTCAGTGTTTGTATATATTCTATTAACTTATCTAAAGAAGCATTAAATTGTTTGGATGTTGGAGAATTGACTATGTCCGTTTCTTTTAGGTCTATTGCGTGATCTTCTAAAGATTGTATTTTGTCATATCTTTGTTCATATAGAATATCTCGTCTATCTGCACCTTCAATAAATTCGGGATATCTTTTTTTAAAGCTCTCTGCGGATCTTTTTTCTTGCCCCTTACGCGTTTCGTAAACATATCCACCGTCTATTTGTTCGTTTATTAATAGTTTAAGCCCGAATCTGTTGCCAAGTAATTCTGCGGTTTCTATCCCTACATCATTTTTAAAGTTAACAACTATTTGACCTTTTGCGTATCTTTCCATTGTATTTGTTCATATTGAATGTTTTTTATAAATATTTATATAGTTAAATTCTGGTTGAAAATTTTGGTTCAGAATTATTATTCCTATTTCTTAAAATAGATCTATATAGTTTTATAAAGCATTAAGGTATTTTTTAGTAATGACGAAAATCAATAAAGAACTTTATATTGGAGCGTTTACCCCAGAGCTAAATAGTTGGTCTGCTTTTTTGTTAGAGGATTTTTTGAGTATTGCTCCAAATATTCTAGAACGTGGAGAGTCTGACGGAGTTGTTAGGGACCTTGGGGAAGTTGTTTCTTTAGAGCATAAAACCCCCTTTGGCAAATATATGATTGAAACTAGTTCTGGCGAAAAGATTCCGCTAGGTATTTATATAAAGTCTAGGGTGGAAATTGCTTTTGAATTACCACTTCCGTATACGGTTAGTAGAGATTTGTTCGATAATGCGCGTAGATATAATATACATTTACCAGTTCTTGTGAGAGCAGATTGGTAGCTTGGATATATTGTGCAATTATACAAAAATATAATTTAGTTATAAAAGACTTTTCCCGTCGTAAAATTAATTTATCTTCAAGGAAAACTTTATAAACCATCCTTTTTAGTTATGATAATGGCTACAGAAGAAAAGAACTTTGATAAGATTAAAAGAATTATAAAGATTCAAAAAAATATTAGAAACATCGCTACATCTGCACATATTCACCATGGTAAAACTGCTTTTACAGATAATTTGTTGGCAGCTGCTGGTAAAATGTCCGAGAAGTCTGCTGGCGATTTAGAAGCTGGTATGGCAACATGGCAACACTTAGATGAGCAAGAAAGATTAATGACAGTAGACGCTGCGAATGTATCTATGGTTCATAAGTGTGAGGGAGAAGAATATTTAGTTAACTTAATTGACACACCAGGTCACGTTGATTTTTCAGGTAATGTTACAAGGGCTATGAGAGCTATTGATGGCACAGTTGTTCTTGCTTGTGCTTCTGAGGGAATTATGCCCCAAACTGAAACTGTATTAAAACAGGCATTAAGAGAAAGAGTAAAACCAGTTTTATTTATTAACAAGGTAGACAGATTAATCAAAGAATTAAAAGTAACACCTGAACAGATGTTGGCTAAATTTAAGAAGATTATCGACGAGTTTAATACTTTAATTGCAAATATTGCCGAGCCACAGTTTAAACAATTATGGCAAGTTAATGTTGCAGATGGTTCTGTTGCATTTGGTTCTGCAAGAGATAATTGGGCATTAACAGTTCCGTTTATGAAGAAAAAAGGGATTTCATTTAATGATATTTATAAAATTTACGATGAGAAATTATCTGAACAAGAAAGAAAGGATTGGGTTTGGGAAAATGCAAGTTTATTTGAAGTTATGATGGATGTAGTAGTTCACCATTTACCATCTCCTTTGGAAGCACAAAAATATAGAATTGGAAGAGTTTGGAGAGGCGATGCTGAAACTGAATTTGGTAAAGGATTATTATCTTGTGATCCAGATGGAGAACCATCTTTTGTTATTACAAGAATTGTTATTGAACCTCGTTCTGGAAAAGAAATTTCTGCAGGAAGATGTTTCTCTGGAACAATTCATGTTGGTGACGAATTGTGGTTAAATTTGGCAAAGAAAAAACAAAGAGTACAGCAAGTTTTAGTTTATGATGGTATTAGGCCAGAGCAAGTTGACGAAGCTGGTGCTGGAAATGTTTTCGCAGTTGCAGGTATTGTTTCTGAAGTTGGCGAAACATTAACAAAAACAGAGCAAACTCCATTCGAAGAGATTAAGCATATCTTCCAACCAGTTATTACAAAGTCTATTACGGTACAAAATTCTGCAGACTTACCAAAATTAGTTGAAGTTTTAAGAAAAGTAGCGAAAGAAGATCCTTCGATTAAAATTGAAATTAATGAAGAGACTGGAGAAAATCTTATGTCTGGTATGGGCGAATTACACTTAGAAATTGTTGAAAATAGAATTAGAGATGAAAAAGGAGTTTTGGCTAAGACATCAAATCCAATTGTTGTTTATAGAGAAACTGTTTTGAAGAATTCTGGTTCAACAGAAGGAAAATCTCCAAATAAACACAACGCATTTTATATGCAAGTTGAGCCATTAGAAGAATCTGTTGCGATGGCAATTGAAAAAGGAGAAATTTCTGAAGGTAGAATTAAGAAAGATAAGAAAGATGATAACTTATTAAAATCACTTTTAGCTGCTGGCGTAACTCATGACGAAGCAAGACAATTTAGAGATGTATTTATGGGAAGCGTTTTCTTAGATAAGACAAAGGGCGAAGTTCATATTGGTGAAGTTATAGAATTAATTTTAGATTCTTTCGAGATGGTTATGAAGGCAGGTCCTTTAGCTAGAGAACCTTGTCAAAAGTTGAAAGTTTCTTTAGTTGATATGAAATTACATGAAGATGCGATCCATAGAGGTCCAGCTCAAGTTTATCCAGCAATTAGAGAAGGCTTACAGGCTGCATTTAAGAATGCTTCTCCGGTTTTATTTGAACCAGTTCAGGTTCATGTTATTGAAATTCCAACAGAATTTATGGGTGAAGTTTCCAAATTGGTTACACAAAAGAGAGGTCAGATGATTGATGCAAAACAAGAAGGAATTGTTTCTTTTATTAAGGCAAAATTACCCGTAGGTGAAATGATTGGATGGAGTTCTGACTTGAGATCTTCTACTGGTGGAAGAGGTGTATCTTCTTTACTTGATCAGACTTTTGAAAGAATGCCTAACGAATTACAACAGAAAGTAATTAGAGACATTAGAAGTAGAAAAGGATTATCTGAGAATCAATAGGCTTACTTTTTTATAAATAGGTTTAAAAATAAGATATTATTCTACTTATTATGGTTATGAAACAATTACATCCTGGAGCGAAGTGGGCTTTTAGGGTTGGTGGATTTTTTGGTTCGTTATTTTTGGTATTTTTTTTATCAATGTTTTTTGGTGGTATTTTAGTGTCTGTTGTGATTAAAGATGGAAATTTTGCGATATCTTCTTTATTTTCTTATATTTTGTTCGGATTAATATTTCTTATCGTTTTGACGGAAGTTTATGCTAGATTGTCGTATAAATTTTTCAAATATGAATTTACTGGAGATCAGCTGAGAGTAGAAAAGGGAATTATTTGGAAAAAATATAGTAATATTCCTTATCAAAGAATACAAAATGTGGATATAGCTCGTGGAATAGTTGCTAGAATTTGTGGTTTCTCGAGCGTAAATATTCAGACTGCCGGTTATTCTATGCCGACAAATGGTCGGGGTGCATCTTCAGAGGGATATATTCCAGCGGTTTCCATAGAAGAAGCAGAACAAATTAGAGAGTTTGTTATAAAAAAGATTTCGAAAAGAAACGGCAGTGGATTATAATTTTTTAAATAGATGATTTTTGATTTTAATGTTCTTTTACCTATTGGTAATATATTAAAGGGAATATTTAAATACCAATGTGATTAAATTATATCATGGGGTTGATAACTATAAATGGTTTTTTATGTGAGAGATGTGGCCATAAGTGGATGAGTAGAGCGAATTCTTCTGGTATGCCAGTTGTTTGTCCGTCTTGTAAATCTCCGTATTGGAATATTAAAAGAAAGCTTAAAAACGGGAGGAATGTTAAGAAGTAAGATGGTGAAAATTGTAATGAAATTGTTCATAGTAGGATTGTTTTTAATTATGATAAGCGGGGTGAGTGCGTGGACGGATAACGGTTCTCTTTATCAAGAAGTGGATGGCTGTGGAACACTATCTACGAGTGGGGCTACTTATGTGTTGAATACAAGCGTAGGTATTGAGGACTATCTTGTTTGCTTTAATATTGGTGCAAATAATATAATTTTAGATGGAAACGGCATGTCTCTCTTTGGTGACGTTAATTCTGGCTGTAGTGATGTAGATACAGGAGTTTATGCGGAGGCAAGAAATAATGTTACTATAAAAAACTTTGCTAATATTTCTAATTTTAGGAATTCGGATGGGGTTGATTGCGGTTTTGGGATTTATTTTTATTGGACAAGTAATTCAACAATTTCAAATATAAACTTTGATTTAAATGGCGTGGGCGTATTTTTTCTCAATGAAGGGAGAAATAATTATATTCTGAATAGCAATTTTAGTAGACAATATCTTGGAGTTTTAGTTTATGATGGTTCGGAAAATCATATTAATAATAATTTTTTTTATGATCACCATATACCCCTATATTTAAATGGCGGCTCTAGTAATGTACTGATAGATAATATAATTAATCTAAGTGTAGATAATGGACTTTATTTAGACAATTCTCATTCAAATACATTTTATAATCTTGAAGTTTATAATACAACTTCTAGTGAAGATATTTATTATCAGTATTCTTTAGACAATTCTTTAATATACAATAATTCTTTTGGAGAAATTAAATTTAATCCACTCGATTTGAGCGTTAATGGAGAATTAAGTTTTGGAGATGGGAAGAATATAAACATTAAAAGTAATTATGCCTTTGCTAATTCGTCTGTATTTACCGGATTGAATATGCGTGCGAATATTACATTATATAATCTTCAAACTGATATGTTAAATCCAATAATATACAAAGACAATGGGGTTTGTTCTGATTGCTACAATTTTACTTCATTGAATGCTGGCAATGTAACATTTAATGTTAGTTCTTGGAGCAATTATAGTATTCAAGACGTTGTTGTCCCTGTTACGTCTTGCGGGGATATAACTCAGCCAGGCTATTATTCTTTACAAAATGATGTGATCGCCGATGCTACTTGTTTTAATATAACATCGAGTAATGTGACTTTAGACGGGAATGGTTCAAAAATAATATTTAATGTTGTGAATGGTGCGGTTGATTCTTCTGGCGTTTTATTAACTGGTAATCTGGTTGGAATTTCGATTAAAAATATAAACATAACAAATGCATTTTATAATGTGTCTACGGCGGTTACAAACGGTATTTATTCATTGGGCAGTTTGAACGATTCTTTGATTTTTAACAATACGATTTATTCTAATAATACTGGAATTTCTCTGAGTAGTTCTTCAAATGTTCAGATTCTAGATAACGTAATTTCGGTATATGCTTATGGTATTTACTTTTCTTCTTTGGCAGATCGTGATGTAATTTCTAATAATGTTATTTTTGCAGGCACGTCATTTACAAGTATTGGAATAATATTAATGTCTACATTCCAGTTTGGAGTAATTGATAATAATACATTAAGTGGATCCGCGTATGGTATTAGAATGAAAGACATTTTAAATAATTCTATTTCTAATAACAATGTTACTGTTAGATATTTTGAAGGTATTTATTTTATGGGATCATCTGTCTTGCAAAATAATTCCATTATAAATAATTCCATTAGTTCACCTGCTACTGGAATGACATTTAGTTGCGTTGGGGGAATGAATATATATGGGAATTATATTTATAACAATGTAATTAATACCTATTCTTCTGGTAATGGAATGTATTTTAGTTCGATTACACGATATAATACAATTATGAAGAATAATATAAATTCTTTGAAATATGGAATTCGTTTTTATTCTAGCTCCTATAATAATACAATTATGAAGAATAATATAAATTCTTCAGATGATGGAATAAATTTTAATAATATAGTAAGTGATGTTGATGTATTAAATAATAATATTAGTTCTTCTTCCAATAGTGGAATATATTTCAATTCAGTTGCTCAAAATAATACGATTGCAGAGAACGATATAAATTCTTATAAATACGGAATTTGTTTTAATGGAATAACGAGTAATACGAGTATATTAAATAATGATATTAGTTCTAACTCTTCTTTTTCTAGTTCGATAGGTATATATTTTGAGTCATCTTCTAGTGGAATAAGTATCTTAGACAATAGTTTAATTTTACTATTTAACGGCCTAGCAGGTATATATAGTGGATCGAATGTTTCGAATTATTTGATTTTTAATAATACAATTGAATCTCCAGGAATTTCTGTGGGTATTTATGGAAGTGCTTTAAGTATAAATATTTCAGGCAATAGAATGAATTCCACTGACGGAAACGTGGTTTTTGAAGGAGGTAGTACAAATAATACATTTATTTATAATAATACTCTTTCTGCTCATAATTTTGATTCTATATTTTTTATTGGTCCATCTACAAATGATATTGTTTCTAGCAATGTTTTATATGCTGGAAGGTATGGATTGCAGATTTGGCCGGGTGGATATGGCATAGTTGGGGAGGGGGCTACAAATTTGACGCTGGTGGATCAGCCTATATCTTCTTATTTATTTGGAGATATTAATGTTTCTAGTACTATTAATATTATTAATTCTTCGGTCGGAAAAATAAACTTTTTGAGCAGGGTTTATGGCAATGGAACTAATTTTAATCAGGATGTTTACATAATGAATAATTTGGCGTATGTTAATTCTTCAAAATCCGGTTTGAATAAATCTGCGAATATAACTATTTATAATCTTCCAACAAATATGGCTAATCCTGTAATATTGAAAGACGGTGAAGTTTGTTCTGATTGCTATAATTTCACTTCGTTAAATGCGGGAAGCGTTACGTTTAATGTAAGCTCTTGGAGTAGTTATGTAATTAGAGATATGATACTGATGCAAAACATAAGTCATTCTCCAAACGATCAGAATTTAATAGACCCATCAACCAATATTACATTTAATGTAACTATTCCAAATAACCCTAGCTTTAATATTTCATCTGCTGTTCTACAGTTGTATAATGGTAGCTCTTGGAGATATGCTTCACTTGAACAGGTAGAAGCTGATTCTGAGAACTATAGTACAATTTTATTATTAGATGACTTTGAGGCAAATTATACATATAATATATGGGCGAATAATACTGTTGGCGGGGAATCAACTTCGGAAAATTATACATTTAATGCAACGTGGGATTGTAGTTGGGATCTTATAATTGGTGGATTGAGTGGTTCTGATGCATTAGGATACAATTCGCCCAAACAAATTGGAAATATTACTTTTGTTAATAGTGGAGATGAAGAGTATACTTCTAACGGCGGATGTTTTATTGGTTTTGATATAGAATATAATACTACTTTATTCGGGGAGTTTAGTAATGATTATATTGTGGGTACAGTATTGGCTGGTCAGACACTTGGTTTAGGATTTAACACAAGCGGTAATTGGGTAACTCCATTTTCTTTGTCGGTTTCACCAAATGCTAATGTCACAGTTCCGATTTATGCATCATTTCATTCGCCAGAGTCTCCAATGGTTGAAACACCTACATTACTTGTGATCTCGAATGTATCAGATAGCGTTACTAATCAGACAACGGATTATGTAGAAATTGAATTGACAGTTGCTAGACCGGGTGCTTATTTGTTGAGTCCAGAAATTGTTGACAGGCCATTGGGCATATCTTTTGATATGACGAATTCTAATGTGGATGAAATCCCGTTTAGTTTTTATACGGAAAATATTGGTGGAGATGGTTCGCCGAATTATACTGCTTATAACGTTTCTTTGAATTGGACGTTTCCGGGTGACTGGGAAGTTGGTTCTCTTGATACATTTGGTTTTGTAGAAAATCTTTCTGATTCTAGTGAAAGACAATATCTTAATTATTCTTTCCCATTAAGTACGAAACTTGCTTCCATGGAACCTGGACAAAAGGAGATATGCGCTTGGACTTGGGGATATGAAAATACAAGTGGTAATTTGTCTTTAATCAGTCATGCAGATGGTTTTAATTATTTGAGTGAGTGTTTCAATATTTCTTTTAATTGTTATTTGCCTGCGGATGGAATTTGTGTTGAGGCTTGTGGATATCTTGCAGATTCTGATTGTACGGCTCCATCCACAAACACCGGAGGTTCATCCGGCGGAGGTGGAGGCGGTGGAGCAGGCGGAACCTTCGACAAATCAGAAGCAACATTCGAATTAGTTAGAGGAGAAGCAAATGAATTCTATTTAACTTTAGAAAACAAATTGCCTTCCACTAAGCAAGATATTACAGTAAAGGTATCTGGAGATAATTCACAATATTTCTCCGTACCATCTATCATAGATTCTATTGCTCCAAATAGTAAGAAAAACTTAACTGTAAAAATAACAGCTCCATCTTATTTCCAAGTCGGACAATATTTAATCAAATTTGAATTCAATGGAAAGATGGTTGGAAATACAACTTCTCAATTTACAGAAACAAAATATGTAACTCTAAGAATTTTAGAAATATCTAGAGTTAAAGCAGATGAATTTGTAACATCATCTAATGATTTTGTTTCAAAGATGAATGAATCTGGATTTATAGTAAAAGATGTTAATGATTTACTAAAACAAATCAATAGTAAATATAATTCTTCAGATTTTGGAGCAGTAAGAGACTTGTCTAAATCCCTAGAAGATATTTATAATGCTGCAGTTGAATCAAATGAAACAATATCAGCATTGACAGCTTCAATCTCATGGGCTGAAACAAATGGAATACAGGTTTCAGAAACAAAGAAATTACTATACTTATCTCAAATATTATTCAATAGAGGAGATTATGTTTTAGCTTTAGAGAAATTAAAAGAAGCTAATTTAACTTACGCTCTAGAAACAAAAGGCGA
>Ga0172378_10006764_pt1 | contig 10695 bp, 7 predicted proteins | sample GrowelOW332metaG_FD_119755 | JGI IMG/M metagenome (GOLD analysis project Ga0172378, IMG submission 119755) | Groundwater microbial communities from an aquifer near a municipal landfill in Southern Ontario, Canada - Pumphouse #3_1 metaG | ecosystem: Environmental > Aquatic > Deep subsurface >... | reverse complement strand
AATGATTCCACTATTGAAATCAACCACTCGCATAGGACCAACCCCTATCGCTATCCGTATGCCATAGGTTTTAAATATTTTTCGTCGCTTATTCAACGAATGATCCATTGAGGCCTTAAGCTCGAAAGACTTTACCCTAGACTTTAGCATAAGCGCTATTCGCAAGGCATTTTTTGGATCCTTTACATAACATTCAATATAATCCCCTTTAATCATTCGCCCAAAGAAGTCCGCTTCCTTAAATTTATCTTTTAAAGTCAAAAATAAATCATTTATTCTCTTTGACAATAAAAACATTTCCTCCGAACTTAAAGCCGTCGATGCAATAATATCTGCAGAAATAGTTGAATTCATCCTTTTTATATTTAGAATACAAATATAAAGAAGAACGGCTTACTTTCCAAATTTATAAGCTTTTTTACTTATAATATATTCATATAAGTGATTTCGCTTATATATATACTTTATAAGCTTTTTAGCTTATATATAAAGACACCATTTTCTTTTAAACCTTCGTATCCTTCACTTTTTAAGTAACAGAATGACCCCGACGCAGATAATCTATCGAAATAAGACTTTTTATACTTTGTGTTATAAAAGAATTTATCTAATTTTGTTTATTCCTTATATGTAATCACTTAGAACACATCACATAAGAGTAGAGGTTAACTTTAATTTCTACAAAAAATAAACAAATGAATAGACGCAAATTTATACAAGCAGGTTCAGCCGCCGCCTTATGGCCGCTAGCTGGCCACTTTAATACCTTGAAGGCTGCTGAAGCAGTGCTACAAGAAGATTTCAGGGAATCTTCTCAAAGGCAATTATGTATGTTTACCAAACCCTTACAACACTACAATTACGAAGATTTGGCGACCATCTTACATGAAGTAGGCTTTGAGGGGGCAGATATTCCGCTTCGCCCTAATGGCTTAATTTTACCTAAAAAGGCCAAGCAAGAATTACCCAAGTTATTGAAAGCTTTACAAGCAAAAAACATCACAATACCTATGGCTGCAACGCACCTAATTGAAGCGAACACAGCGAATGAAGAACTCTTAAAATGTATGAGCGATAATGGCATCACCTACTATCGATTGGGTTCTTATACCTATGATCCAGCTTATTCGATCAAAGCAAACCTAGAACATTTTAGGGTGAAATTAATGAAGCTTGCTGAGCTCAATGCGAAATATGGCGTGCATGGTGATATTCAAAATCATGTAGGGACAAAATTTGGTTCAGCTATCTGGGATGCAGTAACGGTTCTTGATCAACTAAACTCCCCTTATATTGGCTTGCAATATGATGTGCGACATGCTATGGCTGAAGGTTTTAATACATGGTCTATCACCCTTCAACGGGCCATTGATTATATCTATACGACCTGCGTAAAAAACTTTGTATGGCAAAAGCAAAAAGGGAAAACAAAACCTGTTTCGGTACCCTTAAGCGAAGGGTTGGTAGATTATGACCTATACCTTCAGTTACTAAAAAAGAGAACCCATCATGGACCCGTCTCCTTCCATTATGAGTATCCATTACTAACCGCAGAAGATAAGCATAAATCGCATACAGCACAGATGGATTTGATTATAAAAAGCCTACGTAAGGATTTCGATTATTATAAACAAAAACTATAAATCGATTTTCCTTCTTTTTTAGGCGTTTAATAGGTCACTTTTCTTCGCTAATTTTCTTCAAAATCTCCGTTAACTTCTTTCAATGCTTTTAAAGAGGTTTTCTCGTTATACTAGAGTCTAATTTAAGGATGTGGGGTGAAAGTGGAACCATAATCCTTCCAAATACGTGAAGCTTCTTTTAGTATATCACCTGTGGGTTGATCCGCATAGGTGTTTTGCTGCAGCGTCCATTGATAATCAATCTTGCGCACAGCTTTATCAAAGGCTTTACGATCTATTTTTTTCTTGTGCTTTAGGGCGTCTTCAAGACTATCCATAAACAAAGCCCAACGTGGACGATAGTAATCTTTAAGCAAGCCACTCCACAGACGACCCGCATAATCTCGTAAGCCTCCATTTTCCCATGGTTGCCAAATCGTTATAATGGTACGCGCATTCCGATTATAATACGCTTTTTCTTCTGGGGTATGCCCCCAACTCATGGCTTCGTTAAGCCATTTACCCACCATGAAATTTTGATCACAACTTGTAATCACATCCAGATCATCGATTAACTTTAGTAGTTGTTTTCGAGCTTTATGCAAAGCTTCCACATTCTTTGTATCATACGCCACGGTTAAATCATTAATATAGGTATGCGTTAGTGCATGAAGTAATTCTCTATAGACATTCGTCATATCAAAACGATAGGTAGGAACGTCTTTTAGTTCGTCCGAACAGGCAAGTAATAACTTGGCCGCTCTAGCTAAATCATACACATTGAAGTCCCAAGCAAATGGATCTTTTTTTGTAATACGATACGCAACCCGTTGATGACGTATATCTTCTTTGAGCCCATCAAAGCGAGCCAACTGAGGCGTTGTATTCAAAGGAGACCACATGGTTCGAGTTCGGCTATAAACACTTTTCAATAAATAATTCCACGCTTCTAAAGCTTTGGGATTATGGGTTCCATAACGACGAGAAGCATACGCCTCAACCCATGTTTTTACATTCACTGAATCTTGATTCCACGCTTTTCCGAAAATAAAATCTTGCACAATGGGATTATAACCTATTCCTTCGGGAATTACACCAATTCCTTTTAAGTTATGATCTTTTTCTAACTTATAAGCCCGTTCAAACTGTTGTTGCATAGCCACTAAATCGCCACTCATATTCACCTTTTGGTCTTCGTTACAGATTACATTCCAAATCCACGGTTGACCAAAGAAAGCATCCGTCTTATCCCACGTTGGATTCTTTTCGCCATATAAGTCTAGTAAAATTGCTTTATTTTTGGGGATACCTCGAAAAAAAGCTTCCCCCTGCTCTTTCTGCCAAAACCCTTGTCTAAAAAAGAAAAACCAACCTTGAATCACCCATTTTGCCTCTTTATCTACCGAAGCCATCGATTGATAAATGGCTCGACTTGTCTTCTCCAAAAAAGCGGGGTCTTTACTCGGGGGATTGACTTCTATAAAACAATCGGCATCATACAAATGATCTGTACCAAAAAGGGCCGTTTGCTTCTTTATAAACAAAGAACCAATCTTGGCAAACAAAGGATCAGATGGATCCAAAAAACTCGTACCTGGTATTCCAGCCCAAGGGTCTATCTGAGTTATTTTAGCTTGGGGATAGATTTCTTTTAATTCCTTCGGCACATGTCCTGTGAAAGCTTGTAAAACAGGCGTCATACCAAAGGAACGTTGGCGTTCTAATATTTTCTTTTGCAAGGTCACTCGTTGATCAATCCAGGATTGAGGTAAAGGACCTGCCACCCCATCTATATTGCCCATCCAGCCCCAAGGCAAATGAGCGGGTCCTACAAAGAAATTATTCAAGGCCTTACGACTTATGCCTAACGCTTGATAAACTTCTGCCCATACGGCTTCTTGTCCGATGATAGCCAAAGGCATATTAACGCCTTTTAAAGCCATATAATCTATCATTTTTTCCCATCGATCGAAATTCCACCACGGCATGGTATAACCAAACGTACAATAGTTAAAGAAATAACGATACTTGAAAGGGGTTTCTATGTGTATCTTTTTTTCTGGCAAAGGTAAAACCTCGGGAACCTTCAACTGGTTATAATTTAAGGAGACTTGACAATTGCAATAATGTTCCAAATAATAATTTAATCCCGTAGCTTTCGCTAATTCATTCGTTCCACGAATTGTTATTTTTCCTTTCTCCGTCTCCAATTCAAAAACAGCTAAGCCTTTCGAACTAACTATATTTTCAAAATTAAACGCATCTACATGTTTTGGTAATAAACGCCTCGTCAAATCATACGCTGCTCCCGACTGCGGATTGGTGCTAGCACATCCATCTATTAAGATTAAAGTTACTACAAAACAAATCAGTTTGAAAAATGGTTTCATCTATTTTATATTTTAAGATTAACTATTATATCCTATTATTCATATCAAAATTAACAATAAATAGAGTATAAGACAAATTCTATAGCTTAATTTTTACAATTAGCAAAAAAATATTTTTATCTTTACAATCTATTTGTTCTTGTTTATAGAATAAATAGATAAGTTATGCAACTTTATATCCATTTTATCCGTTAGACTACGATAGGATCGTGTTGCATTTTAATTAAATCTTTTATTATAGACATGAAAACAACGACGAAAATATTGTTAGGAGCAAGTCTCCTCTCGGTCGCTTGCACGCAGCAAGCAAAACAGACGGAAGTAGAACAGGAACGTCCGAATATTCTGTTTATTTTATCTGATGACCATACCTCTCAAGCTTGGGGCGTTTATGGCGGTCTATTGGCTCAGTATGCAAAAAATGAAAATATCAAACGTTTAGCTAAAGAAGGGTGTGTCTTAGACAATTGTTTCTGTACAAACTCCTTGTCAGCACCAAGTAGAGCTTCCATTATAACAGGTAGCTATAGCGCTACGAATGGAGTTTTCACATTAAATAATCGTTTTGATGAGAAACAAGACAACCTGGCTAAAAGGATGCAAGCGGGAGGATATCAAACGGCGCTATTTGGTAAATGGCATTTAAAATCTCAACCTGCAGGCTTTGATGATTATGCTGTTTTCTTTGACCAAGGAAGATACATTGATCCTATCCTCAAAACCCCTATAAACTGGGTACCTGGAAAAGATATAGGAGATACGATAAAAGGCTTTTCTACCGATATTGTAACGGATAAAACCATTGCTTGGATAAAAAATCGAAAGAAAGGTCAACCTTTTATGATGTCTTGTCATTTTAAAGCCACACATGAACCTTGGGATTTCCCTGAAAGGAACAAACATCTCTATGATGACGTTACCTTTCCAGAACCGGAAGATTTATTTACTTTTGATTGGGAAGCGACGGGTAGAACTTTTGAAGGCCAACCCCTAGAGAATCTTGCTATACGCTGGGAAACGGCTACGAAAACGGGGCAATGGTGGTGTCAGTATCCTGAATTACCTTTCCAACGAGAAGGCAAGTCACCTGAACAAGATCGTGAACAGATCTACCAAAAGTTAATCCGTGATTACTTGCGCTGCGGCGCTACGATTGATCAAAATATCGGACGCTTACTGGATTGTCTGGATCAAGAAGGGTTGACACAAAATACGATTGTTGTCTATGTAGCAGATCAAGGTTATTTCTTAGGCGAACATGGCTTTTTCGATAAACGTATGATGTTAGAACAAGCGTTACGCATGCCGTTTGTAATTCGTTACCCCAAAGAAATTCCTGCTGGCACACGCAACAAAGATATTATCCTTAATATTGACTTTGCCGCTACACTTGCTGATTATGCCGAGGTAAAAGCTCCTGCACAATCCCAAGGAGAGAGTTTTCGGGCCAACTTGAAAGGCGAAACACCTAAGGACTGGCGTAACGAAATGTACTATCATTATTGGGTTAATCAAGACACTCGTCCAGCTCATATCGGCATACGTAACGAACGTTACAAACTGATGTTCTTATATGGGTTACCGCTCGACTTAAATGGAAAAGGAGCAAAAGCCGTCAAACCTTCTTGGGAATTTTATGATTTAAAGAAAAACCCAAAGGAACTTTACAATCAGTATAAAGATCCAACTTATGGACAAATGATCTGGAAGATGAAGAAAGACTTAGTTCGGTTACGCTCTACCTATGAAAATACCAGTGAACGTTATCCAGCATTAGAAACCTTACTTAAAAAACAGGGATTGAAATAATCTTTAATCAAAAAAGAAAGGTCCTACTAGTACTAACGCTATTGGGACCTTTCTTTTTTAGTAAACTATATCTTTTAATCTATTTTTTTATCACTCATATCGAAAGACAAATTACCTCCATCAACTATATCTTTATAACTAATAAATAATTTCTCACGTTTTTCACCATTCACGTACATACGATGTATAAAATGCTTTCCTTCGCCTGCTCCAGGAGCTTTGATCGTTAATTTTTTTTCGTTTTCTAAATGAATACTGATTTCGTCAAAGTGTGGTCCAGAGACTGCATACGTATTAGAAGCGGGACAAACGGGATAAAAGCCCAAAGCTGCAAAGACATACCAAGCAGACATCTGACCCGCATCATCATTACCACTTAATCCTCCCAAAGAAGCACTATATTCGGTATGCATAATTTCATCAACCCACTGCTGCGTTTTCCACGATTGGTCTACATAATTGTAAAGAAAAGGTATTTGATGACCAGGTTCATTCCCATGCCAATATTGTTTAGCCGCTTTAAAGCGATCTAGATTTGCAGCAAAACTTGAAGGACCTCCCATAAGCTGAACTAATCCAGGTATATCTTGAGGTACATACCACGTATATTGATACGGCGTTCCTTCAGTAATATAAGGCTGTCGGATATATTTTTTTAAGGTATCGCACCACGTACCATCGGCATGCTTTCCTCGTACACATGAATCGGCTAAACTATTATACATTGCTATAGTTTTGGGCTCTGTGATAGAGGTCAGTAGCGTGTTTTACATCCCCTCGTTTCTCCGCAATGCGAGCTAAACAATAATCATCATAAGCATATTCTAAAGTACGGCTTACTTGCTCTTCTTTATGAAAAGAATCTTCTACTTTGTCTTCTAGTGGAACATACCCATAGTTAAGATAAGACGTAAGCGCTCTACGTCCTTTTCCATCTTTATAATCTTGTTCATTTACGGGCGTTTTATACGCATTTTGCAAGAGGTATTGATATTGTTCCTCGGATAGCATAATCAAATCTTTCATATAAGCATCAGCAATAGCCGCAATAGCATGGTCTCCAATCATTCCTGAGGTATAACTATTCCAACAAGGAAATATGGGTAACCATCCCCCTTGCTGCGCTTTATCAAATAGACTAACCATCATATCAGCACCTGTACTGGGAACTAGCAAATTAAATAAAGGAAGAGAAGCACGATAGATATCCCACATGGAATAATCGGCGTAATAATCTTGGTTTTTAGCTTGAATAATTTTTTGACCTCCTGCAAATGAAGGATAAGATCCATCACAATCATTAAAAATTCGAGGTTGTAAGAAGCTATGATATAAGGCGGTATAAAACGTTACTTGATCCTCCTCTGAACCCCCTTTCACTTCGACTTGTGAGAGCAGTTTGTTCCAAGTCGCTTTCAATTGGATTGAAACTTGGTCAAAGGTAAGATTTTTTGTTTCGGTAATTAAATTTTTTCGAGCTTCGTCTATTGAAGTAAAAGACGTACCAACTTGTACTTCTATTTGTTGGCCCTGCTCTACAGAGAAAGTAACATAAGCACCTAGATTGGGTTTGTTTTGTAAATGCAAGACCTGGGGCATATGACTTTCCTTTGTGGGATCTTGAGAATCTGTATAATAAACCCCTACTTCTGTGGGATGCACATTTATTTGCGCTACAAAATAACCTTTAAATCCTGCCTCTTCACCCCATCCTTGATAAATACGATGTACAGGATTGTAGCCTATTATTTCATTTCGAAGGGTATCGATACGAACAAATCCTTGGTATTCGTCACTGTTTACATTAAAGATAACATGACCTTCACCTGCTTGCTGATACGTAAAACGGAATAGACCACAACGTTTGGTGGCCGTCATCGCTGCATCTATCTGATAAGCTGAAAGATGTACTTTATATTCATAAGGAGTAGCCCTTTCATTCACATGCGAATAGGCTGAACCTCGCTGCATAAAGCTACAGTGAAGATTGCCCCATGTAGGCATAAGAGTCATCGTTCCATAATCTTGTACACACGAACCACTTAGCCAATGACTACCTCTAAACCCAAGCATCACACTATCCCTATAATAATAAGGCGCATGGCACTTCGACTCATCAATTTGCGTTTCGGGTGTCCAATTGGTCATCCCAAAGGGGACAGTAACAAAAGGAACTACTTGTGAATAACTTTCCTTCTCTCCACCATGTTCTAGAGCACTAGCCGTAGCAGCACGTGCTGTACCAATCAGAGGGTTTACTTTATCTACAGGCGAAAAACTATCTCGCTGCAAAGAACAAGCAGGCATTAACGTGAAGATCATTAAGCTTGCGCATAATACGATTGAATTATAACTATCTTTCATTAATCATTTATTTATGTAGTATTTTTATTAAAAATCAGTGCATTCGTTTTCTAAAATCAGAAGGTGAAATCTGTTCTTTATTTTTAAAAAAGGTAGCAAATTGTCCTCCATTACCAAAATTAAGACGATAAGCAATCTCTACCACATTCAAATCTGTAGTGGTCAATAATTCTTTCGCTCGCATTAAGCGCAATTGCATTTGGTATTGAGCGGGAGATATCCCTGTATAATCTTTAAACATTCGTCTAAACCACGTATATCCTACGCCTATTCTTTCGGCTATTTCTAGAATAGCGATTGGATTTTCGGTATGCTCTTTCATTAATGTACGTGCTTCATTTATTTTTTCAATAATGGTATTATTTGCAAAAGTATGATTTCTAGCTCGATAATAGACCGTACTCAGTAAATGAAATACAATACTAGATATAATTTGCTGAAAACCTGTTTTCTCCTTTGAAGCATAGCAAAGAATATCATGGTATAAATTACTTACCGTAGAACTTAATCCGATATATAATAAAGGATTTGCAATGGAAAAAAAACCTTTTTCTATACAATGTTGAGCAATTTTACCTTTAAATCCAACCCAATATTCTTCCCACCCCGTATTAGGATCGGGAGAATAACTATGCCATTCATGAGGAAAAAGCAAAATCATCGTACCGGCTTCTACTTTTTGATGTTTACTCGATTGAGAAGAGAAAAAGCCTTGCCCTTGGGTAATATAGATCAATTGAAATTCATTTAGTATTCTTCCATTTTGAGGGGAGAACAAATAGTTCGCAGGATGATTTCTAGGAGGATAGGTACTTTGGGGTGCAACCAGTTGATTGCCTATCGTAGAAACGACGAGTCCCCAATCTTCATCTCGTTCACTGATTGTCAAATAATGCAATTGATTTGATTTATTGTCCTTTGTTTTCATAGTATTACACTGTCAAAATAAAAAGTTTATATGTCATTATTTATAACAAAGATAATATTATTACCCTTACATTTGTTTTAGTAACATTAAAATTTAATTTAAACATGAATACATTCAACTTTTTAGCCTTTGATTTAGGGGCTACAAGCGGCAGAGCAATCTTATTCACTACAGATAGTGTCAAAATTGATATGAAAGAAATCTATCGTTTTCCAAATGCAATTATGAAACTGCATGGAAAATGTTATTGGAACGTCTATCAACTCTATGAACACCTAAAAAAAGCCTTACAACTATGTAGTCAAAAACAAGTAAAGATTGATTCTATAGGAATAGATACCTGGGGCGTGGACTTTGGATATATTGCGGCTGATGGCACGTTACTTGGATTACCCCGTTCTTATCGAGATCCTTATACACAAGGATCAGTTGATGAATTTTTCAAACTAATAAAAGCAAAGGATTTATATGCTAAAACGGGAATTCAAATTATGCCGATCAATTCTTTGTTTCAACTTTTTAGCGCCAAAAAAGAAAGCTTTGCTCCTTTAGAACAAGCTGAGGAGATTTTATTTATGCCTGATTTATTATCCTATCTATTGACAGGTAATCGCATTTGTGAATATACCATCGCTTCCACTTCACAACTATTAAACCAAACAACCAAACAAGCGGATGAAGAACTTTTGCAAGCGATAGGCGTTAAACCCTCGCTGGTACGAAAGGTGGTAGAACCTGGAACGTCTATCGGGATATTGACTAAAGCTTTAGCCGATGAACTAAAGTTACCACAAATACCTGTTGTAGCCGTTGCAGGACATGATACGGCTTCCGCTGTATTAGCAGTGCCTGCTCAGAATAAGAATTTTGCTTATTTGAGTAGTGGTACGTGGAGTTTGATGGGTATCGAAACGGAAGAACCCTTACTAACCACGGCTTCTTTTGATACAAATTTCACCAATGAAGGTGGCGTAGAAGGTACCATTCGTTTCTTAAAGAATATCACAGGAATGTGGCTCCTCGAACAGTGTAAAAAAGAATGGTCCAAAGAGGAGTTCAAATATTCTTATTCGGAAATAGAAGAAATGGCCCAAAAAGCTTCTTCTTTTACTTCTCTTATTAATCCGGATGATCCTAGATTTGCTAACCCAACGGGTATGGTTAAAGAAATAAAAGCCTATTGTAAAGAAACAAATCAACCTGTACCCCAAACACACGCTGAGATCATCCGTTGCATTTTCATTAGTTTAGCCCAACGGTACAAAGAGACCCTAGCTCTCTTACAAAAAATGGCACCGTTCCCTATCGAACGACTTTATGTCATCGGCGGCGGTTCACAAAATGATTTATTAAATCAATTGACCGCTAATGCCCTAGGAATACCAGTAATGGCAGGACCATCAGAAGCTACCGCTATTGGTAATGCAATGATGCAAGCGAAAGCTAAAGGCTTATTTTCTGACCGATGGGAAATTCGTGCTCGTATCGCTCAAACCTATCAAATAAAAGAATTCACCCCACCCACAAATGGATAAAAACATGGAAATCAGAAAGAAATATCAAATAAACGTAACGCATTCTT
>Ga0172378_10006763_pt1 | contig 10695 bp, 5 predicted proteins | sample GrowelOW332metaG_FD_119755 | JGI IMG/M metagenome (GOLD analysis project Ga0172378, IMG submission 119755) | Groundwater microbial communities from an aquifer near a municipal landfill in Southern Ontario, Canada - Pumphouse #3_1 metaG | ecosystem: Environmental > Aquatic > Deep subsurface >... | reverse complement strand
CTGAAGGTGAATCTGTCCTTGTAGCTAATACATTAGACACAGCTTCGAATACAGCATCTTCGGGTATCTTACAGTAGCTTGTAGGAGTACCAGTAATACAATCATTATAATCAAATCTTATATTCATCGTGTTTGCGGGTATTAATATACCATTAATATACATAGGTAAATAAACCGAATATATTCTATATAATAAATCGTCACGAGTTTTTATAACTTTGTATGGTTTATTCTCACTGATGAACAGCGCATTCAAATCGTTCTCAGATATTAAACTCTCTCTACTATGCAACGATGTTAATATTTTGGTTCTAATTTCTTCTATAGTATCTTCGCTCGCACCTGCTGTAGAATAATCGATTTCACAAGTGACCGATATCTTTGTACTTATCTCATCAGATATATTTATAGTTACCGCATCAGATGTGTACTGAAAATTACCTGCATCTCCCCTTGTAATATACATTACAATCTCTATTAAAGAGTCTGCGATTGGGTAGAAGTTTCCACGATATCCTCTATTGAGTAAAGATATCGAACCACTCTCTAACGCATAATATATAGTGGGATTTTCTGGTATTATTCTTTGGAAGTACATCGACTTATCTAATGCAACTGGTGTTTCTGTAAACTCAGTATTACGATAATATACATTAAAGTCTATAAGTTGGTCAGCATATGTTAGAGTTTTAATGTCTGTAGATACGTCTAAATATCTGTAAGATTTATAAACTTTTTCATATTGATATACGACTAATACTAATGTGATATTCCTATTTTGTTTTATTACTTTGATATTAGGGTTAACCAATTTAGATATACTATTAGTCGACGCATCTGTATCGTAGTGTGCCGTAACTGAAGCTATACCGTCAGGATCAAACACCTTTGTTATTATAGCGTAGTCTAATGTATATATGAAACTATCCATGCTTAAGGTTGTACCTACTGGTATTGTAAACGTATACAGTTTATCCCCTATATTTTCTGACTCTTGCATCATATCATCTATATCAAAGCTCAAGTAAAATATTCTTGATGATGGTGTTGCGGTATCTATACTAGCGTTAGCTATCTTATTCCATTTATATAATGAGTTAATGAATTGTGCTGTAGACGGAAACATCTCACGTCTAGCTACATAGTTAGCATAAGATACTTGGTCATATAGATTTAATAGACCTTCAGTTTGATATGCTGTAGTTGTTAATATCTGCGCTTGGCTAGGTTCTATACCATGTGTAGACATAACTGTTTCTAATGTTTTTAGAAATTCTGCTCTTGTTGATTCACTCATTGTTTGTAACCTCCTATTTCGTAAAGTTTAGTTGTAACTTGTTTGTAGTTTCATTTCTTGTAACATATGCACCACTAACCCAATAATAAGATAAGTCACGGTCAGATACATCTGCATATTGTGGTACAGTTGTTGATGACGTTTTGGCTAATTTATTAAACTCTAATAATGAAATCGGGTCAAATGGTTTAAACAATGCTGTGTGAAAATTAATAGTAACTTCGTTCGTATCTCTTTTGAATGGGGCATATGAAAATACAGAAAACGGTATGCTCAATGGGAAGTTACCAGTTAACTTAGCGTAGAATGAAATATCTATTCCATTTTCTTCACATGCGAATATCCATATGGGGCATGTATAACTCATTCGATTTAACGCATCATCTTCAGGTGATTGAAATACTGTACCTTCCTTAACACCTTCCATATACTTAACCCACATATTAGTTAACTTAAGAACCTCACTCTTTCTATCCATTCTAAAAGTTAATGATGTTGGTACATTGACCATAGACTCTAGATACGTTGTAGCGTATACTTGTTTTATGCCTTTATTATTAGCTGATGATTCTTCTTTACTCATACTAGCATCTTGTATACTTATACCAACACATCTGTTACTAAGTGCAGTCATAAATGGTGTAGTCCCACTAACATCTCTACACAACTGTGCGTATAATTTAGGCTCATACTTTATTAACTCAGACATCTCTGCATTCTCAGAAACTGAATCTGTCATAGTAGAACCGTTACGATCTTTAAATAAATACAAATCGGGTTTTCCTATAAATACATAACATCTATAGTATGCCGCAGTATTGTCGACAAGAGTAACATCATGTCTATTTATATATTCTGATTCTAATGACGCAGATAAATCCGTTGTAGTTGGGATACCATGTGACTCCTTGACTACCTTAGCCATATTGTCGAATGTATTAAGAGAACCCATAGCAGTAATGTTCTGACTTAATGTAGTCTTATTCGGTACTGCTGTATTTGTAACACTACTCGACACAGCCGACGACGTTTTATTACTCAAAGCATCAATTGCCGAATCAACTATATTCCGACCGTCAGACAGATTCTCTTTAAATTTATCTTTAAAAGAACTCATATTAAACCTCCTTTTCTTTCTATTAACTATATTGATGTTTTAAATGGATAGCCAACTAAGACTATCCATTTATTATTTTTATCTAAATACTATCTCATACTGATATTCTAACTTACGGTTATCGTTTAAAGATTCTTCTTTAATATTCAATACGTTAGTTGCCATTAGTTCTCTATGGTCAATACCTGTATGTTTATTAACGTTGCAGTCAACTTTATTACCAACAAAGACAGCAATACTCGAGAATTTTCTTTCTAGTGTTTCTCCGATACTAGCATAGTACTCAGCTAGGTCATCTAAGTCTATACTGAATGAGAATTGTATTACAGTTTCTACAGATGTGTGATTGGGTGTGTTTATATCAGGTCTATCAGGTAAATCCACCTTATCTACAGTTCTGTTAACTACAGTAACATCTTTCAATTTCTTCAAGTAGTATTTAGAATACCCATCTTCTACAGTTCTACAAGCATAGTCTTCTAGCATAGTCGCGATATTGTCTTTAGACTCATCAAACATTCTAAACGGTATTAGATTAGCTTTAGTGAATCCACAACCACTTCTATCAACTACTGTAACTAGATTGTTTGTAGCACCACCATTAAATACACCAATAGCGCATATATATTGTTTTGAATTACGAACGCTTGTTACTGGTGTCATTACGTCAGCTAGTTCTGCATCTAATGTACGAATAGTTATAGCTGTTCCTGGGTTCTCTACAAGCTGTCTTGCTACCATTTGCGTACCACCAATAATTAAAGTATTCTTGGCAACAGGTCTTCTTCTTAGTACGACTTTACCTCTCTCGTTTACGACATTGTCGCATTGATACAGTGTTCCTTCTACAGTATTTCCAGATGAAACTTTATCAGATACATTAACATTATCTATCAATTTCTTCATATTATTCCTCCATTTATATATTGTTATTATTTAATTGTTGCTACACCATGCAATTCATCTATTAACTGCAATCTACCGGCATGAGCTATAGCATTATTTGAAACTATAACTTTACTATACGAAATGCTATTCGCAAATATTGACGTGTCACTTGTATTTTGTAATGTTATGCTACTAATAGGAGATATACTCAAAGACGGTATATCGATGTCCTTAGCGGCACACTGTGTTGTTGTATATGACCAATCACAATATACCTTGTTACCACCCACTTTAAATGACATAGTAAGCCACATCAACGTATTCACATGTTTACTATTAACGTAATCTTGTGTTATCGGATAAGATACACCATCGTATTGAACGGTGACACCTGTCGGTGTTAATAATACTATAATCTCGTCATCGTTTATTGTGTATAGTATTGATGTATCTTGCGGTGTCGTTATCATGAATTCCATAGTGACATTAAACCCCGTGTGTTGAATTGGTGCGTTTAGATTCAATTTACATACTGTACTAGTGTCATTAAATTCAACTAATACTCGTGTTGGGTCATACACAATATCGGTCATATCAAAATCATTATTATTCCCAGAACTATCTAACCACTTACTCATATCCGTAGAACGCATATAAGAATGTGCATCTAAGTATGCAACAATAGGATCACGAAAACCAAAATACTCAACAATATTTGTTTTCATGGTGTGCTCAGTCATTACGTATTCATCTGAATTTGTTAGTGATGTATCTGTAAGTAAGTTTGACTCACAAACACATATCAAATTATCATTGGAACTTTCACAAGTACTCTCTAGATATGTAGTAGCTATGACCAACGGTATATTATCACTATAGATACTCGTGTCGGGACTCGATAGTACCGCATTACGAACGACATAGTCATCTATATAATTATATTCGCATAAATTATTAAAGCTATTACCGATATATTCATCTCCCATTATCTGTAATGTATCGTTCTTATGTGACACTGTATCGGTAACATATGCGAATGATTGTATCGTACTTCTACCAATAGATATAACCGCATCATCATTAGTATATAACCTACTATAACCATTGGCATAGATAGTGGCGAATGCTCCATCTATAGTCTTCATATTATCATACACCATGTTACGTTTTTCATTCTGTTTCAAATCTATAGTATACGATTTAAGGAATGCCATTATTTTGAATAGTGCTACCTGTATAGTATTCATTTCATCAGACTTCATTTTATTTATGAAATATAAGTTAGACATATTTATATCATTAAGATTAGAAGTATTTAATAAATCTTCTATATCAGATATTATAGATAATAACTCATCAGATAAATCTGAGTCTAAATCGTCAGATTCTTTTAATGTTTCCATATATGTAAATAATGTATGGTTATTATCGTCGATGTACTCACTGTATGTTTCATATCCAGTTAAATCACCAAGAGCATCATTACGTTTAACGTTCGTTATTATTTCTTCTATCTTCTGTAAGTACCTATATGTCGAGAATTGCCCATCGTAGTTTAAAAGTACACTTTGTAACTCGTTCAATAACTTCTCGTTATCTAATATAACATTCATAAACTCTGTTATAGGTAATCCGTAAGATGCTGACTTCCATGTTAGAAACTTATGATATTTCTCTGGTAAATGGCGTCTAAATAGTTCTAAGGTTTCATTCTCAATAACGTATTCTGAGTTAAGACCATATACATAAGCTAAGCTCTCAGTATCACGAATTATTGTATCTTCATAACCATTCTTAACCATAAGTAATGCAATAGAGTACACGAATAGTTCCCAGATATTAACAGTTATAGATGAACGTTCTAGCGTTATTGTGAAATTACTCATCTTTGATTTATTCATAAATATATAAGACATAAATCTAGACGAGCTATATAAGTCCTTTATCAAATCTATAGTTTCGTTTGCACCAACATATTTGGTTCTTAAATAAGAGAAGTCTTTACTAAGAACTAGACTCCTTAGATTATCGCCTTCTACGCCCCATTTACGATCTTCATTTACAAATGTATCATAATCGATTTTATCGTCGTCTGTAGCATTAATCAAAGACTGCGTGATATTTTTAGCATCTATTGGGACTCTAACGAAAGATAATTTATAATTTTCTTCAGCCGTTTTACTCGCATCATATTTATCAGCATATTCTTTATATAATACGTATTGATATATGTCGGTTATTCCGAATGATTCTATTATATCAATTAACGACGACTTACTTCCTTTATTAAGAATAATCTTATTCAGTTTCTCACCTAACGATATCTTAATAGAAGTTGGTAGAGTTTCTATGAACGGAATAGAGAATGTTTCATATATACTCATTAGTGTATCTTCAGATGAGAAGTCGAAGTCAGCTATACTGTATGGCTCAGTTGCCATAAGTTCAAACAGAGTAGATGCTAGGATAAATGTTAACATCATATTCTCGTAAAGCGGATATAGCTCGTAATACATCTCATTATACATAGTTCGATTGAACGTTAATCTTGTTAGCTCATAACGTTCCATGAACTCATACCCATCATTAGTACTAGTATCTACATATAGTAATCCGAATAAATCGCTTTCTCTAGTTGTAAGGAATGGTATCTTTCTGTATACATAGTTCAAATATAATAATGTCGGGTGTAATTTGATAAGCTCAGCAATAACACCTTTAGCATTCAATAGTGCTATTTCAGAACTATTAAATTGGTCTATAGATTTACTCATATCGAAACCATCTATCTCGTATGGTAAATATACTTTCACACTATCATCGTAAGGCTCACCCATCAATGCTTTGACATACCTATTAGTTTCAACGTAGTCATTAAGAATCTGTTTTCTTTTGTTCGTAAGGAGTTTATTCATTGTGCCTTCTGTCAAATACAACGACATATCCCGAATGTTATTCTTTATCGTAATTATTGTATCTACATCACGTAAACCGACAGCATTAAAATCTTCAGTTGTGTATTCATGAGCATACACATCGTCTGTCTTATAGTACGCATGCCTATATGTTATATATGCTTGTGTCATCGCTGGAGTTTCATACATCTCCATCTGCTTACGACGAAGTACCACAACGCTGTCGAGTACGTCAGGCAATGCAGATACTTTTAAATTAATCATATTGTGCCTCCTTTGTTAGTTGTCATTTAACTGTTTCGACGACTTGATTTATTGAACATTTAAATAAAGCACATGGAGGTATTTTGATGAACACACTATTTTATGCACTAATCTGCATAGATGCAGTATTATTAGTTTGTATGCACATTTATAACAAGGACAAAGAGAACGCTAACAAAGAGAAGTTATTAGATGAATGTCGTCTAAAGGAATCTAATAGGGCATACGAAATACGTATGCGAGAATTGGATATACAAAGATATAAAGCTGAGCGTGAATACGCTATAAGTGTACAAAAAATAAATAAGGAAATTACCGACGAGAAGAATCTAGAGCTTGTAAAAAAGACAATACGTGAAAATGAAGAAAGAGAGAATATACTCTCAAAAAGTTACGATGTTGAGAAAGAGGCTCTAACAAATATAAATTCGCTAATATCGACGAATGTAGAAGTTAGGCTAAGACGTAAATACTTTAATGATATATTGAAACCTTCCGAAACATCAATTGATATGTACACATGTCCCACTGTATCAGAAGCCACAGCAGAGGCTGAACTATGGGCTGTACAATTCGTATCAACTATATCACCAGTATTCAAGGTTGTACTATCAAAGTACTATACAACTTCTGCATACAATAAACTAATAAAGGATATGTATATAATATATTACTCTAATACAGTTAATACAATGAGACAACAAAAATTAAAAATTGCAAATAAAGAGAATACATCGAGTAATGGTGTTAAGGTCACAATGTTCAGAAACAACGCGTTAACTAAACAAGCTGCAGACATACTTACACCTAAGCAAACTGAGCTTATAAATAAATTAAAAATAAAAAGTATGAAAGATTTACAGAATAGTATTACAATAATACAATCACAGAAATCATCACCATACTACGGTATATCTGAAATAGATTTAACTAAATTTAATTAAAAGGAGCATATATGAAAAACGATATTTTAAAGATGAGAGACTATATACAAAGAACAAAATCAAAAGAAATATCATCATCATCACTATTTAGTGCAGATGGTACACCGTCATCAGACGGTTTATTGTCTGGACAGATATTTGGAGTTACACCCGACGATAGACGTAATATGACTGGGTATATAGATTTGAAATCTAAATTCATACATCCGTTGGTGTATCTTAGAATATTCAAACGTAGTTATAAAGAAATTGACACTATTATTAAAGGTTCAGCTAAGTACATTATTAATAATAAAGGTGAATTAGAAAGGTCTGATGAAGCTGGAGCTAAGACTGGGTTGAAGTTTTTATATGATAATTTTGACAAACTTAAATTCAGAAATATCAATAATGACTTAGATGACGATGACGATGAATTAACAATTTTCAAGAAAGACTTAAGACGTGTCATGAAGATGGGTAGAGATAAGATATTCATAGATAAGTGGATAGTTATTCCTGCAGCCTTTAGAGATGTTAGTATGAATGCTAGTAGTATGGGTATTGATGAGTTAAATGAACTGTACAAGAAGTTACTAAATAAGATAAATCTACTAGAACGTAATCAAGACGTTGCTTTATTTGACTCTAATTATATTAAGTATCAAATAGAAATGACACTAGTGGAAATATTAAACTATTTTAAAGGTGTTATGTTCGGTAAATATGGATTACAAAGAAAAAGACTATTATCTAGAAATGTAGATTATGGTACTAGAATAGTTATCACGGCACCATCATTTGACGAAGATACATTTGGTAAACAACGTATAAATATAGATAGAAGTGGAATGCCGTTATCTGCGGTATCTGCGAACTGTCAGTTATTCTTAATACGTAGAATATCGACTTACTTATCTAGCTTACCAATAAACGACTCTAGTGGCAAACCATTCTCATTAGACGACAAAGAGATGTACTATAATACACAAGCTATAAAAGATTATATCGAAATATATGGGCATTCTTGGGGTGAGAGATTAAAGCGTATCAAAACGCCTGATGAGAATGGTTATGTACAATTCACATACATTGACTCAGATGGAGAAACTTTAACTAGAGATTTAACTATAACCGATGTGTTATATATGTTCTCATATCAAGAGATAGAATTGGGTAATAAACATACATTGATAACTCGTCATCCAACAATGGATACATTTAACGTTATTCCAAATAAGATACACGTTCTTTCAACTGTTAGAACTAAGACAGTAACTATAGATGACGTGATATATCCCTATTACCCCGATATAGATTATATTATGAACAAGTATAACCTCGATGATGTAAACGATGCTATTGAGGCATCTAAAGAGTTGTCAGGTTATTTTATAGAGAGTGAGAAGATGTCCAATCTTCAATTAGCTGGAATGAATGGGGATTTAGATGGAGATAAAACTATAAATAGAATTCTGTTCTCAGATGAAGCTAACAAAGAATGTGAAGACCATTTAAATAAAGTAACAAGCATATTCGATTTGAGTATGAACAATGTTAAGACATTGGGAAAAGATGCAGCGCAAACATTGTACTCATTCACAGCATATTCTAAGAAGAATACTAAATTAGCTAAAAGTGAAATTGGTGATTTAATATTGTCTAAAAAACCTGACGAGATAACAGTATCTTTCTTATTCAAAGAACTTAGACTAGCAGATACATCTAAACTTAAGAAACTAAATGATATACATGATATATTAGAGATACCATCTGCACGTATCAAATATAACGACACCAAAGAGAGTATTACGACATGTACAATAGGTCAACTAATACTTTATAAACTATTACTAGAAGATGTTAAATACCCTATAATAGCAGAACCATGGAAGCCTAAGAGAGTTGATAAAATGTTTAATGAATGTGGTACTAAGATTATATCCAAAACTATACCAGAGGAAGACAAAATAACTTTAGATGATTTCAAGCAATTATTAAATAGATATGAAGGTTTTTCTATGCGTATGAGTTCGTTCATTAACCCATCAATAGATTCTGATCTATTAGTGTTATCCCCTAAGATAATTGAGAGAAAGGCTAAGCTACTAGCAGATAATTCTGAAGCTATAGACAATAACGATATACAAGTCTATGCTGATATCGAAGATGAAGTGCTTGATATGGCTAAAGATGCACAATCAAATAACGATAATGCAGAATGGTTTGATAGTGGAATAGTAGGATATGGAAATGAGTTTAAAACTATGGTATTATCTATGGGAGCTTTACCTCAAGATACATCGTTTGATAAATTCCAAATAATATCTAATTCTCTAGCTGAAGGAATACCAAAAGAAAAACTAATGTACGCCGCTAACTCAGCAACAATCGGTGGATACTCTAGAGGTAAATCACCAGAGGAAGGTGGAGCTATAGCTAAAGCTACAGGATATGTATGTCAAGGAATAAAGATAGGAAAATATGGTACAGATTGCGGTACAAAGAACTATGTAGAGATGACTATGAAACCTGACCATAAAGATGAATACGTTGGTCGTTATATAGTAGAAGGTAAGGAGAATGTATTACTTACTGATAAGAATATAGGAACGTACATAAATAAGACAGTATTATTAAGAAGTCCATTAACATGTAAGAACCCCAACATATGTAACGTATGTGCTGGAGAGTTAGTATATGATATTATGGGTGATGATTTACCTAGTATAAACTATGGTATGTTCTTATCTAAAGCATCGTCTGAGATAGTACAAAAAAGATTGAAATTATCACACGATAGTACGGTTCATTTCTGTAAGTTAGATATGAACTGCGTTAAAGAATCACACAAAGATACAAGATAAACAAAAAAAAAAAGGAGAGAGGAATTAACCTCTCTCTATCTTTTTGTCATTAGAATTTATTGTAACTTCCCATCATTCTATCAGCACGTTCATCTATGTACTGTATCACGATATCAGATAAGTCGTTATATAATGTGTCAGCTGGATATACAATTTCTTTACCGTCATTACCTATCATTGCTTGACCATCTTTATCGATAAGAACATAATTCTCTACAGAATTTCCTGCAGTCTTAATGTAAAGTGATGGCACTTGTGATGCAATTTGTTCTGGTATAGGTTGATATACAAATACACCTGAACCATGCGAATTAGTTAAATCTGACATAGACCCCACTCTAGGCACAAAGTACCCATAATCACGAATACATAGTGATGCTACACCATTAGCGTTATACTTGATACCTAGGTTGTCAACAGACTT
>Ga0172378_10006761_pt1 | contig 10696 bp, 10 predicted proteins | sample GrowelOW332metaG_FD_119755 | JGI IMG/M metagenome (GOLD analysis project Ga0172378, IMG submission 119755) | Groundwater microbial communities from an aquifer near a municipal landfill in Southern Ontario, Canada - Pumphouse #3_1 metaG | ecosystem: Environmental > Aquatic > Deep subsurface >... | reverse complement strand
TTTTTTTGCAAATTTGGTTTTGTTAGTTAAAAAGAAAAAAGATATATTTTGTCGACCAAATGGACCATTTGGCAAATAAATCTCTATATTTTTACCGGAAGCAGAATATCTACCCATCATTTTAAATTTCATTATTTAAAAATAATCCGTAGAGCTTTTAAAAACGAAATTGTTATACGAAAATAATTAAACCTCTTTAGTTCGTATCAATATTTTATATTATGATATTAAATATGATATAGCAAAACAATTTGGTTCTTTATGTATTTAATTAAATACATATTTCGAGTATAATAAATAACAGTTTCGAAATGCTTGAAGAACACATATTTTAGGAGGAATGAAGTGATGCCAACAATATTTGATTCACCAGAATTAAATTCAATTATAGATTTTATATTAATTTGTTTAGGGACTGTTGCTTTCTTAATTTTTGTAGAATTTTTTAACAAAAGATGGTTTGCAAGAATTTCTTTAGTCACTTTTTCGGTTTTAGGTGTTGTGGCATATATTTTTGAACTTAAAGGTTTTACTCTTATTTGCTTTGGACTTGATTTATTGTTTGCTTCTATATCTTTATTCATTAATATGGCTGAAATTAGAAATTTATTTGCTAATCGATTTGTTAAAAATAATAAAATTACCAATAAGAAAGTTGGCGAAATTGAAAAAATATTTGATCACGATTCTTTGTATAAAACGATTAACGAAACAACTTTGTATTTAAGTAAGCATAAAATTGGTGCAATTATGACATTTGAAAGAAAAGATAGACTTGAAGATGTTATTAAAAATGGCTCAATGATTGATGCTCCTGTTACTTATGATTTATTAATTACAATTTTCTATCCTGGAACCAGATTACATGATGGTGCTGTTGTTATTAGAGGGAATAAAATAATCGCTGCTAGCGTTTATTACACACCAACAACAAAGCCTTTAATTGGAAAGTTTGGTAGCCGCCATAGAGCTGCAATTGGAATAAGTGAAATTTGTGATGCTGTTACAGTTGTTGTTAGCGAAGAAACTGGAAGAATATCAATTGCTTACAATGGAGAAATCGAAAGTTATTCCCCAGATAATTTCTATAAAGCCTTTGAAAATATCATGTCTGCTACTGATATTTTAAGTGCTGATTCTGCTGTAAAAGGTAAAGAAATTAATGAATAAAGAAGAATTAAATGAAGCGAACCAACTTTATTTTTACGATTATATAATTCAAGTATTATCGATTGCAAAAATTGGATTAGTTTTTTCAAAAGATCCTTATGCATTAAAAAATTACGAAAAACTTCAAAAAGTTTCTATGGAAGCTTTAGATAAATTTACCAATTATAAATTTGATCGTTCTAATTATTTTTCTCGAGCGGTCTATCCAACACCAAATGTTAGCGTTAGAACTTGTATTTTTAATGAAAAAAATGAAATATTATTAGTTCGTGAAAAAAATGAAGGTAAATATGATTTGCCTGGAGGTTGGTGTGATTTGTATGATTCACCAATAGAGGCAGCTAATAACGAATGTATCCAAGAAGCTAATGTTTCAATTAAAAATGTTGAATTAATTGGTATTTCTAGTTTAGGAACACATTTAAAGAAGGGCGATAAAGATTGTTATGTCTCAACTCCTCATTATTCGATTTTATTTAGAGCTGATGTTGCAAGTCATGTAACCTACAAGACTTTTGAGACAGATGATGCTAAATATTTTAGTTTAGATGCCTTGCCAGAACTTAGTTATAAGTGTGGCGATAAAGAATTATGGTTAAAAGCAGTTAAAGCTGCTAGAGATAAAATACATTTTTGTGATTAGGAGGTAAAAATATGTCAACTCACATTAATAATGATGCAAAATTTGCAAAGACGGTTTTGATGCCAGGAGATCCTTTAAGAGCGAAATACATAGCTGAGAATTTTTTGGTCGATTACAAGGAAGTTACCAGTGTTCGTGGAATTTTAGGTTTTACAGGTCACACAAAAGCTGGCAAAGAAATTAGTGTTATGGCTAGCGGAATGGGAATTCCATCAATCGGAATTTATTCTTATGAATTGTACGCTTTCTATGGCGTTGAAAATATTATAAGAATTGGAACTTGTGGCGGATATCAAAAAGAATGCCACGTTGGTGATGTTATCATTTCAACCAGCGCTTCAAGTTCTTCTAACTTTGCTTATCAATTTGATTTAAAAGGTGGTGTTTTATCACCATGCAGTGATTTCGGATTAATATTAAAGGCATACAATAATGCTAATACCATGGGAATTAAAGTTCACGTTGGTCCTATTTTTAGCAGTGATGTTTTCTATGATGTAGATCCAAATTATTATAAAAAATATGCTGATATGGGAATTTTAGGCGTTGAAATGGAATCTTATGGTTTATTCTTAAATGCTATGAGACTTCATAAGAAAGCTCTTTGTATTTTGACTGTCAGCGATACTTTTGTTAATAAAGATGAAAAAGAATTAACTCAAAAAGAGAGACAAGAAAAATTAAATAGCATGTTTGAATTAGCTATGACAATGGCTGAATAGATTTTAGAATAGGAATAAAATGACAACTGAACAAATTCGTATATTGGTTATTATTTTAATTGTTGTAACAGCAATTCTTTTGGTGTTTTTTATTATTTATCCAATCATTAGAAAAAAACACATTTTTAATAATTTTAAGATTATTTATTATAAAAAAATCCGTAAGGTTGCTGATATCCGCGATTATTATTTGATTAATAATTTAACTTTAAAACAAAACGGAAAAATGGTTTGTAAAATTGATCACGTCTTGTTTGGAGATAAATATATTTATGTTATAAAGGATCGCTATTATCGTGGTGGAATTAAGGGTGAAAAAGAAGATTCAACCTGGTTTTTCTACGATAAAAAGGGTAACAAGAGTGAAATGGATAACCCAATGAAGAATAATGAATTACGTATTGAGAAATTGAGTTTACTTACTCAAATCGATAAATCGTTTTTCATTAGTGTTGTCATTATTAATGATGATTGCGTTATTAAAAAGATGAAAGATTTAAATAATGAAAGTAGTTTTATTATTTCATCTTCGAAGTTTCAAAAATTAGTTAAAGCAATCGAACAAAGAGATGTACAAAAAATCGATGAAAATCAATTGAAATTTGCAGTTGAAGATATTTCAAAATTATACGGTCAAGGTTCGGAAGATGAGGGTGAAAATGATTAGATTAGATACAGATTTTAAAAAGAAAGTAAAAGAACAAACAAAAACAAATTTTGCTACGACTTCGTCTTTTGCAGGTTTTATAGGCATTATTGCTTTTGTATTGTTTTTGTTTGTTTCGCTTTTTATTATTAATTTTCCTGATGTTTTTAATGGAAGTTATGGCTCAATTTATTCTATTTTATTGATGGTTCTTTTTCTTGCCTTGATTTTAGGAATTCTGTCTCCTTTTTATTATAGTTATTTCGCTTGTAACACAATTTTAAATTCTAAAAGATCTGACGATGTAAAATTTACGTCTTTTCTAAAAACTTTTAAATTTGGCTTAAATAAACCAATACGTGGCGCTTTAAGTATTACTATCAACATCTTGTGGAGTATCTTAATTTTTGTTTTTGCTTTTACGATATTAGAAATTGTAGTAACTGTTATTTATTCGGGAGTGAATACAGAATTTCAGAAACTTTTAACTTCCGTCGTTGAAGCAATTAATAATAATGATACTAATTCAGCATTTGAATTGATTTATGAAAATCAGGCTTTGTTGGAACCTGTTAAAGCATACTCCATGATGTTTGCGTTGTTTTTTGCAAGTTTCTATTTTTGCCGTCAAATGGTTTACAATACATTTAAATATTATTTGGTTTCGACATTTTTAGGATTGCCAAATAGAATGATTTCTAATATTTATAAATATGGTTTTCAAACTGATCGTAAAAATTTTAATAAAGGATTCAATTATTATACTTTGCCAATGACTATTACTTTTATAGTTGTCTTCTTTGGAAGTTATTTAGGGATTTATCTTGGATTATATTATTCTGGCTCGCAATTTATTAATTTATATTTAATAGGTGCAACTAGTATTACATTATCTCTTGTTGTTTGTTTTCCATTTCTTCCTTTAATTTTTAATTACTTCGGAATTGTTCGGAAAGAAGAAAGACAAAAACTGACATTTTATTTTATCGGTGGAATGGATGACGAAATCAATCGAGCCAAACAACAAGCTCGTAGCGATGAAGAAAAGAATCAAATTAATTTTGCGGAATCAAGACTTAACGAATTAAAACAAAATATTCTTGATAAAGAAAGAGATGACGAGAATACAAATGATGGTGATAAAAATGAAAATTCAAAAGATGATGATAAAAAAGATAAATAAAAACTCCCCAATCTTGGAGAGTTTATGTTGCCAAATGGAGCAAGTGACGGGAATCGAACCCGCATATTAACCTTGGCAAGGTTACGTTCTACCACTGAACTACACCTGCGTGCTTGATTATTATATATTAAATACATTTTAAAAGTCAAAGGAGAATTGTATGAATTTATTAGAAGATTTAGTTAAGTTGATATTTCCAGATATTAATCTAACCATTGAAGACCTTGAAAAACGCTATCCAGCAAGAAATTTAAAGGATGGAGCGCGCGTTACGCGCTTTGCACCTTCTCCAACAGGCTTTTTACATACTGGTAGTTTATTCACTAGTTTAGTGGCTTTTAAGGTTGCTAAAGATAGTGGAGGTGTCTTTTATACTCGTTTAGAAGATACAGACACCAAACGTGAAATCAAAGGTAGTGGTGATTTATTAATAAAACAACTTCATGAATTCGGTATTGATCCAGATGAAGGTTATTTTGGAACCGACAAAGAAAATGGTGTTTACGGTCCATATAAGCAATCTGATCGTAAAGAAATTTATGAGACAGTTATTAAAGATATGTTATTAAAAGGTACCGCCTATGTTGATTTTGCTACTCCTGAAGAGCTCGATGCTATTAGAGAAGAACAAACTGCTAATAAGGAAATCACTGGTTATTATGGTAAATATGCTAAATATAGAGATTTATCAATCGAAGAAGTTATCTCAAAAGTTAAAAATACTGAACCATATGTAATTCGTTTTAAATCAACTGGAGATCATAGTAACAAAATTAAAGTCCATGATGAAATAAGAGGTGATCTTGAACTTACACAAAACGATCAAGATATCGTCATTTTAAAAAGTGATGGACTTCCAACTTATCATTTTGCTCATGTTTGCGATGATCATTTTATGCATACAACTCATATTACTAGAGGTGAAGAATGGCTTCCTTCTTTACCAATTCATCTCGAAATGTTCCGCTCATTAGGTTGGAAAGCTCCAAAATATGCTCATCTTCCTGTCATTATGAAGATGGATAATGGAACTAGAAGAAAATTAAGTAAAAGAAAAGACCCAGAAGCTAGTGTTGATTTCTTTTTAGAGTCTGGATATGAACCAAAATCGCTTTTGGTTTATCTAATGACTATAGCTAATTCTAATTATGAAGATTATATAGTTCAATCTAAAAATTACGACTTGTCTACATTTAAATTTAATTTAAATAAAATGAGCCTTGATGGTGCTTTATTTGATATTGATAAGCTTAATTTTTACGGAAAAGAAGTTCTTGGCGCTATGAATAAAGATGAAATTTTTGATAAATCATATGCATGGGCTAAACATTTTTCAAAAGATTTGTTAACTTTTATTGAATCTAATAAAGAGCAATATAAAGAAATCTTAAATATTGAACGCGAGAAGAAAAACCCACGTAAAGATTATGCTAAATACGGCGATATTTATGAAAATATTAAATTTTTTAATCACGATGAATTCTTGAAAATAACTGAAGATGGGTTTGATTTTAGCAAAAATATCAATCCTGAAATTGTTATCAATTTACTAAAGGATTATAAAGGCCATTATTGCCTTAATAAAGAAGAAAATGATCGGTATAACGAAATAAAAGTTATTGGAGCAAAATATAATTTTTGCACTGATTCTAAGTTATATAAACAAAATCCTGACGCTTATTTAGGTTCGATGAATGACATTTGCGAAATCATAAGAGTTGTGGTAAGCGGGAGAAAAGTTACTCCTAATTTGTTCTCAATTCTTAAGATTTTGGGTGAAATTGAAATTGATAATCGTATCGATTTAGCAATTAGGAGTTTAGTATAAAATGTGGCATGAAATACTTTACCTCGTTTTAAATATAATTAATTTTTTAATTCTTTTTCTTATTGGGTTTTCTTTGTTATGGCAATTATTCTATGTTTTGTTTTCTTTCGTTAAGAAAAAAACTTATAAAAAAAGCGAAAAATTAGGAAGAATAGCTATTATCATACCAGCTAGAAACGAAAGTGCAGTTATTTATAATACTGTCGATTCTTTACTAAAAAATCAAAAATATCCTAAAGAATTGTATGATGTTTATGTTGTAGTTAACAACACAACAGATAATACAGCGGAATTAGCTAAAAAAGCTGGCGCCATCGTCTTAAATTATGTTGATGACGATCCAAGTCATAAGATGGCAGCTTACCCTTTAAAATATGCTTATGACCATGTTTTAAAACTAAATAAATATGATTTTGTGATTAGGTTTGATGCTGATAATCATGGAAATGATGAATTTTTATCTTATATGAATGATGCTTATCAATCTGGAGTTGATTTTGGAAGACCATATGAAGGTGCTATCAACGGACCACAAAATTTATTTACCAAAACTTGTGCTGTTTTTTATTCGTATGATTCTCGCTTTGGTTCAAGAATTAGAGAAAGACTAGGGATTAGCGCTCATATTAACGGTTCTGGTTGCATGATTTCAACAAAATTATTAAAACAAACTAATGGCTATGATTGCAAAACTAAAAGTGAAGATGCTGAATATTGTTTTGATGTAATGTTAAAAGGCGTTAAAGGCCATTTTGTTGAGGATGCAGTTTTACATGAAGATATGCCTTCTACTTTTAAAGATACAGTCAATAGAAATAATCGTATTGCTAGCGGTGGAATGGGATTACTAAAAACAAAATTATTAAAAATGCTTGGAAAGTTTTTTGTTACCGGCAATGTTAGTTTTTTAGAAATATTTTGTGCTTATTTATTTAATTTTATATCGATTTTAGTGGTCGTTTGGATTCCTTTATTTTATATTTATAATTTTTTATATTTGGGTTTTATTGAAGCTGGAATAATTTCGACAATTTATATGAGCGCTGCTTTTTATCATACAGTTTTATTTAATACGATTTGGTCGATAATAGGTGTTATTGGTGGCCTTTATTTAATCATGTGTATTTATGGTGTATCCGTTATTGTATTTACTTCTTACAAGAATCTTGGAGCAACTAAACCAAGTCAATTAGCAAACATCATTCTTTTGTTTCCTATTGGTGTTTTAATTTATGGACTTACTTTTTGCTCTGGTGCTTTAAGCAAACACAAAGGATGGACAGAGATTAATAGAAATACCGATGGTCGAATTGAACCTGCTAAAAAAAATGATAACATTCTTATAATTGAACATTTGATGAAGAGTTATGATGGATTAACTTATGCTGTAAATGACGTTTCCTTAAATGTTAAAAGAGGTGGTTTATTTGCTTTTCTTGGAATGAATGGTGCTGGAAAATCTACAACAATCAATATAATTTGTTCCATTTTATCGAAAGATTCTGGAAAAGTTTATGTCGATGGTTTTGATCTTGATCACAATGCTGAAAGAATTAAAAGTGAGATAGGTATTGTTTTTCAAAATAGTGTTTTGGATAAAGAGTTGACTGTTGAAGAAAACTTAAACATTCGAACTTCTTTTTATTCGCTATCGAAAAAAGAAAAGACAGAAAATATCAACAATATTATTAAGCTTTTAGATTTAAAACCTATACTTAAAAAACCGATTAAAAGTTTGAGTGGTGGTCAAAAAAGACGTGTTGATATTGCTCGAGCGATGGTTCATTCACCAAAATTATTAATTCTTGATGAACCAACTACTGGTCTAGATCCAAAAACTCGTTTAATAGTTTGGTCTTTGATCGATAAAATTAGAAGCGAAACCGGAATGACTGTGTTTTTAACAACTCATTATCTTGAGGAAGCCGAAAAAGCAACATATGTCACAATTATGAACAAAGGAATAATTATTGCTGAAGGAACACCAATAGATCTTAAAAATAAATATGCTTACGATTATATTTTGACTTATATGAAAAAGAACTCAGAATTTGAAGAAATTATGACTTCTTTAAATAAACGATTTATTTATAATAAAGACAATAAAGCATATAAAGTAGAAATTCGCGATACTGCAAATGCAAAAGAATTGATTTCTAAATTTCCTGAATATTTTAATGATATCGAAGTATTAAAGGGTACGATTGATGATGTATTCCTTAACGTAACTAGCAATAACACAACGGAGGAAGAAAATAATGAAAACAAAAATTAGAAATTTTGATATTTTCTTCAATCTTACAAAAAGACATTTTTTGGTATTTTTCAAAGATAAAATGCGTGTATTTTATACGCTTATGGTTCCTTTAATTGTTTTAGCTGTTTATGTTTTGTTCTTAAGAGCTCTTGAATATAGCGGAATCGAATCTGCATTAAAAGATTTTGGTATTACATTAGTTAAAAATGATCCTTTGTATGATTCTGTTATGGCACTTGTCGATTCATGGATGCTTAGCGGTATTATTGCGGTATCAACAATAACTATTGCTATACAAACGAATAATATTATTGTTCACGATAAAGAAGACGGAGTTAATAGAGATTTTGTTAGTTCACCTATTAACAATAATTTAGTTGTAGCAAGTTATTTTTTATTTAATTATATTGTTACTGTTTTGTTATCCGTTATAGTTATTTTGATTACATTTTTATATTTATTAGTAAATGGCGAATTTATGCTTAATTTTATAGATATTTTAACTATTTTTGGAATTTTATTATATTCGTCTTTATTAGCTACTTTATTTACATTGTTTATTTGTTCTTTTATTAAAAAAGAGAGCACATTGTCATCTATTATTGCTGTTTTAAGCGCTGCAGCTGGTTTCTTAACTGGCGCTTATATGCCATTTTCTATGATGCCTGAATGGGTACAAAATGTATGTTGTTTTGTTCCTGGAACCTCTTTTACAGCTTTATTTAGATATGCCTTTTTATCAACTCCAATTAATAATGTTTCAAATGTTTTGATTTCTCAATATGGAGTTACGGCTGAACAAATTTCTGGTATTGTAAACTCTTTTGGTTATAATATTTCGTTCTTTGGAACGAGTGTTGGCCCAGGTTGGAATGCGATTATTACATTAATATTTATTGGAATTTTCGTTGTTTTGGCTTTTGTTACAGGTTCAAAATTGACTTCTGTAATTTCTGGAAGTGTAATAAAAATTTCCAAAAAAACTAGAATGAAAAATCATGAATTACATGAAGAAAAAATTGAAAAACGAAATAGTCGTAAAGAAGATAAAGATAACTAAAATAATAAGTATTGACAGGGATTTTTTAATTTTAATTGGCTTTGATTACCTATTTTGATACAAGTACGCACCCCTAGAAAAAACTACGCACCCTTGAGTGTAAATCACGCACTCTTGACTAGTTTTACGCACCCCATAATTAGCATTTAAACCAATCTCAAAACAAGCCATTAATATATCATTTTTACTTCTTTTTTCATTCTATCAAATATTTTACAAAGAGATTCATTTAAATCATTTAATCTATAAACTAACTCCTGCAAACGTGGTATGTATTGTTTTGGATTATTTTGAAATTCTCTAGAGAATAAATCATCCTTAAAGATTTCATGAACAAAATAATTTCTTTCTTCACGAACATGATCTATTTCATTAACAAATTCTTTGCTAAAGATATTTTTTTCAATCAACTGTTGTTTTAGTTTTCCTAGCTCTTTTTTACTAAGCCACTTATACCACTTTTCAGCCGCTTCTACTACCTTTTTATATTCTATCGGCTCCATAGTTGCTTGCTTATCAAAGGCAGATAGTATTTCATTTAAACCTAAAATATTGGCTAAGTTGTATTCAATCATTTGAGATAAATTAACTACAAAACCAATGCTAGCCCAAACCTTTTTATAAAAGTGTTTTTTAAACATATTTTTTTCTACCCCTGAATTATCTTTCATTTTTATCTTTAGTTTTTCTACATTTTATAGAAATTTCAAGATTATCATAATCTCTTTTAAGCTTACTACTGACTACTGTGAGAAGCCTGAAATCTTTATTGCTTGTCATCTACTTCATCCTCCTCGCTAAATTCATCAGGTAATTCAAAGTAATCACAAAGAACTAAATAAGCTGCATACCTTTTGGCTTCTTTTTTTGATGTTGCATAAGCAGTGTGTTTCATTGCCCAGCTTCTAATGTAACAAGTACACTCCCACATCAACGTTCCATCATTCATTAACACTTGTTCTTCTGCTTGATAGTATTCAGGAATTGAGCATCTACCTTTTTCTGCTAGTTCTTTTAAAGTAGTCACTGCATTCTCTAACTGAAACTTTGATGGTCTTGGCTCTTCAGTATCAACATCTGCTAGAAAGTCATCTATCTGAAGCATAAACTCTACGATATTTTGAAGTTCATCTTGATCCCAATCACTGTCAATTGCAACTGCACCAAGTATAGCTTCAAAAAGATCC
>Ga0172378_10006760_pt1 | contig 10697 bp, 4 predicted proteins | sample GrowelOW332metaG_FD_119755 | JGI IMG/M metagenome (GOLD analysis project Ga0172378, IMG submission 119755) | Groundwater microbial communities from an aquifer near a municipal landfill in Southern Ontario, Canada - Pumphouse #3_1 metaG | ecosystem: Environmental > Aquatic > Deep subsurface >... | reverse complement strand
CAGCCGTGAGGGAAAGTGGAAATTTCGCAAGGGCAACGGGCTGCTTTGAAAAATCTTTTCTGCTTCACCGGGCGCCAGCATATCCCGCCGTTCCATCATCTGCAACACCAGTTTTTGGCGTTGCCGGGCGCGTTCCAGATGGCGGTCGGGACGAAAAGCGTTTGGTTTTTGCGGCAGTCCGCATAAGAGCGCTGCTTCGCCGGTATTCAACTGGCTGGCAGTTTTGCCAAAATAATGCCAGGCGGCGGCTTCAATTCCGTAGAGTTTGCCGCCAAAGGGGACTCGATTCAAGTATTCCGCTAGAATTCGTTCTTTGCAATATTGCCGTTCCAGGGAGCGTGCTTGGAAGGCCTGGTGCAGCTTGCGCCACCAGGAGCGCCGCCGTCCGGGTTCTGCCAGGCCGGCCAGCTGCATGGTGATGGTTGAGGCTCCGGAGACGATCCGGTGCTGCTGCAGATTCTGTTGAAAAGCCCGCATCACCGCTTGGTAATCGACCCCATGATGGGAATAGAAATCGGCATCTTCCGCTGCCAGCGTGGCTTGAATTACCGGTTTAGAGATTTGCGACAAGGGCAGGGGCAGGCGCCATTGATAATCAAACGTACGCTCCAGAAAAAGCAATTCTCCTTGTCGGTCAAAATATTGCCGTACTGGGGTTTGTTGAGCCAAGGCCAGCATCGGGTCTGCTACCAGATAAGGCCCCAGCCACCAGACAAACATGCCCAGCAGGAACGCTGCCGCAGTGCCGCCGCCGGTAAACAGCAACAGGTATACGCAGCGACGCAGCCAGCGCGGGGAAAACCATTGCCGGCTCAAGAGGCATGTCATATCGTGATTTTTTGCTTTGCGTACCATGGGTAGGGGGGGGGGCTGGCTTGGACAAGCTGTGCGTTGCCGCCAAGGCTTAATAAATCTCCAAAAACCCCGTTGGCACGAAGGTTCCCTGTACTTCAGGATCATACATACCCTCGATACGCATGGGTGGCAAGACGAATTTTCCGCGGCTGACCGCACGCACCTGGTAGCTGATTTCACCTGAGCCGCCGCCGAGCATATCGCCGAAAAACAAGAACCGGTCATCTCGTTTTTCAATAAAAATTGCGCGCAGGTTCTGTTTAGTTCTGTTATCCGGAAGCGGTGCTGCATAGGCTCTGGTGGCGAGGAGTTCATCCTCGATTTCAAGCCCTCCGGGTAGCAGATCAATGAGGACAAGATCCTCCATTTTCCCGACTGCATTAATGCTTATTTTCACGGTCAGCAGTTGGCCCTGTTCTACTCGGGTGACTTCTTTTCCTTCCGCGGTCAGGTATTGCCGTTTGATCTCAAGGATGTCGCGACGTTCTTCAAGTCGTTGCGGAATCCCGGTGCTCAGCAATCGCACATAATAGGGAGCGGTACCGGTATTTTCCAGAACGATTTCCTGACTGCTTTCCAGGTCAAATTCCTGAATTTTTTCTGTATTGATCGGTTTTTTTATGCTGCTGCCAGCTTGCAGTGATCCAAGGGCTTTGCCGACGCCATGCTGTGCGGCAAAGGCCGCCAGCCCATAGGTCGCCCAGGCATTGATATGAGTCGTGCCCCAGCCACTGCCGTCAGTGCGCAGCGCATTTTGCAGCTCTGTTGCCAGACGAAAACAGGCCGGATGATTCGGCATGATATCCATCAGAATCGCCAGAACCATGCTCTGGCGGCAAGTTTGGTCATTACTGAAGCTGCTTGTGGCCTCGGCCTCCTGGTTCCGCCAGATCTCCCGATCCAGCACGCGGCGCAAATGCACGCTGCCTTCGGCAGCATAGCCGCCACGGATCAGTGCGGCAGCGGCCATAAAGGATGGCATATCTTCCTTCTGTTCCAACAACAGATTACGAGCTGTTTGCAGAAAAAACGAATCAGCCGTCAACGCCAGGACATAGCTTGCATAAGCTCGTTGCCAGCGCGGATTGGCCGCGTTTACTGCCTGTTGGCGCAGATACATCTTTATTTTCAGTTGGATCTCTTGATCCAGCGGATTGTCGAGGATTTTTTCAGCCGCGAACAAGAAATGAGCAGCAAAGACCGAGGCTTCCGGCATTTGCCAGGAGGATCCCGGCCACATTGCGAAAGAGCCATCGCTTCGCATCATTGCCAGAATTGCAGTGATCGCCTGTTCTGCTCTGGAACGGACTGCAGGCAGCATATTCGTGGTCAGCAAACCGGCTTTCAGCATATTGTCGAGGCCCAGAAACGGAAATGCCGTTGCTGTTGTCTGCTCCAGGCAGCCATAAGGGTAGTCATTCAACCAATCCAAGGCATCCTTGACGCCAAGCGCCGGTGATGCCGAAATTCGCAGTTTTACTGTCGGCGTTCCACGCCAGTCGGTTTGTGCGAAAGGAACTCTTACGCTTTCTCCGGCGGGGACGGCCATGTTGACTGTCATGGTAACGACTGGCACCTGGGAACGAACTGTGATCGGAAAGACGCAACGCTGGCTGCTCGAAGCAAGCTTCAGCGTGCCGACCAAGTCCCAGGAACCCAAGGTTCCTCCGGCGACGCAGGGAATTTTGATGGTGTGAGAAGCGCCCTTGGGCAAGGCGAAGGTATGTTTTGTTTCGCTTTTGGCTACCAGTGTTGACGGCAACTGGACTTCCAGCTCAGCAGTGCCATCGGGCAATTCATGATTGAAAGCCGTCAGCGTTAGCTGGAATTCATCACCGGGTGCGACTGCTCTGGGAGCCGTTGGCAGAACAGTGATGAGGTCCCGCATCAGCAATTCTTGCGCAGCGGAACCAACGCAAGTTTTGGAAACTCCGACAGCCATGATTCGCAAGGCCCCGACGTGATCGGGCAGTTGCATTTGCAAGGCTGTTTCGCCGGACGCAGGCACCATTACGGCAGGACCGATCCACAGAGCCGGCGCCTTGCCCTTGGTATCGCTCAGGTATTTTATCATTCCTTGTTGCACGCCATCGCCACCAATCCGGCTTTCGCTGCTGATCCGGATGTCGGGAAACAAGGCCGAATACATATCATAAAAAGAAAAATGACAAAAATGCCGGCCATGGAAAAATGCGAAGATGTCAGGTGTGGCATATCTGGTTAGAGCCAGAATGCCTTCATCCACAGCAAACAGCTGTACTTGGCCGGCACGGGGCTTGGCGTCAGCTCCTGTCAGTTTGATCTCGACCCGGATTTCCTCATTCGGGGCAGCTTTGGCCGGCGCCAGCAGTTCAATACTCAGGCGATTAACTGCTTGATCCAGCGACAGGCGAAGCAAGCCGAAACTTCGCGTTGCCGAGCGTCCGGGGCTGACTAGGGTTACACCGGCAAAATAGTGTGCAGTCGATACAGTAAGAGGGATAGCGATCCGGAAGCGAAAAAACCCTTTGTTCACCGTTTGCACAAAGCCATCTTCGAGGCGGCGTTCGCCTTGCGCGACATGCAGATATCCTGCTTCGGAAGCGAACAAGGTGACTTCTGCTGTATCTCCAGGTGCGTATTGCTCCCGGTCGGTAACAAAAGACAAGACATTCGGGTTCAGGCTGCGGCAGCCTCCTTCGCCCTGCCAATGCCAGAATGTCATCCGCGTATGCAGCCCATTTTTTGCTTCTGCGATCAGCTCATAACGGCCATCGCTCAGATTTTTCAGCAGCAGTTCGCCGTCACGCTCTGTCAGTTCAAGTTTCAAGGATCTAGGCACTAGGGTACGGACTTCTTCCCAGGTATATTGGCTTTCACCTTCCTTATTGACCTTCCGAACGAAATCCCAGCTGAGCTTAAACAACTGCAGATTCAAAGGGAGCGCTTCGACTGGCACTTCCTCTTGTGCTGTCCAGGCAAGGCGACGAAATTGCAGCTGCACCGTATCTTTGCGTGTGGTCTCGCTGTTTTCATGACGAATGCCAAGATAATATGGGGTTGGATGGCATAGTACCGTCATGCGTTCGCTTACGCCGCGCCCGCCGGGTTCGCGTACCGTCGCTTCAGCCAGTAGAGACACTGGAGAAAACGCCTGGCCGCCAAGCGCAGCAAAACCGGGATAAACTAATGAGCCGGCACCATTTAGGTCGATATTTCGCTTTTCGTACGTTTTCCCGGGCAGAAAACGGTCTTGGTCGCCGACCTGGTAGTCGCCCCAATGGGGGGGATGTTGAGCCAGAGCGGTAAAAACCCGGAAATCGCATTGGCTCCGGGTTACTGCTTGTCCGAAGTAGTACATGGCCGACACCTGGCAGGCAAGGATGTCTTCCGGAACAAGGGATGTTTTCTCGCTTTCCAATCGGACTTTGATTCGGTCTGGGACATAGGAGGCGACCATGAACTCGCTTTGTCCCCAGATTGTTTTGTCGTCAATCCCGCAACGGACGGAGTATTTGCCTGTCCTGGCATTGGCCGGGATTTTTACTGGTAGGGTGGCAAATCCATACGAGTCCGTGGCAATCCGTTCGGTGATGAAAATGCTTCCCATCGGGTCGCAGACTGTTAATTGGCAAAGGGTGGTAACTGCCACGGTCGAGGCTTCCTTTCTTTCCCGGGTATAAAGCGAAACAGTCATGGTCTCCCCTGGGCGGCAGACTCCTCGTTCCGTGTAGACAAAAGCTTCCGGACCCTCGACAAAAGGCAGGCCATCATTAACAAAGACGGATAAATCATGCTGATGACTGCTGTTCAGCAGCATATAAGTCGCATCCGTTCCGCTTCGGACGACGACGATGTCTGGAAAATCTTCTTCATCATCAAACTGTGGTAAAAACTCCATTTTTACCATTCCCGAGGCATCGCTTTTGCCGTTTGCCACCGGCTGATTCTTCTTGCTGACTACTTGTACATCCGCTTCTGCCACTGGAGCGCCAGTGCTCAGGTTACGAATCAAGACTTGGCAGCGTCTTCCGGGAAGGTCGACTACCATGGTCAGTCCCAGATCGCTCAGAATCACGTCTACGCGATCGTAGGTATTCATGTCCGCGTCCCTGACCAGCACGCTGTAAATGCCGCAACCGTCTTCCCCTAACAAATCGGTCAAGTCAAGATCAAGCAATTGTTCGCAATTTTTGACGCTGTCGATTTGTTTTTCGATTGTCTTGAGCTTGCGTTGGTGATCCATCCAGTTATAACCGAGTCCTTGCCTGAGGGCGAGATTATTCTCATAGGCCTTGTACAACGTTATATAAACCCGGTTGAGATTTGTTATACTCAGCGGCAGGTGCCAATTAGCAGCCTGTTCTTTCCCCTTGCCGGACGGATAATACGGGCCGCTGGTCAAAAAACGCACTTTTGGCGAAAGGGGAGGAATTTTGATATTAAACACCATGTCATTCTGAATGACTTCACCAATTGAGCTGGAGACTCCGCGGCGGATGGTCAGCTCGTACATCTGCTCCGGCTGAAAGGAGCCGCTGAAATCCCATGCATTCGGATAACTGCGTCCCAACTCAAGATTTTTGACTTCGGGAGACAAGCGGACATTTGCCGCCAAGGGAAAATCAACGCTACCTTTGGTGGCAAATTGAACGCAGATTTGGTCATCATACTGCGAATGGTATACCTCACAAACCAATAGTGGTGGAGCGGCAGCAGCGGAATTCCTGTTGTCCGCTGTAGTGACGGAATTGATTTTTCTGTCGGCTTCCGTTGCGGCGTTGGCCTCGGCTGATGTTCCCTTTTCTTTGCTGACCAGCGATGTTTCCTTTTCTTTGCTGACCAGCGCGGTATTTTGGTCACCGCTATGCCGCCACAAGGCCGGCGGCTGTGTTCGCTCTATAGCTTGGCGGGTCGGATCGAATTCCCGTCGTAACAGAAAGATATTCACTGATAATGAGATTCCACATAAAACGGCCAGCCCCCCGAGAAAAAACCACAGCGTTTTCATTTCCCCCCCTACTGAATAACTTGAATACAAATACTACGGCTTCATGCCAGGTGTCAACCACATAGCCAATAACCATGACTATAATTTGCTGGGAAATTTGCTTATTGCAACCTGCCAGGAATGTTTTCTTTCGTTTTTTTGATAATAAAAAAACGAGGCAGAATGGTGGGTTGGAAGTAACAGGTGGACAGGCAACCGGAGCTTCCAGCTCCGGATCCGCTCCAGCTCCCGGCGGTCGCAAGCGACCGCCAACAGAACGGGAGATGTGCCATTTCGTTTTTTCTGCAGAACCTTTCCTATTCGCCGGTTTCTTGTTGAACAGAGCCGTCTCGCGGCAAATTTCCGAGTTTTGTGGAACGAAAACGAACCACGATACTGGATGCCGGCGAGGGCGCCTATTGGCGTTAACTTAAAATATATCTGGGGTGTGAAACGAATCCTTGAGGTGTCTCTACAGGGCACAATAATAATCATGCATTCCTACCCCAGGCGTTGTGCCCGGGGCTAAGATGAAGCTGCTCCTCCAGGGCTGGCAAATAGACAAGCAAGCATTTGTAGTTTAAGCACCTGAATGAGGATATTGCTGCAAATCATGGCTGTAGATCAAAAAGGCCTCTGTCCGGGTAACAATTGTACAGGCAAAGGACTTGTCACCACAGGACAAGCTGGAATAAAGTGTGACCTTGTTTTGAACCACCCCAAAAGGAAGATTTTTTTCAGAATCGAAGATTTGGATCTCTGACATTGCTTTTATAAAATTAGTTCCAGGGGAACCGTTTGCTAATTCGTATTAATTACCTCTCCAGTTTTGTCAGAAACGGCTCCACTCTGGCTTCATGGTGAAACAATCACGGATGGTTTTTGCATCGAATTTAGCCGTGCGGTCATAGTTGTAAATACCATTTTGCTCTTGTTCGATATCGGTAAGCTGCGTATAGCAATAGCCGGATACACGGGGGTGTGTTACAAGAAATTTTGTGAGAGAGACAATCCGTTGTTCTGTCTCTTCCTGGGATAGTTTATCGCGATTGTAGCCCCAGCTGTTGTCGGCAAAGGCTTTGTGTCCTTCGGGCAGATAGCTCACGCCGCCGTATTCATCCACGATATATGGTTGTCCGTTCCAGGCAACTGTTTCCAAATCCGGCTTAAATATATAGACTGGTTCTTGGTTTACCTGTTCGGCGAGAGCTTCCACAGTCTGTGCATAGGTATGAATGGTCCAGAAATCGGTTTTGACATGAATATAGCCGGATGTGTCATTTACCGGGCGGCTGGGATCCAGACGCCGGGTCAGGTCGTAGATGTCCCGAATAAAACGTCGGTGTTCTTCAAGATCATAGAAGGCTCGGGTTTCATTGAACGGCGTCCATGCAACAATGGATGGATGATTCATATCCCGTTCCAGAACAGCACTCCATTCCGCAAAATAATCTCGGAAACTCAAGTTGTAATCCGGATTTGTCGGACGGAAATGCTGCCAGAAACTCATGCCCCAGTCGGGAAATTCCGCCCAGGTAAGATAGCCCATACGATCCGCCCAGTAATGGAAACGTTCAGCAAAAATTTTCTGATGCAGGCGTGCTCCATTGAATCCGGCTTTCATGGAAAGTTTGATATCCTGCCGAAGAGCATCATCGTTGGGCGCAGTCCAAAGACCATCCTGATAAAATCCCTGATCCAACACGAAACGGCAGAAAAATGGCTGATTGTTCAGATAGAAACGATCTCCCTCAATGTGCACTTTGCGCAGTCCAGCGTAGGAGAAAACCTCATCGAGTACAATGCCGTTTTCATCTTTTAAGGTATACTGGATGTCATACAAAAATGGCGTTTCCGGATTCCATTCTTTCGGTTGGGCGAGTTTGATTGTTACAGCACAGCTGTCATTAGCATTTACGGTGCTGGAAGCCACTTTGTTCCCCTGATCATATGCGCTAACTGTCAGACGCAAGCCGCGGCGGGAGGCATGAAAAGTCGGGATAAAGGAAAAAGCTCTGTTATCATAATCCGCTACAATCCGGCAGGTCTTCAGGGCGCACGGATCCACCGCTTCCATCCAGACTGTCTGCCAGATTCCGGTGGTTCGCGTATAACTGCATCCCTTCGACTGGTGCCATGGACTCTGTTTCCCCATGGCTTGAAGTCCACTGCGAAGATCATCCTCCACCTGGAGCACCAGATTATGCGAGCCGCCTGCCTGAACAAATTTTGTCAGGTCTATGGTAAACGGCGAAATGCCTCCGGTATGACGTCCGACTTCCGTACCATCCACATAAATGATGCATTTGTAATCTACGCCGCCAAAATGAAGCAGAATCTTTTTTCTCGCCCACGGGATGGGAATTTTCACGTTACGCTGATACCACATCATCTCAATGAAATCCGTATATCCCACGCCGGAAAGTTTGCTTTCCGGACAGAATGGTACCTTAATTTTCCCCTCAAAGCATTCTGCGGCTTCCCACCCTTTTTCCCCGCCGCTGCGGGAAAAATCGAAGGCATAACTCCATTCTCCGTTGAGGTTGATCCACTCTTTCCGTTCAAACTGAGGACGGGGATACTCGTTATGAGGTTGATTCATGATAAAACCTTCTTATCTATGCTTTGATTTTTTTCTGTGTTCTTCTGTAAATTATAATCTTTTTTTTAATATTTGCCACTAGTAATAAATGATAAATATGAGGAATATCATCATCATGTTGATCTGGAAAGAGACCCTTTTATATGCGGGGGAGTCAATTCCGTTGTTTGCTTTAGAAGCGGAAGAGCTCGCCGTCTTGTTCGCTGGACTTGAGCATACCAAGCCCGACGCGGGCGGCAGCCAGCCCCTCTTCAAGTGTGGTTTGACGCGGTCTGCCGTCGGCGATCATATTCACAAAGGCTTTCGCCTGCTGAAGCTGTGCGCTTTCGTTTTCTCTGAAGCTGACCTTGACATCGATCGTTTCATCTTGGTTGTATAGTTTGAGTGTCTGGTAATCCGTGATTGCAGTATATTCGTCGCCATAGATTTCCATTGTGTCATAATGGACACCATAGCGCTGGTAGGATGATTCGATGCCGCAGATCACGCCATTCCGATAGGCGAGCGTCGCATTTACATAATCGACCGGCAGCACTTCCTTTGGCACGGTTTTTTCCAGCATTAGGGCGCGCGCGGATGTCGATTCAGCTTCGCCAAAATACCAGTTAAGCAGGTCGATGTAATGGGTGACCATGTCAAAAGTCGTGCCGCCGGATTTTTCGTAACTGGCAAAATAATCATTCCAGTCGCGCGAATATCTCGCATTACTGAAGTTGACTTTGACAAAACGCACCTTGCCAAGGCGCCCGCACTCAATCATTTCCTTGAGGCGGATACAGGCTGGAATGTGTTTGCGATGATGCCCAATCATCACGTTGCTGCCGGATTTCGCTACCGCATCGCGAAGAATTGACGCCTCTTCCAATTTGCGGATGGCAGGTTTTTCGCAAAAAACAGCTTTTACTCCGGCGTCGAGTGCGGCCAGAATGCTTTCACAATGTTGATAGCAATAATTGCAGATGACGACCCCGGCAATGGTTTTGTCGGCAAGCAACTCTTCACGGGATGTGCAGTTCTTTTCAAAACCGTATTTTTGCACAAATTCCTTGTTTTTGTCCTGAAGAGGGTCATAAACACCGGCAAACTCGACGTTGTCAAGCCGTTTGAGCTGGGCGGCCATACTGTTGGCCATGCGCCCGGCTGCCAGGAAGGAAATACGATGTTTTTTCATGTTCTTTCTCTGGGGATGTTATTTAGTGTAGTGTTGAAGTATCTAAATTGGCAAGAGGATTGTTAGAATGAATTTTTTCCGGGGCTTCCGGTTGCGGGGTAATGCGGTTCACAACCATCTCAGTAGGGGCTGCCCAGCGGATTGCGTTGCCGATGACTTGGAGAATGATCGGGTCATGGAAAATCGGGAAGGTTTCATGTCCCGGCGAAAAATAGAAGATTTTGCCGCGGTCGCGTTCAAAAGCAACTCCGCTGCGAAACACATTGCCGCCCTCAAACCAGGACATGAAGATGAGTTTGCCGTCCTGCGGAATATCAAAGGGTTCACCGTACATCTCATGATGTGGGATGACAAAAGTTTCCGGGATGTTCCGGGCAATGGGATGTGCTGGTGAAACAACCCAGAGGCGTTCTTTCTCTCCTATTTCACGCCAGCGCAGTCGACACGCAGTGCCCATTAAACGGCGAAAAATCTTGGAAAGATGCCCCGAATGCAACACGATCAGCCCCATGCCTGAAAGCACCCGCTGCTGAATTTTGTCCACCAGTTCATCCTTGACTTCTGCATGGGCACAATGTCCCCACCAGATCAAGACATCGGTCGTATTCAGGATCTCTTCTGGAAGTCCCTGTTCGGGTTGGTCCAGCGAAACGGCTCGCAAAGCTAGGTCGTCCGCTGCCAGATTGTTCGCCAGAGTTTTGTGCAAACCTTCAGGATAGTACTTGCGGATCAAGTCTCCAGCTGGCGTCATCGTCCGCTCGTGCTTGAATTCGTTCCAAATCGTAACATTAATTCTGCTCATGAATAAGTTTACCCTTTTTCGTGTGAATTTCCCTGAAAACGGCGGTCGCAAGCGACCGCCCACAGAACACCGGTGGTGCACAAGTGATCGCCCACAGAATGCCGGTGGAGCACAAGTGATCGCCCGCAGAACACCGGTGGGGCACAAGTGCTCGCCCACAGAATACCGGTGGGGCACAAGTGCTCGCCCACAGAACACCGGTGGGGCACAAGTGCTCGCGCGCAGAACACCGGTGGAGCACAAGTGATCGCCCGCAGAACACCGGTGGTGCACAAGTGATCGCCCGCAGAACACCGGT
>Ga0172378_10006758_pt1 | contig 10699 bp, 9 predicted proteins | sample GrowelOW332metaG_FD_119755 | JGI IMG/M metagenome (GOLD analysis project Ga0172378, IMG submission 119755) | Groundwater microbial communities from an aquifer near a municipal landfill in Southern Ontario, Canada - Pumphouse #3_1 metaG | ecosystem: Environmental > Aquatic > Deep subsurface >... | reverse complement strand
ATGGAAGAAATGCCAGCAGAAGAAGGTTTCCCAGCTTACTTACCAACTCGCTTAGCCGAGTTCTACGAAAGAGCCGGACGTATTACTTCTTTGTGCTACAGAGAAGGTTCTGTATCAGTAATTGGAGCTGTTTCACCTCCAGGTGGTGACTTCTCAGAACCTGTAACTCAGCATACAAAACGATTCATTCGTTGTTTCTGGGCACTCGACAGAGAACTTGCAAACGCTAGACACTATCCTGCAATTGGATGGATTGATTCATATTCAGAATACGCAGATGAAGTAAAAGAATGGTGGGCAAAACATAATCCTGAATGGCAGAATGTTCGCCTTAGAGCTTTGGACTTGTTAAAGAAAGAACAGCGCTTACAGCAGATTGTTCGTCTTATTGGTCCTGATGCTTTGCCTGACAGTGAACGTGTAATTTTGACTGTAGCTGAAATGATTAAAAACGGATTCTTACAGCAAGATGCCTTTGATGCAATAGATTGTTATTGTGTTGCAGACAAGCAAATAGAAATCTTAACTTTGATGATGAATTTCTATGACAGAGCTTTGAACGTTGTAAAGAAAGGTGCACCATTAATCAAGATTAATTCTCTACCTGTAAAAGAAGAGCTTGTACGTCTTAAATCAACAGTTAAAAATGAAGAACTCGGTGGTATTAAAGAAATTGAAAACCATTTGAATGACCAGTTGGGCGCTTTAGAGCGTATGTATGTAATTTAAGGAAAGAAATATGGAAGGAATAGAATATCGCGGTTTGAATTCTGTTGACGGCCCAATTGTTGCTGTTAAACGTTCTGAAAACTCCGCTTATGGCGATACAGTTTACGTTCGTGACAGAAGAGGCGAAAAGCAGACTGGAAGAATTATTGATATTTCAGAAGATGCCGCTATTGTACAGATTTTCGGTTCAACAACAGGTCTTGATTTAAATAACACATCGATTGAGTTTTTAGACAGACCTCTTGAACTTCGCGTAGGTAAAGGATTATTAGGAAGAATCTTCAACGGATTAGGACAGCCTATTGATGGTTATCCACCAATCTTTTCGTCAAAGAAAGTAAACGTAAACGGTAACCCAATAAATCCATATTCACGTGTTTATCCTCGTGACTTTATTCAAACAGGCATTTCTTCAATTGATGGTATGAACACTTTGATTCGTGGCCAAAAACTACCAATCTTTAGTGGTAACGGTTTGCCTCACAACAGACTTGCCGCACAAATTATTCGTCAAGCAAAACTTAAAAACAGCGACGACAAATTCGTAATGGTCTTTGCCGGCATGGGTATTAAATACGACGTAGCACGCTTTTTCATAGACACATTTGAAAAGTCTGGCGTTTTGGCTAACGTAGTAATGTTTCAGTCTTTGGCTGACGCTCCTTCGATTGAGCGTATTATTACACCTCGTGCTGCTTTGACTGCTGCTGAATATTTGGCATACGAAGAAGGCATGCACGTTTTAGTTGTTCTTACTGATATGACAAACTATTGCGAAGCCTTGCGTGAAATCTCTACAACTCGTGGTGAAGTTCCTGGTCGTAAAGGTTATCCAGGATATTTGTATTCTGACTTAGCTGAGATTTACGAAAGAGCCGGACGTATTAAAGGCTCGGAAGGTTCAATTACACAGATTCCAATTCTTACAATGCCTAACGATGATATTAGCCATCCTATTCCTGACCTTACCGGTTATATTACTGAAGGTCAGATTGTTCTTGATCGCGAAATGAGTCAGAAGGGTATGTACCCACCAGTTTCAGGACTTCCAAGTCTTAGCCGTCTTATGAAGGACGGTATTGGTGATGGCATGACTCGCGAAGACCATGCAGGTGTCTCAAGCCAGTTGTTTGCCGCTTATTCAAAGGTAAAATCAATTCGTAACCTTGCGGCAATTATTGGTGAAGAAGAACTTTCATCACTCGATAAATTATATCTTGAGTTTGGTAATAAAATTGAAAGTGATTTCTTTACTCAGGGTGAATTTGAAAATCGCTCAATTGAAGAAACATTGGATATTGGTTGGAGAATCTTGAAGATTCTTCCTCGTGAAGAGTTGTTCAGAATCAAACCAGAATTGATTGATAAGTATCTTCCAAAAGATTAAGAGGTTATACTAAGGTAAATGGCAAAGTTAAATGTAGCGCCAACAAAATCAAATCTCCTTTCAATGAAAGAACAGTTGTCTGTTTCTCAAGATGGATATGACTTGCTCGAACAAAAGCGTGAAATTCTTGTAATGGAATTAATGCACATGGTTGAGAAAGTTAAACTCCTTGAAAAAAATATTGAAGATGAAATTGCAAAAGCTTATCCTGCTTTAAGAAAAATGCTAATGCAAGTTGGTGGCGATAGAGTTGAGCAGCTTTCTCATGCTGTTAAATATGACTTTACTTTGAAATCAAAACCAGTAACTATTGCAGGTATGCCTTTTTCTTCAATCGATGTTGAACTTCCAGAGCGTGAATTATTTTATTCTTTCATGGGTACTTTTTCTTCATGTGATAAAGTAATGGCAGAGTTCTTTGAGCTTTTGAAACTTTTAACTGATATGGCTTCTATTCGAACAATTGTTTGGAAACTTGCCGGTGAAGTTAAAAAAACACAAAGACGCGTAAATGCTTTGGATAAGATGATTATTCCTCAAACAAGAGAAACTAAAAAGTATATAGAAAGTGTTCTTGAAGAACGCGAAAGAGAAAATGTGTTTGTTTTAAAATCTTTGAAGAATCGTAAGCAAAATGTCGGAGGTAGTAAATGATTAAACCGCTTTTTCAAAATATTACAGTAGCAGTTAACGGTTCGGAGTCTTCAATTCATGCGGCTATGTATGGAATTTTGATGGCGAAATTATATCATTCACATCTGAAATTTGTATATGTTGTAGATACTGCAACAATTAAAAGTTTAACACTTTGTAATTTTCTTATAAGCGAAGAAAGCGGTATTTATGAAGAAAATTTAAATGCTGATGGCAATAAATATTTAGCTTATGTTAGTAAATTGGCAAAAGCAAAAAATGTTAAGGCTGAAACGGAATTAAGACAGGGCGCTGTTTGGTCAGAAATTATTTTGGCTGCAGAAGAGTTTAAAAGCGGTCTAATTCTTTTGGGCGGTGTTTCAATAAAACCAAGTGAACATTCAGCTCTGTTTTCTACAGCTGATAGAGATATTATTCTACATTCAAAGTGTTCAGTAATGGTTGTGCATGAACCAAATATTGAACAATTATTTAAAATGGCGTAAATGAGAAAGCTTGAGAATTTCTATGAAGTTTTGGGAGTTCGGCCGAATGCAACAGTTTCCGAGATTCGGCGGGCTTATCGTGAAAAAGTAAAACTACTTCATCCGGATACATCAGGAAATCCTGCTACAGCCGATGATTTTAATCGTGTTGTACAAGCTTACGAAGTTTTGTCTGATGTTCGTTCCCGTTCAATCTTTGACGAGTCATATTTTACACGACAACATTTTAAATCTTCCTCAAAAGACGCCTTCAATTATAGGAAATGGCTTTTAGCCCGCCATGATGATGAGAGTAGGGCTAAGCTAATTTTTTTTGACTTAATGCATCAGCGTGAAGACGATGCTGTAGCAGAGTTTAAGAGTATGAATATGAGCCATGCAGGTTTTTCTTTGAAACGTTGGTTTACAAAAGAAGATTTCATGGACTATGGCTTTATTCTTTCAGAAGAATTAGTATTACGACAAGAATATTATGATGCGGCTTTATTACTTGGACAGATTATTCTGCTTGAAAGAAAATATCCGTATTTCAAAATATTTTTTCCAGAAGTACTTTTGTTCGAAAGGAGCATTTTAAGAAATAACATTGAAGGCGTAATTAACGACGAGCTCGCTTTGGACGTTTTTGAACTAGCCCTTGAGTTGGGTTATCCGCCTTCTGAAGACGCTTTCTTTTTAAGAAAGATGTCTGATATATATACAAGGATTGGCGACGAAAGAACGGCGGCAATTTGTATGCATGAAGCAGTAAGAATTACAGGAGATAAATAATGATTAGATTAAAGAATGAAGAAGAGATAAACGGAATTAGAGTATCTTGTCATTTATTGGCAGACGCTTTTAGCTATGTTATTCCACAAATTAAAGCTGGAATGTCAACTTGGGAAATTGATATGCTGTTTAAGCATTTCGTTGAAGAGCACGGCGGAAAACCAGCTTGGTATTCAGAGAACTTTCCAGGCGCTCTTTGCATAAGTATTAACGAGCAAGTTATACATGGGATTCCTAAGAAAAATGTAATTGTAAAAGATGGAGATTTAGTTTCACTTGATGGTGGAATTAATCTTAATGGATATATAAGCGATTCAACACACACTGTTCTTGTAGGTAATGTAAAACCAGAGTTAAAGAAACTTGCTGAAGTTACAAGGGAATGTCTTCAGGCTGGAATTGCAGCCTGTGTTGTAGGAAATCGTATAAGCGATATTTCTAACGCAGTATTTGAAATTGCTGATTCTCATGGTTATGGCGTAGTTTACGATTATTGTGGACACGGCGTTGGTCTTGATGTCCATGAAGATCCGAATATCCCTAACTGCCCAAGCTATGGTCCTAATCCACGAATCCAAGCCGGCATGGTTTTAGCAATAGAGCCAATGATTAATTTGGGAGTTGCGGACGTTCATTGCGAGCCAGATGATGACTGGACTGTCTACACTGACGACGGAAAACCTTCTGTACACGAAGAACATACAGTCGCAGTTTTCAAGGATCATACAGAAGTTTTAACTGATTTGGATTACGCAAAATAACAAAAAATTTGTAACACAAGGCATATTATAATTATTATCTTTATATAAGTATTTGGAGGCTACACGACATGAAAAAATGGGCTAAAAAAATTATTGGAATAGCAACCGTTACTGCCATAGCATTTGGGTTTATTTGTTTTTCTTGTACAGGAAAATCTAACAGAGGTTCTGCTAATACAGCCTTTGCAGAAACAACCCCAGCAGTTTCAATTCCAGCTTCATCTTTAAGTATTATTGAAGCAATGCAAGACGTATTCCGTTCAATAAGTAAAGAAGTTCTACCTTGTGTTGTAGAAATTGATGTAACAGAGAAGAAAACACGTTCAGCAAATCCGCTAGGTGATATACCTTTCTATTTCTTTGGTATTCCACAGGATAACGGTAATCAAAAAGAATATGAAGAACAGGGACTTGGTTCTGGCGTTATCGTTCGAAAAACAGGCAATACTGTTTACATTCTTACAAACAACCACGTTGCAGGCTCTGCAACTTCAATAAGCGTAAAGCTTAATGACGGTCGTGAGTTTGATGCTAAGTTAGTTGGCGCAGATGAAAGAATGGACATTGCCCTTATTTCATTTCAAACAGCAGATAAATCAATTCCAGTTGCAGTATTAGGAGATTCTGATAAAGTTCAAACTGGTGATATTTGTTTTGCAATGGGCGCTCCTTTAGGTTATAGCCAATCTGTAACAGAAGGTATTGTAAGTGCAACAGGTCGTTCAGGCGGAAGCATTGGAAATATCAATGACTTCATTCAGACTGATACAGCAATTAACCAAGGAAACTCTGGTGGTCCTTTACTTAACATTTACGGTGAAGTAATTGGTATTAACACTTGGATTGTTTCACAGTCAGGTGGAAATCAGGGATTAGGATTTGCAATTCCTATTAACAACATTAAAAAATCAATTGATGATTTTATTAAAGATGGAAAAGTAACTTATGGTTGGCTCGGTGTTTCACTTGTTGCATTAAATGAAAGCTACTTGGATTCACTTGGAGTTGATACAAAGAAAGGCGCTTTTGCTTCACAAATCTTTATTGGCTCTCCAGCACATAAAGGTGGAATGCAAGCAGGTGACTTTATTATTGAACTAAATGGTAAGACTGTAAGAACTGTTGACCAACTTGTTCGCGATGTAGGTGGTCTTAAAGCTGGCGATAATGCAATATTCAAAGTTATTCGCGGTGGTAACGAACTTACGTTGACAGTAAAAATTGAAGAGCGTAATAATGATACAGTAACTAACGGTTCAAAACTTTGGCCAGGATTTATTGCAGTTCCTTTGAACGATGATATTCGAAAGAAACTTAACCTTGAAGAAGCTAAGGTTGAAGGTGTTGCAGTAACAAGCGTTCAGGAAAAATCTCCTGCGGCTGCATTAAGACTTCAAGACGGTGACATCATTACAGCAGTAAATGGTAAGCCAGTAAAATCTTTGGGTGACTTCTATAGCGCTTTGGATATGTCAAAGAATAAGTCTATTCAGTTTGATATTTGGAGCGAAGCTGGAACAGTAACTACAGGTAGTTATAAGTTCTAACATTTACGAATTAGCAATTTTATAGCGGTATGATTTTTATCATACCGCTTTTTTTATGTTTTACTAAGATTGCGTATTGAAAAACAGAATGGTGATCTTGATGATACATATAATACTACAATCAACGCTAATAACAAGGCTTGGGAAGTAACTGGTAATGATACAAATCATGTTATCCCAACTGGCCCAGTTTCAAAAGCTAACTTAAATACTAAACAATCTATTCTTCAAAAATTAATTGATGATAATCAAAAAGTTTATGGTTAATAGATAAAGCCTTAAAAAATAACCTGCTTCGGCGGGTTATTTTTTTTATCCCGAAACGGTTTAATCGTCTTTTATATTGAAAACTGTATATTAAGTTATTTTAGTTTCAAAGAACTTAAATCTATTTCAACCTTAGAATTTTTAGGAAGTTTTTCAGTGCATAAAAACATTACTAAATACCAAGGAAAGTAAGTAATTTTTTCTACTGTTTCAATATTACCTTTTGAAAAAACGTAAGCCTTTTGTATATTCCATTCAGCTACATCAATAACATTATTAAGGGCTACGTGGGATTTATAATCATTTCCTGATTTGACTTCAATTAATTCAGTATTCATTCCATTTTGAATAACAAAATCAATTTCTCCGTATTTTTTTGAATTAAAATAATACAAGTTAAAGCCATTGCTCTGTAGTTGTTGCGCTATGACATTTTCCAAAATGCTACCCAAGTTTACAGAAACGTTTCCTTTAAGAATATCAAACTGAATATTTTCCATACTTGCGGCACATAAAAGACCTGTATCACACAGGAATAATTTAAAAAGATTACGTTTCTCATTTAGATTAAGTGGCGCTTTGGGTTCTGCAACGTTGTAACATGACAAAGTAACACCTGCATCGTTTAGCCAAAGGAAACTGTTTTCATAGCGAAGTTGTCTACCGTTCGAAACTACTTGCGACAGCATATAGCGACGATTCTTATCATCAAGTTGAGAAGGTATGCTATCAAAGACAGTTTTAATTTTAGATTTGTCTGATGAGTCTGCATATTTTGCAATATCAAGTCTGTACAATTCAAGTATTGATTTTTGGTAATTTGCAACTTGGGCAATATCATGTGTTTCAACATAAATTCTTACTGCTTCAGGCATGCCACCCACGACAATATATGTATAGAATAATTTATTCATAGTGTCATGGACTGGCTGTTGAATTTGAGTTTTACTTGAAAAGCATTTTTTTAGATATTCAAGTGTTTCCTTTGGAACACCATTTGCAATACAGAATTCTTCAAAGTCCATAGGATACATTCGAAAGCTCTCTTCAAATCCTACCGGATAAGAGCGGATATCTTTGCTCTTTATACCCAGCAAAGAGCCACTTTCTATGTAGTCAAAGCGTCCGTCTTCAACAAGAAATTTTATTGCTGTTCTTGCATTGGGACATTCTTGAACCTCGTCAAAGAGAATGAGAGTTTCATGAGGAATAAGGGGTTTATGTAAATAGGCGGTTAAATTTGTTATGATAGAGTCTGCATCTAGGCTTTCAGAAAATATTTCGCATGCTTTTGGGTCTAGTGTAAAATTCAACTCAGCAAAGCATTTATAGTTTTGATTTGCAAACTCGCGAATAAGGGTTGTTTTACCAACCTGCCTAGCACCGGAAATACACAAGGCGTTTTTACGTGGTTGAGATTTCCATTCCTGTAGTTTTTCTAAAGCTTTTCTATATAACATATAATTAAGTGTAACAAAATTCTGCCTAAAAAGCCATCTCTTTGTAACAAAATTCCGACATTATAAGACGTTTTTGTAACAAAATACGGAATAATTGAGAGTGATTTGTACTAGTATGTACCTGTCAATAAAAGGGAACACAAATCGCTTGGAGTAGGATTTGTTCTTTTACAACTTCTGATTTTAGAAGCTTTAACATTCAGTTGAAGAATAAAGCCGGTAAAGCAGAACGAGTAACTTTTACAAAGATTAAGTAAAGACATCTTTTAAATAGGTAATAGTTTGGTGTACGCTTTTTTATGTTTTATTAATATTGCGTATTGAAAAACAAAAGGTCTTTAGTATAAGATTAAAATCTTATAAAAAATCTAAAAGAAAGAAGTAGGAGAGACTTTAGCGTTAGTATAACTTAGAGGATAAAAAAATGTACCTCCGAAGTGAAGTGTACTACAAAAGTTGAAGACAATTCTTTTAGGTACATTTCACATTATAATTGGTAACCGAACGTTACGGCGTTTGATATATATCCTGTTTGTGCAGGGAATTTAAAAAGGTCTGAGGGAAGTGCCTTTGACCAAAATAGGAGAACTGTATTATGAAAAGTGGGAAAGCCTTATTAGGTTTATGTATGGGTGTTTTGTTAATTGCAGGAAGTATGACATCTTGCAGTTAATCTGCAGGGGGAGATTCTGGCATGCCGGCAGGCGCTGGTAATGGAGGCGGAATAGGGCAAGGCGATGTATATTCTAATGGAATAACAATTAGCGGAACAACATATAGCAAGACAAGCGAAGTATTTATAGTACCAACTGGCACTACTGCTACAATAGCAGGTTCCGATACTAACGTACCTACCGGTTATGAAGGTGTCTTTAAAAAAAATAGAATTGTAATACTAAGCCCGTTTGTTATGAGCCAGTACGAAGTAACGCAACAACTGTATTTTGCGGTAATGGGCACTAATCCAAGTGAGTGTAATTCAGCTACCGGAGGCAATTATCCTCTGTTATCAGCAGAAAGCGAACTGCAAAAATATCGTCCTGTAGAAAATGTAAGCTGGTATGATGCGGTAGTATTTTGTAATGAACTGACAAAGAAAACTATGACAGAAAGTGACTGTGTTTATACGATAACAGGTATAACAAAAGTATCGGGATCTATAACAGAAGCAACAGTAACAAGCGATATAACAAAAAAAGGGTATCGTTTACCAACTGAAGCAGAATGGGAATATGCTGCCCGTGGTGGAGATCCGAAAGCCTCTATATGGGCATACTTATATGCTGGCAATCAAACAAAAAAACAACTGGATAATTTTACAATCCCACCGTATACAGACGCAGCATTAGACGCTGTTGGCTGGTATATGTATAACTTGGGTGGCGGAGACTCAAATAGTACAGAGTTGACAAGTGGAGCAGCAGGATATGGAACACATGCAGTTGGACAGAAAAATCCCAACGTTTTAGGCTTGTACGACATGAGTGGAAACGTAATAGAATGGTGCTGGGATTGGGCTGGTACAATAGCTTCGGGTGAGCAAACCGATCCACAGGGAGCTACCTTGGGCACTTACCGAGTTAGTAAAGGTGGTGGCTGGGGCAGCAAGTCCTATATATGTTCGGTGGCTACCCTGAGTTGCACTATACCGTCTTTAGTGAACGAGGAAATAGGAATTCGTCTAGTTCGCACCCTCTAGGGTGAACAGCATATTACTCGACAAGATATCGTAATATCAGAACAGGCTCCGTTATGGAGCCTGTTTTTTTTGAGGGCTTTTGTTTTTACAAAACCTAATAGCATTATATGTATTAAAACTAGAGAAAAAAATAGAACTGTATCCACTTGTTATTATGATTTTATCAATTCTGGTCTCTGTGATAATTACGGCTATTAAGTTTCAAATATTTTATGGTTATTACGTATTAATTATAATTTTTTTATTTTAAAGAAATGGTAAAAGAAGGACTTTTTGTAACATATGTCGTTATATATCAGTTAGCTTTATGCTGTTACTTATTAGAAAAAGAGAAATCGTTAAGAAAAAACATATTTAATTGTCGAAATTATTAAATGTTAGTATCTTCTAACTATGATTAATGTTTTACTTAACTTATGCCTTTTTACAATAAAATTTATTGGTGGGAAAATCAGCTGTTCTGTTGCCATAATTTCGGATGCGTACAACAATCTGTCTGACGCTATTTCAACTCTCTTTTCGTGGTTCGGATTAAAGATTTCGACAGTAGGCGAGGGCGAACACCATCCAAATGGTCACGGACGTTTTGAATGGGTCATAACTCTTATATCATCAATATCAATTATTCTAATTGGATGGGAATTGCTTCGTGATTCTATTCAATCAATTAAAACTCCGTCAGCTCCTGTTTTTAGTTGGTTAACTCTTTGTATTTTGATTATTTCAATTGGCATTAAGTTCTTTATGTTCCTATTCAATAATGGGAAGAGCAAAAAGCAAAACTCACCATCGTTAAAAGCTATTGCAATTGATTGTATGTCCGACGCTTTATCAACTACAGTAGTTTTAGTTTCACTTATTGTGTATGCAATTTTCAAAATCAATATTGACGGTTGGTGCGGTATCTTAGTTTCACTATTCATTATTTATAACGGCTTT
>Ga0172378_10006757_pt1 | contig 10700 bp, 5 predicted proteins | sample GrowelOW332metaG_FD_119755 | JGI IMG/M metagenome (GOLD analysis project Ga0172378, IMG submission 119755) | Groundwater microbial communities from an aquifer near a municipal landfill in Southern Ontario, Canada - Pumphouse #3_1 metaG | ecosystem: Environmental > Aquatic > Deep subsurface >... | reverse complement strand
TTGTTCAGGATCGCCTGGCGAAGGTGGGAGATGCACCACCTCTGTGGGATATTGAAGCCAAAGCGCCTGGTAAGCTCGGAAGCTGCCGGGCCTGTAATGGTGTTTCTCCAGGTGCGAAAGCTGCAAAGCGGAGTGAAGGCTTCGTCAGAGGGTATATAGCCATGCATCATTGCTGAGATGCCTATTGCTCCAGTGGTGTTCAGCTTAAGGCCCAGCTTGTCCTTGACGTCTTTTTTGAGCGAAGAGAAGCATTCTCTAAGCCCATCCAGGATTTCATCGTAGTGGTAGGTCCATATGCCATTCTCGAGGCGGTTCTCCCATTCAAAGCTTCCACTAGCTATAGGCAAGTGGCTCTTGTCAAGCATGACAGCCTTGATTCTTGTAGAGCCAAGCTCAATTCCTATGACGGTTTCCTTAAGGTTCATGTTCATACCCCCTTTCCAGCTCGCATTAATCAAACCATTCATAGTATAAGCTGAAAATTTAAAAATGTCATTACAAATTACGTTTTATTTATGGTACAACTTTGCTGATTTGTATAAGTATTTGCCCTGATTATAAAAATCATTGTTTTGTATACAACTTTGAGTAACCAGTTGAAATTTGTATTGTTTTTAACTACAGTTATAACAAAGGAAAAAAGAAATATGTCAAAATACCTAGACATCGCCGAGATCCTGAAGAAAGAGATTCTAAACGGCCTATATGATAATACTGGGAAGCTTCCTACCGAGTTCGAGATGGTATCGCGCTTTGGAGTAAGCCGCCAGACCATAAGGCAGGCGATATCCAGCCTGAAGAACGAAGGAATGGTAACCCAGATTCAAGGCAGCGGCACTTATGTGGCCAAGCCAGGAAACTCAAGCAAGAAGAATGGCACATCCTCAAGGACCATCCTTGTGATATGCTCCTACATCAGCGATTATATATTTCCAAGCATCATACGTGGGGTTGAGGCTGAGCTTTCCAAGCAGGGCTATAAGATGAACCTGGCTGCTACAGGCAACAAGGTAGAGATTGAAAGAGGCATCCTTTGCAACGTCCTGAACGATAGCTCTGTTGAAGGGATCATCGTGGAAGGAACAAAAACTGGGCTTCCAAGCCCAAACATCAGCCTATTTAGGAAGCTTCATGAGCATGGGATTCCTATGGTGTTCCTGCACTGCTCGTATCCGGAGCTGAGTGATTCCATAGTGGCGGGAATGGATGATTATGAAGGCGGAAGAAGGGCTGCCCAGATGCTGATCTCAGGTGGTTGCAAGAAGCTTGGCGCCTTTTTCAAGTCAGATGACAGGCAGGGCCTTCTCCGGTATGCAGGGTTTGTTGATGGAATACTTGAAAATGGGCTGAGCATTGATAGCGGGTTGATTCGCTGGTATACCACCGAGGATATGAATGATTCTGGCTTAAGAATAGTCTCCAGCCAGATAAAGAGCTTCCAGGATGCTAATGTAGACTGCTTTGTCTGCTATAACGACATAATAGCAGTTGCCTTGCTAGGTGAATATGACAGGCAAGGCCTTGCTGCTCCAAGGATCATGAGCTTTGACAACAGCTATCTTTGCGCAGCCTATGACAAGCGCTTCTATTCTTTGGGGCATCAGAAGGAAGCGCTGGGGCGTCTTGCTGCTCAGAAAATAACGAACATGATTGAAGGCAAGCAGGAAAAGTCTGTCTTCCTTGATTGGCTCGATTGAAGTTCTCAAAGGCTTTCTCAAGTGCAGTACCTGTCCTGGACAAAGAGAAAAGCATCGCTGGGAAAAATCCGGCGATGCTTTTTCCTTTTCAGAACTGACAGTTGGCTAGATTCCTAGGAATCTGGTTATCATCGAGTCGTAGCCCCAGAACATGAATCTGTGTGAAACATAGGAGGCCAGCCTCCATGCAAGAAGAATGTCCACCATGAATGCTCCAGCCCAGATGCTTCCTGTTGCCTTGTAAAGCTTCCTGAACAGGTAGTTAGTCATTGGAACGAGGAATATGGCAGGCAGCATGGTGTGCAGTCCAAGAGCTGTCATATGATCCGGGGTCGAGAATGTGATGGCATTGGCGATGAGCATGAAGATCCAGCAGCCAAGTGACTGCATTGCAACCAGGATTGCGGTGTCGGCCTTGTCGCTGATGCCCTTGATGGATACAAGGTTGTTGGCATAGCTGAGAATGAATGTCCATGGAAGCAGGATGAGGAAGTACTTGAACATCCTTACAAAGGAATATCCCTTCATCAGCTCGAAGCTGCCATCTATGAACTGGAACCTCACGTCGAAGGCTCCCTCCATGAATGCCTCGAGGATATAGGCTATGACGAACAAGACGACTGTGATGAACAGGGTCTTGAAGATGTTCTTCACTCCAATGTTGAGCTTGATGGCGCTAAGAGGTGCGACGGTGCTTTCCTTCTTGATGATATACTTATATACAAGGAAGAACACGAGCCAGAGGACAACTGCGCAGAGGGCTGTAGCCATCATCTGGAAGATGAGCCTGAAGTGACCCGGCTCGGTGGGCAGCCACTTGGACATGAAGCTGTTGGAGCCATTAAGTCCCAGCGTCTCCCTTGAGCCGAAGTATGCTCCGACAAAGCCAACTACAAGAGCGATTGCGGTGGCAAGCAGGAAGTCAAGGCTCTTGATCTTGAGCCTCGGCTCATAGGTTGGCACCTCGATGCCCTTGAAGGAAACCATCTGAAGCAGGATTCCAGCTACCGCGCAGATGAAAACCAGCATGGCGAAGGTGGCGATGGTGGTCAGTGCGATTGCAAAGTAGGCTGGAGCCAGCTTGCTTGTCGGAATTGGCTGAGTGGCAGCATCGGCAAGCTCGCCGTTGTTGTAGCTGAGAGCCTGGAGGAAGAACTCCATCGTTGGTGTGATAGCCTTCGGAGACCAAAGGTTTCCATTGTGCATTGTGGACGGGTTGTAGGAAATATAGATGCTTCTATTCTCAAAGCCATCTCTAAGCATTGAATTGGATTGGGCAGATATGGCTCCGATTCCGCCAAGGTCAGTGGACTTTGCCCCTGGGTTGGCTACAGTATCAGGAATCAGGAAGTAGTGGTTCCTCTCCATGCCAGAATCAGTGCAGTACAAGGTCTTGTACCTGTCGTTGGGCTGTGTGAACCTAGTGGCGCTGGTGGCGCTAGTACCATTTCTCTCGCCGCCGATCTGGAGGTTCGTGTGGATGGAGCGAACAACATCAATGCCGGCGACCTTTGTCTTGATAAGACAGCAGTTGTTGTCCATGACCCTGGCTGCGCGGACATAGCTGTCCACAGTCTTCTCGCATTCGGCCTTGATGTATTCGTATTGTCCAAGCTGATCCTGGTTTAAGTACTGCTTGGCAATCTCGTTGGCATCCTGGCTCAGCATCTCTGCAGTGACAGGCACCTTGAATTCTTCATAAAGAGCGTTGAACAGCCTGTCGTTGAGGGAGAGAAGCTCTCCATCGAGAACACAGACAGAGCCGATTATTGAATAGGACTGTGAATGTCCCCACATTCCGATACGTGCAGGGTCGACATATGATATGGATCTGGCGTATTCAAGGGCGTCATACAGGCCTGATGTTCCCTGGTTTCTGTTGTAGGGCTTTCCGTCCTCGAAATAATCCGGCATGTCAGCAGTACCTGCTCCATACATATTGACGTTGATTACGACAATTCCTCTTCTTGCATACTCCCAGGCATGAATAGAATCAGCTGACAGGCATTCGGAGCCGCCGTGGCTTATAATCATGCAAGGAAGCTTAGTGTCTGCCGTAACCTTGTAAGGATGGTAGACATCCATTGTGAGATCCGCGCCTCGCACATCAAGAGTAACATGGCTGACGGAAATCTTATAACCGTCGGTTATGATCAATTGAGCAAAGAAGGCACATAATACGATAACAATCAAAGTAATTAATGCAATTCTCTTGCATCTTTCATTTGTCTTATTCATAACAAACTCCTTTTATGCAGTTTAAACCTATAAGTGTAAAATTATAAGTACAAATAATGGAAACAATGCAGGTAATTATATACTAATCTGCAAAAAACAATACAAATTAGGATTGTTAGTCAAAGTTGTATTTTGCTTACACATTTTTCAAATGAGATTGATTTTGATATGAAACAACAAAGCAAAAAGCTGCCTGGGCTGAGTATAAAAAAGCACCGGAGAGCCAGCATTGCTGAAAATCCGGTGCTTATTGCTTCTAGGCTATATGCTAGAAAATCATGTTGTTTGTAAGTCCGCCTGCGCTGCAGAGAGTCCATACACCCCAAAGAACTGCAGTGCAAAGGCCTGCCCAGACGCTGCGTGTCTTGGAGGATACATAGACGTTGAGGGCGTTTCCGACTGTGATGCCGATTGTCAATGGCAGGATTGCAAGAGCATAGGCGTAAAGGATGCCTGTGCGGAAGCCTTCCATTACAGTGTGTGTGAACTTCAGCTGGAACAGGACCATGAGGTAGAAGACAATCAGGCCGCCGATGGTGATGAGAGTGGTCTTCACTACATTGAGCACTAGGTTCTTGTCAGTGCCATCATATTCAATACCAATTGACCTGACAGCAAGATGGTTGCAAAGGAAATAAGGAATGAGATAGAGGAAGTAGATCGGCCAGCACATGAGCCTCTTTCTTGAGAGGTTGCTCATCTGCAGCGTGGCAATGTGGAGACCTTGCTGTGTGTACTTTCCGATCAAGGCCATCAGCACATAGCCTGTTCCCACAACACAGATTCCAAACAGCAGCGATTTAAGAAGGTAGACAATGCTGAACTTCTTCTCATCGCTGGTCTTGAAGCCAAGGGTCCTGTAGTTCTCGCCGCCCTTTCTTCCCTCTATGAAGTAGTAGGCCAGGAAGACCAGCAGCATGACAAAGGCAACCAGCCACTGCCACTCAACATACACATTTGAGGTTCCGCCAAGAAGCCAGATGCTGTGCTGGACCTTGTCATCGGTTGTCCACTTGGTTGGAATCAGGCACTTGGTAGCAATCTTTGTAACAGGATTGTCTGTGTTATAGGCAGTTGGGAAAAGCCCGATCTCTGCACCCTTGACGCCTGGAAGATAAAGCAAAGGAGGAAGAATGATCAGCAGGACCAGGACAACCCACCACAATGCACTCTTCTTCTTGAACCCGACACTTGGCTCAGCCTTGAGCTGAAGGGACTTGAAGGTGCCGGCCTTGATGAGCTGGGTGGCTACAGTGAACATTGTCAGGCAGATTGCAAGGTACTCAAGAATCCATCCAAGATCCTTTGTTCTCCACACTGTGGAAATGTCCTTGTATCCATCTGGGTCTGCAAGATCGGCATTGTCGATGTTGCCAAAGCCGTTCATGCCAAGTATGAAGCCATAGATGATCTGCTTGACGGCAGCATTGTTGATGTTGTAGTAGGCATGTATTGAGCTTGGGAAGTAGAAGACTCTTAGGTAGGAGTTGCCATCTGTTCCAGCAGCATGGTAGATCTTGCTTGGGATTATCGAGGACTGGGTCTTTTCGCCCCAGGCTTCTGCAATCTTTGGGGAGTTATAGTACTTATGTATGTCCTGGCTTGTCCTTCCAGTGGCCTCATCAAGAACAGTTGTCCTCTTCAGCGCGCTTTCGTCAGAATCTCCGACTATCGTTACATAGTTGAAGTTGCCAGGGTTCGGTGTGACTGCAGAGCCCAGGTGTACAAGAAGCTTGACATTGGCTGCATATTTTGCAGCAAATCTTGAAGCATATCCACCACCCATCGAGTGGCCGAACACAGCAATGTTGTCTATCTGGACGAAGTTGTAGGAGGATAAGGTATTGAATATCGTATCTCCGCAGGAAGTTGATTCGCCGACGCTTGTTTCTGTTGCATAGTCGGAATCATGAGAGCCTTGGTAGTCGAAGTTGACAACTACAAAGCCACGTCTTGCTAGCTCCAGAGCATAGGTCCCTGTATGCTCAAGCATGTCGTTTCCACCATGATAGAGAACCACAGCAGGTGCAGGATTGTCTTTGGTGGCGGTTCTTGGCCTATAGAGCATGGCATTTACAACATCGCCATCTGATGATGAAAGAACCATCTTCTCTACGCGTACCTTGCCCCAGGCTGTGTCTGTGCCGATGATGAGGATCAGTGCAAGGACTGAGAGTGCAGCGATGCAGATGATGGAGATTGCAAGGGCGCTTAGCTTTTTCTGTTTCATGATTTCCTCCCTAGAATATTCTTCATGATGTCAACAGCATAAGGCTGAAATATAAATTTGTAAACACAATTCTCAAATTTCATGAATAAAAAGCAATTTTAAACCTGCATTTGAATTCATTCTTGATAAAATGTCTTTACAAATTAACGTTAGGTGCTATTATGTAAGAGGACAGAAAAAGGGGGCATATATGAAAAGCTTGCCAAGAATTCCCAGTACCATGAAGGCTCTTTTAGCTTATGGTGGTTATGACTATAGGTATATGGACATAGCGGTTCCACAGATCAATGAGGATGAGATTCTCATAAAGGTTGAGGATTGCGGCATATGTGCAGGAGATACAAAGGCCTATCATGGCGCTGAGGTCTATTGGGGAAACGGAAAGGATGTAAAGCCCTTCATGGATGGGCCGGTTGTTGCGGGACACGAGTTCATCGGAACTGTCGCTGCCATCGGAGACAATGCTGCAAGAAAGTGGGGCCTGGAGCTTGGAGACAGGGCTATAGCTGAGCAGATTGTCCCCTGCGGCGAATGCAAGTTCTGCAAGGAAGGGAACTGGTGGATGTGCCAGCACCAGCATATCCATGGACATCAGAGGATAGTTGCAGAAGGCGGTATGGCTCAATACATGAAGTATACAGTTCAGGACCTTGTCCATAAGGTTCCCAAGAGCATTCCTGCAAGGCATGCAGCCCTCATTGAGCCTCTTGCCTGCGCCGTTCATACAGTGGAAAGAGCTGGAATGCACTTCAATGATGTTGTTGTCGTTGCAGGCATGGGGCCTATAGGGCTATGCGACCTGCAGCTAGCAAAGCTGAAGAACCCGAAGCTTCTGATTGCTGTTGATGCAAAGGACTCAAGGCTTGAGGCTGCCAGGCAGCTTGGGGCTGATGTTTGCCTCAATCCCCTGAAGTGCAATGCCGCAGATGAAGTCAGAAAGCTTTCTGATGGCTACGGCTGTGATGTCTACATCAATGTAACCGGTCATCCATCAGGCTGCGTACAGGGTCTAGACATGATCAGAAAGCTCGGAACATTTGTTGAGTTTGGCGTCTTCGGCTCAGATACTACAGTCAACTGGTCTGTCATTGGAGACCGCAAGGAAATAGACATCCATGGCGCCCATATCGGCGGTCAGCACGGCTATGAAGTTGCAATCAGCATGCTTGCTAAGGGGATGATTCAGGCCGATAAGATTGTCACTCATGAGATTCCGCTTTCAGATTGGAAGCGAGCCTTTGATCTGGCATATTCTGGAGAGCAATCCATAAAGGTAGTCCTGAACCCTGATCTTTAGCTGAAGTTGTGTAAATGTAAGTTTAATTTGGAGGAACTTATGAAAAAGAAACGTTTAATTGAATTGGCAGCAATAGTTGCGCTTATTGCTCTTTCTCTTCTTCTCATCATCGGCATTGATACCAATTGGGGAAAGACAGAAGTGACAAAGCTGAACCTTGCAAGCGGAGACGGCGACCAGATCAGTGCATTTATGTACAGGCCGAAGGCTGCTACAGCAGAGAATCCGGCTCCTGTTGTCATCTATGCCCATGGTGGATCGGACATGCTTGAGCAGGGCAGCAGCTATGCAGTCGAGCTTTCCAGGCGTGGCTATGTAGTTGTGACCTTCGACTACACAGGATCCCATAACTCGGATGTCCCCACTGGAAAATCTGAAACGACAGCCTCAGAGGGCGGCTCGGCACCTATGGGACTTGAGACAGTATTCAATGCGGTCAAGCTCTTCAACTTCATTGACAAGGAAAAGATCATCACCATGGGCCACTCAATGGGCGGCTCCTATACTGCAGGCTTTGCAGTGCAGCACCAGGACGAGATCTTCCTTCAGGTCAATATCGGCATGAATATGTGGGGAAGCGCCAAGGTTACAAGACGTGACTATAACTTCATAAACATCCTTGGAGACTCCGACGAAAGCACCCTTGCAAGAACAAGCAACGATGTTTCCACAACCTTCCAGAACCCAGACCTCAAGAGAATCTTCTTCAATGACTGGACAACAGACAAGGAAAAGCTGCCAGCCATAGAGATTGGCAAGACCTATACTGTCAAGGGCTCAGACGGAAAGACATACGTAAGAGCAGGCTATATGCCTAACTCCTGCCATGCATACTACCTTGTCGACAATGATGCTATCAGGACTGTTGTCTACGCTGTTGCAAGCGTCACAGGCCTTGGGCTTGACAAGGGCGTCAAGTCCTATGGCGACGTAGACAAGATTGGCCTTGTATGGGCATGGAAGGACTTTGGCTACATCCTGATGCTTGCAGCAGCAGTAGCAACCATGATTGTCCTTGCTAGCTGGATGCTTGATGATACTTGCTTCTCAAGCCTCAAGCTTTCTGCCGTCAAGAAGATTGGAATCGACAGAAAGGAAAAGGGCTGGCTCTACTGGGTTTTCTTCGCTGTGCTTGCTATCCTTCCTGTAATCCTGTTCAGGCCTGGCATCCTATCCTCAAGAAAGTTCCTGGGAATCAACATCAGCCCGATCTGGCTCTTGGGTGGAAATAACAATGCCTACATCTCATGGCAGTGGACAGTGTCCATCGGCATGCTGATCATCTTCCTTGCCTACCATTTCCTATGGGGAAAGAAGCATGGTGGAAATCTTCAGACCTACGGCTTCAGAACCTCTGAAGACGGGTCATTCAAGATTGGCTATATTGGAAAGTCCGCTTTGTTTGGCCTCTTCGCTGTTGGAGCCGGATATCTTGTGTTTGCACTGATTTCCGCTTACACAAAGCAGGGCATGCATATTGCAACCTTCATGATGAGCACTCTCAACGTCAACAGGACACTGGTTGTCATCATGTACTTCCTGTTCCAGATTCCTTACTTCCTCACAAGCAGTCTTGCCCTAAAGAGTGTTGGAGTAGGAGAGACGGAAAACAACTGGAAGGGAACTCTCAAGTCCATCGGCCTTGGAACTGCACTGACCGTTCTTGGATTGCTCCTGCTCTGGGTCTTCTTCGTTGTATGCGTGAACATGTTCAACACTGTCACGACAACCACCTACTTCTCAGCTGACAGAATCTACATCTATACGATAGCAATTCTTCCGCTGTTCATTGGCATGACCATTGCCAACTCCTTGAACATGGTCATTTCCAAGAAGACAAACAGCATATGGCCGGGCTTGTTCACTGCTCTTCTCTGGGGCACCTGGATGATCTCCTGCTGCTGCCCAATGGCAAAGTACGTCTACTGACAAGTCACGAGGCTAGGCTCAATGGGCAGCCTAGTCTCAGATGATGCTATGGACCCCCTGCTAAGCCGCCTTCTTCCTATACGACTATGGGAGAGGCGGCTTAGCTTTTTCTTGCCAAGGGCCTCTTATGCAGGACAGGCAATGCCTGGCAGCAAGCAAGCCTCAGCTATTGCGATTGCAAGTCTTGAACTTGCTGAGTTGCTATTTCTGACAAGAAATCGGGAATCTGTTATTCTGTGGCCGTATTCTTGCCGAATATAGTCCTTGACTCAAAGGCATCCTCCCCCTTTTTCCTCAGAATAGTCGAGGAGATGAAACTTCATAGTAATAAAGGCCTCATCAAGCGAACCTGGCTTGGCCTTATATCAGCCAAATATAAATAAACACGCAGCGCTAATCCGACAATCTGTCTCAAGCCCTTATCAGGATTAATTGAAAAGTTCTCCGAGTATTTAAGATACAGCTTTGCGTATGATTTCATCAGCAGTGAATAATTGATTTCTAGATGCATCGCCAAAGCAATGCTTTTACAAGCTATTATTCCTTGCCGAGTATTGCTTATCCTGCTGGAAATTCTTGTATTCTGTTGCACTGTTAGGCAAGCCAACGATCTACATTGCAGGCCTGTGCTTTTGACACCTATAAAGCATTCATACAAAAAGCGGCCAAGGCAAGTTGCCCTGGCCGCAAGTAAATTATACCTTGATTGAGAAACAAACGGCTTATTTTACGTCTTTGCTTGTAAATACGCGCTTGAGTTCAAATTCTGCCTGGACATCTCTTAAATAGTAGATGAAAATGTCGTTCTTGTTCTGAACAGCATCCACAAGAGAAAGGTTATAAACTCCATCCGAGCTCCTTTCTGAATTCAAGTCCTTCTTGATCTGGTTTATGGCTGCCTCGGCCTTTTGAGCATCTTCCATTTCCAAGAATACTAGGATTCCACGACAAATCTTCTTTCCTTCTTGTTCTGAATAGGCTTCATAGTATCTGCCGTTTACAATATTGATGCTTGCGCTAGTAGAGCCATAATTAAGAGTGTTTGTAATATAGCTCATTTTCTTTGCATCTGCATCCTTAAAGTCAACAACTGTCTTTATGTTGTTTCCAATAAGATCGTCAACACCTACCATTGAGCGGTTATATACTACAAAATCGCCGACTTCGCTAATTGACATCTTGATTTTTGATCCGCTGCATGAAACCAAAACAAGAATCAAGGCTAATGTAATAATTAAGCTGACTGCTTTTTTCATAAATTTACCCTCGTATATATTAAAAATGAGTTTCTCCCCAAGGGGAAAAACTC
>Ga0172378_10006754_pt1 | contig 10702 bp, 9 predicted proteins | sample GrowelOW332metaG_FD_119755 | JGI IMG/M metagenome (GOLD analysis project Ga0172378, IMG submission 119755) | Groundwater microbial communities from an aquifer near a municipal landfill in Southern Ontario, Canada - Pumphouse #3_1 metaG | ecosystem: Environmental > Aquatic > Deep subsurface >... | reverse complement strand
GTGAGCTCCTCATTTTTATAGTATCCCAACATGACCGAAGGGCCACGGACGATGATTTCGCCGTCATGGGCAATATTCACCTCCAGGCTTTTCATCACCAATCCGACTGTGCCGATCATGATATCAGGATAATTTTTTTCATTGGCGGCGATCACCGGAGAGGTTTCCGTCAGTCCATATCCCTCCTGGAGCACAATGCCGGCGGCCGAGAAAACGCGTGCCAGTCGGGGCTGTAAAGCTGCACCACCTGAGACTGCAACCTGGACTCTTCCACCCAGAGCCTCGCGCCACTTCTTGAAAACCAGCATGTTGGCAACCTTTAGTTTGAAGGAGTACCAGGCTCCGTTGATTCCACCAAACTCAAACTTCTGTCCCAGGTTGACAGCCCAGAAAAAGACTTGTTTTTTAATCCCTTTCAGGGCTTTACCCTTTGAAATGATTTTATCGAACATCACCTCAAAGATGCGGGGAACGGCAACGAACATTCCGGGTTTAACATCCTGAAGGTCCTGAACAATGGTGCCGAGGCTTTCGGCGTAATAAAGGCCATAACCCTGAAGTTGATAGGCATAATGTACAGTGCGTTCAAAAACGTGGCATAAGGGCAAGAAACTAAGAGCACGGTCGTTATGGTCAAGGGAGAGCAGATGTAACGCATCGTGAAAGTTGGTGATGACATTTCGGTGTGACAGCATCACGCCTTTTGAGACTCCGGTGGTTCCTGAGGTGTAGATGATCGTAAAGAGTTCATCTGTTGTGATGCCCGATTTGATCTCATCGACTGTTGGTCCTAGATCGGTTTCTTGTTTTTCTCCCAGTTCGGCGATTTCTTTCCAGTTGGGTGCTCCTTCTACCTCATTATAGGTATAGAGTTTCTCTATGTTAGGAGCTTGGGCCATGGCAATCTTGAACTTTTTATACAATCCAGCGTCGGAGACGACAGCCATCCGGGCATCGGAATGTTTCAGGATGAATTCTGTTTCCTCCAGGCTCAGAGTAGGGTAGATTGGAACGTGCACCACACCGATTTGCATCATCCCGATATCGAGAAAGTTCCATTCTGGGCGGTTATTGGAGGCAGTGACAATTTTGTCGCCCTTTTTAAACCCGAGGGCTAGTAGTCCTATACTGATTTGACGGGCGATTCGTGTGTATTCCTGGGTTGACCAAGTTACCCACTGCCCGTCAACCTTTGAGGCCAGTGCGTCGGTGCGTGGATATGTTTTGAGGGCATAATCCACAACTTCAAAAACGCGTGTGATTTCCATATTGCTGAGTTTGTGTTGGTTACAATGCAGAATGGATGGCTGCAAGTTCGTTCGGAGTAAAGTCCGGCATTTGAGCAATCCGTAGATTTGTCTCGAGTTGACTGGGTGAGCTTGCTCCGATCAGGACTGAGGTGATGAACGGATGACTTTTTACCCAGTTCAGGGCCAGTTCGGCTAGGGAGATTCCCCAATTGTTAGCGAGTAGATTAAGCCGTCCGACCTTTTGAAGGACTTCGTCGGAGATTTCTTCTTTTTTCAGAAACCCATGAGCTTTGGCGGCACGTGAGTCGGAGGGGATACCTTTTAGATATCGGTCAGTAAGAATACCCTGAGCCAGAGGGGAGAATGCGATGCATCCGACACCATTATCCAGGAGCACCTGGTTTAGTCCGTGTAACGGTTCTGGCCGTAGCAGGGAGAACTTAGCTTGGTGAATAAGGCAGGGTGTGCCGAGGTTTTGCAGGATTGACAAGGCTTTGATTGTCTGCTCCGGCGAATAGTTTGAAATCCCGGCATAGAGTGCTTTTCCTGATCTGACAGCCTGATCCAGGGCGCTCATGGTTTCTTCCAGCGGGGTTTCCGGGTCGAATCGGTGGGAGTAGAAAATATCCACATAGTCGAGTTTCATTCGCCGCAGGCTCTGGTCGAGCGAAGCGAGTAGGTACTTTCGGGAGCCATGATCTCCGTACGGACCAGGCCACATCAGGTATCCGGCTTTTGTGCTGATAATGAGCTCGTCGCGATAGTTTTTCAGGTCTGATGACAAAACTTTGCCGAAGGTGGATTCTGCAGCTCCGGGCGGGGGACCATAATTATTGGCCAGATCGAAGTGGGTGATTCCGTGGTCAAAAGCATCGAGTAGCATTTGACGGGCGTTGGAGAAGGGATCGACTTCGCCAAAGTTGTGCCATAATCCCAGAGAGAGGACCGGTAGTTGAATACCGCTGGAGCCGCACCGTTTGTAATTCATTAAATCATAGCGGCTTTTGGAAGCTTGGTAAGTCATAGTTTTCGTTTCCATGCAAATATAAAATAACTTGATTCAAAAACCTTTATCCCGAGAATGGCCCCAAACCGGAAAAGTTCCTTACTTTTGTGCCGCCTGCATCAGGACCTGTAATGTAGGCAGCAAAATGGATGAGGATAATTGGTTTTATTCTTCACGGCAAGATCAGGGGGAAAAAGTCGGTCAAAGCTACTTTGATTGAAAGGTTTCAATCCAATTATACGGTTCGAATGTATGAAACGACCTGCCCCCGGGTTGCTGAGTCTCTTGCCAATCAGGCGATAGAGGAGGGGTGTGACTATCTTGTTGCAGTTGGTGGAGATGGTACGCTAAACGAGGTCATTAACGGATACCTTAAGTGTCAGGATTCCAGGCGCGATCAGGTAATCTTGGGGCTGCTTCCCTATGGTACAGGCAATGATTTTGCCCGTGGGTTGGGAATTCGGCGCGACTTGGATCAGTTTGAGGCTTTGCTGGAAAAGTCGGCTCCCGTAAAACTGGATGCCGGGGCACTCCGCTTCCGGAAAAAGGATGGGTCACTTTTCGTCCGCTATTTCGATAACATTGCCGATCTGGGTTTAGGGGCTGATGTGGTTGCCCGGGTTAATGGTGTTCACCTGAGGAAGAAAGTTCTTGGAGGCACGCTCACCTTTTTCCTGTCGGTGATCGCCACGTTCGTAACTTTTCGCCACAAGCATATTAAAGTCACTTGGGATGGATTTTCCTGGGAGGGACCGGTTCTGAGCTTGGTAGTAGCCAACGGTCGATATTTTGGGAGTGGTTTTGGCATTGCTCCGGAAGCCCGGATGGATGATGGGTTGTTTGAGGTGGTAATTCTCGGGAAGCTCAGCATCATACATTATCTAAAAAACTTTGCGAACCTCAGGGCTTGCCGGAAAGTGGATCATCCTGAAGTGTTTTACTACCGGACATCCAGCCTGAAGGTTGAGGAGGAAAAAGCAGTCAGCATTGTTGAAGCTGATGGCGAGCTGGAAGGCAACGTTCCCTTGGAGTTTGAATGTCTGCCGGGAGTGCTTAACTTCCTGGTTCCCTGATTATTTCAGTTTTTCCCCAAGCAGTTCTACGGCTTTTGCCATGGCCTTGTCGAGTCCGGCCGGGTTTTTCCCGCCAGCAGTTGCAAAGAATGGCTGGCCTCCACCACCTCCTTCCATTTCACGGGCACTTTCCCGAACAATAGCACCGGCATTCAGTCCCAGTTTTTTCACCAGTTCATCCGAAATCATGACTGATAGATTTGGTTTGCCGTTGATGAGGGTCCCAAGGACAAGGTAAAGGTTTTCCATTTCACCTCTAAGCTGATAAGCGAGGTCTTTGACCAAGGCAGGATCGTCCAGCTCAACGCGCTCGCAGATCACCTGGACTCCAGGTAACTCTTTCACTCTGCCTGACAGGTCTCGTTTGATGGATTTTTGTTGTTCTTTGGCAAAACCTTCGATCTTTTTACGCAGCTGGGTAACTTCCTCCTGCATCATTAAAACCGATTCAACCAGACCTTTCCCTGTTTTTAGGAAACCGGAGAGCTCCTGAATTAGGCGGGCATTCTCCCGGGCCTCATTTTCAGCACGGAAGCCGGTCAAGGCTTCAATTCTCCGAATCCCTGCCGCAATGCTGCTTTCGGAGGTTAAGCGAAACAACCCGATCTGGCCGGTGGCACTGACGTGTGTTCCCCCACATAATTCGATGGAATCCCCAAAGCGGATCACCCTAACCCGGTCGCCATATTTTTCACCAAAAAGCGCCATTGCTCCCATTTTGCGGGCCTGGTCCATCGGTAAGTCCCGAATTTCTGTCAGGCTGATATTTTCTCTAATCAACTGATTAACAATAGTTTCAACTTTCAAGATCTCATCTTCGGTCATTTTCTGGTAATGTGAAAAATCGAACCGGAGGTAGTCGGGGTGTACCAAGGAGCCTTTTTGTTCCACATGTTGGCCTAGGACTTTACGCAATGCATGGTGCAACAGGTGTGTTGCCGTATGGTTACGCATGGTATCCAATCGTTTGCCTTCTTTGACTTGGGCAAAGAAGGTAGATTGGGGGTTTTTTGGAAGCTGGTTGGCAAGGTGTACGATGAGATTATTTTCTTTCCGTGTATCGGTAATCTGGATGGTTTCATGGCTATCTGAGATTGTGCCGGTATCACCTACTTGGCCGCCACTTTCGGCATAGAAAGGGGTGCGGTCGAACACCAACTGGTAGTAACTTGATTTTTTTGATTTCACCTGCCGGTAACGGGTTAACCGGATTTCAGCAGTTAGCTGGTCATATCCAACAAATACCGGGTTTTCGCCTTCGTGGAGAATGACCCAGTCGGCTGTCTCCTGCCCACTGGCTTGCCTTGAGCGTGATTTTTGCTCCTCCATGTACGTATTAAACCCTTGGATATCAACCTTTAAGCCCTTTTCAGAAAGAATTAGTTGAGTGAGATCAAGTGGAAATCCGAAGGTGTCGTATAGTTCAAAGGCTGCTTTTCCGCTAACGGGGGTGTTAGGTTGCTGGTCGGCCATGATTTGGTCGAGCCGGTGGATGCCGAGGTCGAGGGTACGTAAAAAGGAGGTCTCTTCTTCGGTGATGACTGTAGCGATTAGATTCTGTTGTGCGGTAAGTTCGGGGAAGGCTTCGCCCATTTCATTGGCAAGTACGGGAATCAGCCCTGACATAAAGGGTTCTCGTTTATCGAGGAAAGTAAAGGCGTAGCGGACGGCTCTTCGGAGGATTCGGCGAATGACGTATCCTGCCCCGTTATTGGATGGCAGCTGTCCGTCGGCAATTGAAAATGCGATAGCCCGGATATGGTCGGCTATCACACGCATGGCGATATCAATTTGAGGATCAATTCCGTATGATTTCTCTGTGATGGCTGCAATAGCAGAAATCAGCGTTTGGAACAGGTCAGTATCATAATTGGATTTTTTCCCCTGCAGGGCCATGCAGAGTCTTTCGAATCCCATTCCGGTATCCACATGTTTTTGTGGGAGCTGTTCCAGTGAGCCATCTGATTTCCGGTTGAACTGGATAAACACTAGGTTCCAGATCTCAATAACCAGCGGATGGCCAGTGTTAACCAGCTTGCTACCAGGTACTTGCATGCGCTCTTCTTCGCTGCGCAAATCGATATGGATCTCGGAACACGGTCCGCATGGTCCGCTTTCGCCCATTTCCCAGAAGTTATCTTTTTTTGATCCTTCCAGGATTCGTGATTTATCGAGGTATCTGAGCCACAATTGATAGGATTCATCGTCACGGGGGATAAGCTCTTCGGCATCTCCTTCGAAGATGGTGGTATATAAGCGATCGGGAGCGAGACCAACCGTATCAACTAAGAATTCCCAGGCTAATTGGATGGCTTCTGCCTTAAAATAATCGCCAAAAGACCAATTGCCCAGCATTTCGAACATCGTGTGATGGTAGGTATCGTGGCCCACCTCCTCCAGGTCGTTATGTTTACCCGACACGCGCAAGCATTTTTGGGAATTGGCCACTCTCGGATAGGTTGGCTGTTGGGTTCCGAGGAAGAAATCTTTGAACTGATTCATACCGGCGTTGGTGAAAAGCAGGGTGGGATCGTCCTTGATAACCATCGGAGCGGAGGAGACAATTTGGTGTCCGTGCGAAGCAAAAAAGTCTTTAAACTTTTGGCGTATTATTTTGGAATTCATTGAGTTTGTACAAATTGCGGTTACGAAAAATCCTTGCAAAGTTAGATTATTTCAATAATTTTGCGCAACCAGCGTTTAATGTGAAGTTGCAAGCTAAGTTAAAGAATGGCAAAATTCAGATATCGATTCAATCCGGAGTCCCTATCTTATGACCGCATACAGTTAACCATCACCCAAAAGCTTTGGCGTGTGATGGCCTATTTGATTTCTAGCCTGGTTGTGGGTGGTGGTATGTTGTTGATCATTTCCATGTTTTACGACCTGCCCAAGGAGCGTATTTTCAGGCGTGAGTTAGTATTTCTCAGGACTCAGTATGAGTTAACGGAGAAGAAACTGGATCAGGTTGAGGAGGTTCTTACTGATTTACAGAATCGGGATGATAATATTTACCGTGTCATTTTCGAATCTGATCCGATCTCGTCAACGCTGCGGAATGCGGGTTTTGGTGGGGTAAACCGATATGCCGATTTGCGCGGCTACAAGAACTCGGATATTGTCCTGGAGACTGCTGTCCGGCTTGATAAGATTATGAACAAGGTTTATGTCCAGTCGCGTTCTTTTGATGAAATCTTTGAGATGGCTCTTGACAAGCAGAAGATGGCCACGGCGATTCCATCCATTGTACCATTGGAGCGATATACTCGTATTGCCTCGTTTTTTTCGCATCGCAGGTTACATCCGATTCTAAAAGTTTATCGTCCTCACATGGGGGTTGATTTCACGGCCCCGGTTGGAACAAAAGTCAGGGCAGCTGGTGATGGCCGGGTTGTGGATGTTCATACCTCCAAGGGATTTGGTGGGTATGGTGTTCATTTGACCATTGATCACGGTTACAATTATGAGACTTTCTACGCACACTTGAGCAAGATACTGGTCAAAGTGGGGGATGAGGTTAAGCGAGGCCAAGTGATTGCAGAGAGTGGTAATACCGGGCTTTCTGTTGCGCCACACCTTCATTTTGAAGTGAGACGAAGTGGTCGGCATGTCGATCCGATCAATTATCTTTTCACCGATATTACACCAGCTGAGTACAAGGAACTGATTGAAATGTCAAAGCTTGGTGGACAATCACTAGATTGATATAAAAACGTGCCGTATCAGGAACCAAAAATAGAGAAGGTTTATTATTCTATCAGCGAGGTAGCTGAGATGTTTGAGGTTCAGCCTTCGCTCATCCGCTATTGGGAGACGCGCTTCCCAAACCTGAAGCCGAAAAAGTCTTCCGGTGGGCGTCGTCTCTATTCGCAGGCTGATATTAATGAGATCCGCCTAGTCCATTATCTGGTCAAGGAGAAAGGAATGACATTAGCAGGAGCTCAGCAAAAGCTGAAAGAGAACAAAAGTGATACCGAGCATAATCACGAGATTGTCAAGAAGTTACAAGATATTCGTGAGTTATTGACCGGTATGTACGAAGAACTTTAATCCATGATAAAGGTTAAGCAGGTAGTGGAAGCTCTTGAGTTGAGGGCTCCATTTGGATATCAGGAGAGTTATGATAATTCGGGATTACACACCGGGAGTCTGGAGCAAGAGGTTACCGGTATTCTTGTTTGTCTGGATGTGTTACCCGAAGTTCTGGATGAGGCAACCAAAGGTGGTTATAATCTGATAATCTCTCATCATCCTCCGTTTTTTAGTGGTTTAAAGAATTTTACCGGATCATCACTAGCTGTGAGGGTATTACATCAGGCCATCAGAGATGATTTGGTGCTCTTATCGGCGCACACAAATCTGGATTCAATGGCTGATGGGGTAAGTGGTCGACTAGCGGCTCTGATCGGGTTAAAGAAAACTAGCGTGTTGGTTCCAAGGCAGGATGATTTGGTTAAACTGGTCTGTTATGTTCCATCGGCTCATCTGGACGCAGTTAGTCAGGCAGTTTTCACAGCTGGGGCTGGGCAGATCGGATTGTATGACAGTTGTGGCTTTAGTTCTGCGGGAACCGGTACTTTCCGTGCAGGCTTGGGGACCAATCCGTTTATTGGAGAGCATGGGAAGCTACATCAGGAGGAGGAGACTCGTTTTGAGACGATTGTCCCTAAACCTTTGATCAAAGTGGTCGTCGGGGCAATGTTGGCAGCCCATCCGTATGAAGAGGTGGCTTATGATCTCGTTCCTTTGGCTAATGTCAATTTTTCTGCAGGATTGGGTGCAGTGGGTGATCTTCAGGTGCCGGAAAAGGCTGAAGCGTTTTTGGAAAGGGTAAAAAATCTCCTGGGATTACCGATGTTGAGGCATTCTGTTTTTCATGGGCAGATGGTTAAACGGGTCGCTGTTTGCGGTGGTAGTGGGAGCGACTTTATCCAGGCTGCAGCCTGCGCCGGTGCTGATGTGTATCTGACAGCTGATATTAAATATCACGCCTGGTTTGATGTGCCGGCGGATCTCCTACTAGCCGACATCGGACATTATGAAAGTGAACGTGTTGCGATGACGATTCTACACGATTACCTTATTGAAAAATTCCCTACATTTGCAGTTCGTTTAACCGAGGTGAATACAAACCCGATAAAATACTTGTAACAGCCATGATATCACAGAAAACAGGGGTTAGGGAACAGACCGGAAATGTGGAAGAAAAATTGAAAGATATCTATGAACTTCAGACTATCCACTCAGAAATTGACAAGATCAAGACCCTTCGCGGTGAGTTGCCCTTGGAGGTGCAGGATTTAGAAGATGAGATTGCTGGTTTGGAAACCAGAATCGGAAAATTTACCGATGAAGTCAATGAACTGGAGGGTGCTGTCAATAAGAAAAAGAATGAGATCGCTGATGCACAGGAGCTGATTAAGAAGTACGAAACTCAGCAGGCTAATGTTCGGAATAACCGTGAATTTGATTCCTTGACCAAGGAGGTTGAATATCAAACACTTGAAATTCAATTGTGTGAGAAGCGCATCAAAGAGTTTTCTGTTAGATTACAGGAGGCTCAGGTTCAGCTTGACGAATCGAAGAAGAGGTTCGAAGAGCGGGAGCGTGATCTGGTTACGAAAAAGCAGGAGCTTGAAGAAATCATTGCAGAGACGAAGAAAGAAGAGGATGCTTTACAAGATAGAGCCGATAAGATCAGCGAACGGATTGAAGAACGTTTTTTAAAGGCGTACAAAAGGATTCGGGAGAATGCTCGCAATGGCCTTGCCGTAGTTACTGTTCAGCGTGATGCTTGTGGAGGTTGCTTTAATCGTATCCCACCACAGCGGCAATTGGATATCCGCTCAAGGAAGAAGATCATTGTTTGTGAGTATTGTGGCAGAATCCTGGTTGACGACGAGATTGTAAAACGCGAGGAATAAAGCTGCAGGCGGATCACCAACTGCCGCCGGCACCTCCGCCACCAAAGCTTCCGCCACCGCCACCGCCGAAGCCTCCCATTCCGCCAAATCCACCAAATCCGCCGCTGCTGCCGCCGGAAGAAAATCCACCCGATGAACGGCCTCCGCTCATCATGCCCATCAAGAGCCATAAGGGCAGCTCGCTCTTGCCAAACCCCTGATGCCGGTTAGTCTTATTCCTGCCTCCAGAGATGAGGGCAATGATGATGAAGATGATCATCATTCCAATCAGTGCAGACCCAAATCCGCCGTTGCTCTTCTTGATATACTGATCGGCAGTGAACTCCCCTTCAGTGATCTTCATGATCACTGAAATCGCACTTTCCAAACCCCCGTAATAGTCATTTTCCTTGAATCTTGGAATCATGTCGAGGTCAACAATCTGATTTGCCTGGGCATCGGTTAAAACTCCTTCCAAACCATATCCTACGGCTACAAATACCTCACCTTTTTCCGATTCTGTCTTGGGCTTGACCAGAATCATGACTCCATTATCTCTACCTTGTTGCCCTACACCCCATTGTTCAGCTAACCGTGTGGTGTAATCAGCTTTTTCATAGCCATGCAGATCGTCCAACACCACCACATAAATCTGTGTTGTGGTTCTGTCATGAAAATCCCTGAGCGTCCTTTCCAGTGAGTTATTTTCCTGATCGGATAATAATCCGCTGAAATCATTCACTAGGCGTGGTGGCTGCATTGGATCGGGAAAATCCTGTGCAAGAGCAGGATGCCAGGCCAGCAACAGGAGTAAGGCGAAAAAAGTGAGTCGGTTTAACATGGTCTTGGGTTTGGATCAGGAAAAAGAAATGTCGTTGGATAGCTCATTCCGGTCGTCGGCCTGAATGGGGAAGTGGGCTTTTAGTTGTTCCCCGGCTAAAAGGATACCTTGTGTGAGCCCTTCAAAAAACTTGCCCTTGGCAAACTCTTCTCGCATATAGTCACTGATTCGGTCCCAAAATCCAGGAGGCACTACCTGGTTGATGCCTTGATCTCCTAAAATGGCGAACTGCCTGTTTTTCAATCCGATATAAAACAGGACTCCATTGCGAAGTGCTGTTTTATGCATACCCAGTTTATTGAAGATGTAAACAGCATGATCCATTAGATCGCCTTTAAAAAACAGTTCCAGGTGGACACGAATTTCGCCGGAAGTGTTTTTTTCGGCTTCGAGAATGGCTTGCAGGATTTGAGCTTCCTCTTCGGGAGTAAAAAAATCTTTAGCCGATGTTTTCATTAGAACTCCACTACTGGTGCTTGATCACTACCTTCGGCTGCTTCGAAGTAGGGTTTCTTATCGAATCCGAAGAGGCTAGCCCAGATATTTCTAGGGAAGAGTCGAATAAAGGTATTATAACCTTGAGCCACTTCGTTGAACTTACGTCTTTCGGTTGAAATGCGGTTTTCGGT
>Ga0172378_10006753_pt1 | contig 10702 bp, 9 predicted proteins | sample GrowelOW332metaG_FD_119755 | JGI IMG/M metagenome (GOLD analysis project Ga0172378, IMG submission 119755) | Groundwater microbial communities from an aquifer near a municipal landfill in Southern Ontario, Canada - Pumphouse #3_1 metaG | ecosystem: Environmental > Aquatic > Deep subsurface >... | reverse complement strand
TTGAATCCCGCCGAGGTCACTTTTTTGAAGACATTAATACTATTTACGTAGTTTTAATGTCTTTTTTTATTTTATTCCATATTTCATTGCCCAACCAAATTTATTTTTTATCTTTGAATTCTTAAAACGATATTTTTTAACATTTAAATTATATAGATATGAATGAAGAATTAAAGGCTTTAGAGCCAAAAAAAGTGTTTGAATATTTTGCAGAAATACTTGAAATACCACGCCCTTCAAAGAAAGAGGATAAGATTATTGCCTATTTATTAAACTGGGGAGAAACTAGAAAATTAGAAACTTTTCGTGATAAGATAGGAAATGTGATTATAAGAAAACCCGCAACTAAGGGCTATGAAAGTAAGCCTTGGGTATGTTTACAATCGCATATGGATATGGTTTGTGAGAAAAATAGTGATAAGGATTTCGATTTCGATAAAGATTCTATTGAAGCTTATGTTGAGGATGGTTGGTTGAAAGCTAAGGGAACTACTCTTGGTGCTGATGATGGAATTGGGATGGCTATGGCTTTGGCAATTTTAGATTCAGACGATATTGAACATGGAAATATTGAATGTCTTTTCACTGTTGATGAAGAAACAGGACTTTCGGGTGCAGAGGCTCTAAGCCCAGATGCATTAAAGAGTCGTATTCTAATAAATCTTGACTCAGAAGATGAAGGAGAATTATTTATTGGATGTGCTGGTGGAAAAGACACATTAGCCAAACTTCATTATGAAAAAGAAACTGCACCAGAGGGAATTGCTTATAAGATTTCAGTTCTTGGAGGAAAAGGTGGACATTCGGGAGATGATATAAACAAAGGTTTGGCAAATGCTAATAAGGTTTTGAATAGAATACTTTGGTCAATAAATAGAGAAATGGAATTTGCTCTTTCTAGTTTTGAGGGAGGAAATTTAAGAAATGCAATTGCACGTGAGGCAAATGCTGTTGTGATTATTGGTGAGGGAGATTCAAAGGAGATGATTTCGATGGTTGAAAAATATAATGATGATATTCGTTTTGAATTTCGTTCAACCGAACCTAACCTTAAAGTTAAGATTGAAGAAGTTCCTTGTCCAAAAGAAGTTATTGATGTTATGACCCAAGAGGATTTGCTAAATCTATTATATGCAGTGCCACATGGTGTTTTGTCTATGAGTAGGGAAATAGAAAACTTTGTTGAAACCTCAACAAATCTTGCTTCTGTTAAAATGATTGACGATTGTTTTGTTATTGCAACCTCACAACGTTCATCTATTGAAACAGCAAAAGATGCTGCATGTGATAGAAATGAGGCATGCTTCCAATTGGTTGGTGCAGAAGTAAGTCATGGTGATGGTTATCCTGGTTGGGCTCCTAACCCAGATTCAAAAATCCTGAAAGTTGCTGAAGAAAGCTATATTAGATTATTTGGGAAAAAACCAATTGTTAGAGCAATACATGCTGGACTTGAATGTGGATTAATTGGAGAGAAATATAAAGGTATGGATATGATTTCATTTGGACCAACCCTAAGAGGAGTTCATTCCCCAGATGAAAAACTAGAGATTTCAACAGTTGAATTGTGCTGGAAACATACTTTAGATGTATTGAAGAACGTTTAAAAATAAAAAAATGAATATTTTAAAAACAAAACACATTGTTATGATATCCATTGGATTTCTTGCATTAATATTATTATTTATGTTTGGAGGTCCAGTATATAGGGTATGGCAACAAGAAATGAGAGGTAGAGCACAGTTTGCAGAAGCTGAACAAAACCGTAGAATTAAGATTGAGGAAGCAAAAGCAAACCTTGAGGCTGAGAAACTAAATGCACAAGCTGAAGTGGAGAGAGCTAAGGGAGCAGCAGAGGCAATAAAAATGGAAGAAGGAACTCTAACAGATAGATATATACAGTACCTTTGGGTTAGAAACCAAAACAATCTTAACGATAAAACTGTTATCTATATACCAACAGAAACCAATCTCCCTGTTTTGGAGGCTGGAAGATTTATGAACCCTAAAACAAAATAAATATGTTTAATAAGAACACATATATAGAAAGACGTAAACAATTAGCAAAAGATATTAAAGATGGGTTAATACTTATATTAGGTAATTCCGATAGTCCATTTAATTATATATCCAATATATACACATTTCGTCAAGACTCATCTTTTCGTTATTTCTTTGAATATAACTTAGCCGAGCTTGCAGGAGTTATTGATGCCAACACTGGAGAGGATTATTTATTTGGCGATGATGTTGAAATAGATGATATTATTTGGACTGGAGAAGTTGCTTCAATAAGAGAGAGAGCCGATATTATTGGAATTAAACATAGCGGTTCAAAACAAGACCTTGCTAATTTAATTGAAATGGCTATTCTCCAAGGACGAAAAATACATTTCCTCCCTCCATATAGGGTTGAAAACAGAAACATTTTATCGTCACTGCTTCATATTAAGAAAGACCATATTGAAAAGTTTGCATCTATTGAACTTAGGAAAGCCATTGTTAAACAACGTTCAATAAAATCATTAGAAGAGATTAATGAAATTGAAATAGCTATTGGTACTGCATATGAAATGCATACCACAATGATGAGAATGGCTAAAGACCTCAAAACCTACGAATATCAAATTGCAGGTAGAATGGAAGGCATTGCACTTTCGGGTGGAGGTCCTGTTTCTTTTCCAATTATCTTAACAACTCATGGAGAAATTCTTCACGGACACGACCATAGCCTATTACTTAAAGAAGGTAGGATGTTAGTTTCTGATGCAGGATGCGAAACACCAAGTGGATATTGTTCCGATATAACCAGAACAGTTCCATGTGGTGGCAAATTTAATCAAAGACAAAAAGACGTTTACCAAGCAGTTCTAAATGCAAACTTAGCCGCACAAGAAGCAATTATACCAGGAGTTGAGTACAAAACAATACATCTATTGGCAGTTAAAACCTTAGGAGAAGGACTTAAATCAATAGGACTTATGAAAGGTGATATTGATGCAGCAGTTAAGGAAGGAGCTATGGGATTATTTATGCCACATGGTTTGGGCCATATGATGGGATTGGACGTTCACGATATGGAAAATTTCGATGAAACTATTGTTGGTTATGATGAAAAAACATCTCGTTCAACTCAGTTTGGATTAAGATCACTACGCTTAGGAAGAACTCTTGAAAATGGTATGGTTATTACAAATGAACCTGGCTGTTATTTTATTCCTGCCCTAATTGATAAATTTAAGTCAGAAAATAAATTCAAAGATTTTGTAAACTACGACCTACTTGAAACATATAAAGATTTTGGCGGAATAAGAATTGAAGATGATATTCTTGTTACCGATAAATCAAATAGAGTTTTAGGAAAGCCAATTCCAAAAACAGTTAAGGAAATTGAAGAAATAATGTCTTAAATGAAAAAGATAGCATTATTACTGTTTTTATTAATTACAGGCAGTGCTAATTCATATTGCCAAGAAATTTGGGCTGAAAAAGTATATAGTCCATTAATTAAAACAGTGAAGCTTGAGGTAGAGGGAGTAGATTTTCTACTCCCTATGCTTCGTTTAGGGAGTAACGATAAGGTTATTCTTAAATTTGACGATCTTGTTGAAGGGTACACCCAATATGGATATTCAATCATTCATTGCAATTCCGACTGGACAAAAAGCGAACTCCAACCACAGGAATATATTGAGGGATTTGAACAAGGGATAATTGAAAACCATGCCAACTCAATAAATACCATTCAGAGATTTGTTCATTATTGGCAAGAGTTCCCCTCCTCAATGATGAAGTTCTTAGTTTCTGGCAACTATATCATAAAGGTTTTTGCAGATGATGACCCCGACAAGGTTATTATGGTAAGAAGATTTATGGTTTATGAGCAAGAAGCTAATATTAGAGCAAGTGTAATGATGGCTCGCTCACCTGAATTTCAACGTTCCAAACAAGAATTAGATATATTTGTTTCCCCATCCTCCAATATGTCGTTTGCCGACCCAAATAGATATTTGAAAGTTATTGTACAACAAAATGGAAGAAGAGATAATATATCACAGCTTAAGCTACGTCAATATAGATCAAATGAATTAGAATACTCCTTCGATAATTCCAATCTTTTTGATGCAGGAAACGAATTTCGTAATTTTGATTTCACAAGCATGAGAGTAAGATCTCAAACGGTTAGTAATTTTGATTATGTTAATGGAAACAACATTGTTAGACTACGACCTATTGTTAATCGATCCCGCCTCCCCTACACTACCATTGGAGATATTGATGGGTATTATTATATTAGAAATGACAGAGGAGATGATTCTGATTTAGAATCCGATTATGCATGGGTTGATTTCTATTTAAACAGCCCAATGGATCTATATGGGGCCTACTATGTTTTTGGAGAGCTTACCGACTGGCATTATAGCAAACAGAATAAAATGGAATATAATACAAGCCTTAACTCATATACCCTAAGCCTCTACTTAAAACAAGGATTTTATAATTATATGATTATGTATAATCCTGCTAACACTAAATTATTTGAAACAAGTAAAATGGAATCAAATCACTCCGAAGCAAATAATTCTTATCATATATTCGTTTATTACCGCAAGCCCGGCACATACTACGATAGTTTAATTGGATATCACAAGTTAACTGCTAATGGTTAATGATTAATTGGAGTTTAATGAAAAAAATATATTTCTTACTTAGTTTCTTATTCTTAGCTTTAGTTTTGACAAATCACATAGAAGCTCAAAACAAAACTGCCTACATTAAAGGAAAAATAACCGATGAAAAAGGAGTTGGATTAGATTTGGTGAATATTGGAGTTATTAACACCAATATAGCATTTGGATCCACCACTAATACTAAAGGTGAATTTGGGTTTTCTGTTCCTGCTAATAAAGAATTGGAAATAGCAATTTCATATATTGGATATGCAACTAAACTATATAAAATCACACTTAAAGCCAATGAAATTAGAGAAATAAACTTCTCGTTAATTGGTTCAAGAACTACTTTAAAAGAAATAGAGATTAGGGAAGACAATTCCAGGAGTGAGGGAATAACCAGAATTAAGACAGAATGGGCAAAAAATGTTGTTGGACCTACCTCAGGAATTGAAGGATTAATTAAAACCTTTGAAGGAGTTAGTTCAAGCAATGAGCTATCCTCTCAATACTCGGTTAGAGGAGGAAACTACGATGAAAACCTTGTTTATGTTAATGATATTGAAATATTCAGACCCTTTCTAATCAGGAGTGGACAACAAGAGGGACTAAGTTTTGTTAACTCCGAAATGGTGGGAGACATTCTTTTCTCATCTGGAGGTTTTGATGCAAAATATGGAGACAAACTCTCATCAGTACTTGATATCAGATATAAGAAACCACAAGACTTTGCAGGCTCAGCAACAATGAGCCTTTTAGGAGCGAGCCTTCACCTTGAGGGATTAATTGGCTCAAGAATGACCTATCAAATAGGCTATAGAAATAAAACAAATAAGTATATACTTGGCTCATTAGACACAGAAGGAAGTTATTATCCAGTTTTTAATGACCTACAAGTATATTTAACCTACGATTTAAATGAAAAAACCGAGCTAGCCTTCTTAGGGAATATTGCAGATAATAAATATCAATTTATTCCAAGAACAAGAGAAACAACCTTTGGTAACATATACGAATCATACAAACTAAAAATATATTTTGACGGTCAAGAACTAGATAGGTTTTCCTCAATATTTGGAGCCTTTATGCTAACCCATAACCCAAGCAAGGAAGTCCAACTAAAATTTATAGGCTCAGCCTTTAACACTGACGAAAAAGAAACCTACGATATTCAAGGACAATATTGGCTATATGAAACAGGATTAGGAGAATCGGAAAACGATTCATTGCTATTAGATAGAGGAATAGGAACATATTTAGAACACGCAAGGAATAGATTAGTTGCAAATATATTTAATGCCGAACATAAGGGAATTCGATTCTACGATAATGGGAATATGGCATGGGGCTTAAAATACCAATACGAATTAATCAACGATAAGATGAACGAGTGGAAGATGGTTGATTCGGCAGGAACACCAGTAGGAACAACGCCAAGCATTCCAGGAGAGATAAACCCTCAAAACCCACCAATTCTTCAAAACATCTATAAATCAGAAAATGAAATATCATCCTCACGTTTATCAGCATACATTCAAAGACAGTGGAGAATTTATAAGGAAGATGGAGAATGGTATATCAATATAGGCACAAGATCGCAGTATTGGACATTTAATAAAGAATTCCTTTTTTCACCACGAGCATCCATCTCCTATAAACCTAAATGGGAAAAAGACCTATTATTTCGATTTGCAACAGGAGTTTATTCCCAATCACCATTCTTTAGAGAGTATAGAGACTATCAAGGAAATATAAATAACAATATATTATCTCAAAAATCAATACATCTTGTACTATCCTCCGACTATAACTTTAAAATGCTCGACAGACCATTTAAGTTTTTAGCCTCTGCATATTATAAATATCTTTGGGACCTTATCCCCTACTCAATTGACAATGTTAGGATAAGATATTCAGCAGAAAACAACTCAGTAGGATATGCAACAGGAATAGATCTCCGTTTGTTTGGAGAATTTATTGAGGGAATAGATTCATGGCTCACAATGTCATTAATGCAAACCAAAGAAAACATAAAAGGCGACAACTATGGCTATATCCCCCGTCCAACCGACCAATTATTTAATATGAATATCTCATTCCAAGACTATATCCCAACAATGCCATATCTAAGAGCCTACCTAAACTTCAATTTTGGAACAGGTTATCCATATGGACCACCCAATTCAGAAAGAGGAGAACAAACCAACAGAATGCCATCCTATATGAGGGCAGATATAGCTTTCACTTTTAGAATTAAGGACGAAAATACCAAATGGGCTCAAAACAACTTTATGAAACATATTAAGAAAATATGGTTTAACATAGAGTGGTTTAACATATTCGGAAACCAAAACACAATATCATATATGTGGATAGCAAATTACGATGGTCGCTATTTTGGAGTTCCCAACTACCTAACCCCAAGCCAAATAAACGGCAAACTATCATTTGAATTCTAAAAATAACTAATATCTTTGCATCAAATATTCAATAAAATATCGTGTGCCTTTTTTCTCTCCTTCTTTTAATATCCTATTTCTTTAAATTATCACATGACCGTCACTTAAACCAATCCATTTATAAATATAAATTCATAACTCCCATTACAAAGCTTTTACCTCTATCTTTGTTTAAGGTCATAATTTGAACCAAATTATCCTCTTGACTTTATATCAATACTATTCACTTCAAACGCTTCTCTCAAAAACCCTGTTTCAACTCATTCACAAAGCACAATTCACATCTCTTTTAGCTTAGGATCAATTTTCTCAAGTCTTGTTTGTACCTCATTCATATTTACTATACCTTTAACCTATTAATAAATAAGCTTTTACACTCACTTTACAATTTTATCACTAATTTATTTTGTTTATTTCAAATATTGTTATATCTTTGCACCACTCATCTATAGTTAGAAGGAGTTTCGGGGCTCGGTATATCAAGACATATATCGAGCCCTGCGGTTTTTATACAATACAAGGTAAACAATTCTTCATCTTTCTTTTAATATCCTTTTCTCCATAAGTTTTATTCAAATAATAAGCAGTTAAGAGATAATAATCAATATTTGAACGTTGATTCTCTAAAATAACTACATATTTCTTAGCTGTGTTATAAATATATGTTCTTGTAATATCTTCTCTTTTCTTTTTATCTCGTTCAATAATACTAAAAACAACAATACCATCTTTTATTTCATTGTCAAGATGTGTTTTTATCCAATGTATTCTCATTGAACGGTCTGGTTCAAATACATTTCGACAAGCTATTCTTTTTCCGTTTGAGTCAATTTCTTCTGTTTTCTCTCTGGTCAAATGATCAAACAATACTTCCAAACTTGATATTCCATCAGTATCTTTTATAGGATGAATTTGTTTTGAGTTATAAATTAATTTATCATTTTCTTGAATATCTCTATCAAATATTTTTCTTAAAATAATATCTCTATCATTATCACGTCTATAGTGGTTGATTTCTAATAATTCTGGATATTTTTTTATAAGATTGAATGCCATAACCTACTATTTTAAACAAATGAAGAATAGATTAAACTTATGGAAGTCCTTAGATGTTGATTTGTTTAGTGTGAGCTGAGTGTGTGATTTTATTTTTTCAATTATTTTCAATTTAGCTTCAACCTTACCTTCAAGGTTCCCTTTTTCAATTCTTAACTGATAATTTATTGCACCCATTAATAAATCGGCTAATTGCACAAATATACTTTCTTTAGAATTGATAAATTGAAAATTATTAATTGAGCTGTTATACTTCAATATTTTTTTTAGTTCATGTAATTTACCCTGACTTCTTGTGTCTTTAATATCGATATAAACATTATATGTATTTTCCATATCAGTCTTATGATGTAATAGTTGATAATACATTCTAAAATAAAAATCATTAAAGCTATAAAGTGGTCTGTTGTTATCAATTTGATTTTTATCAACAACAACTGCTCTAAACAACATATCATTACTAAAAAAGTAATTAATGATTTCTGAATAAAAGGGGAATGTTTTACTGCATACGTTATTCCATTTCATTTCTCCATCAAAATTATAATCTAATTGGATTTGTTTAATCTGCTTTTTGGCTAACTGAATTTGATTAGAGGCAATACTAACATATCCATAAATCATATATGGCATATTATCATTTTCTAAATGACAACTCTCATCACAATACAAATTAAATGTCTTAATCATAAATTACATTTTTCATTTAAATCTATTCTCTAATCTGCTTAAATTTTATCATTAGGAATGATATCTATCTATTTATCATCCTAAAATTCCGATTCCCTGCCATTATCCCCCGTTATTGTATAAGGTATTTATTATAATTCGTTGTATTTCTTAGAAGTACCTTTCGATTTATTTGTGGGATATTTTTGATTGTTTTTCTCAATCTTATCGAAAATGATTTGCTTTACATCAAACTTATATTTATCAGCCAACAAAAAACAATAATTCATTATATCTGCCAACTCTTCTCTCACCCTTTCTTCATTTGCCTGATTGGCATCTTTCCATAGAAAACACTCATTTAATTCACCCGCTTCAATAGATATTGCTAAGGCTAAGTCTTTTGCATTATGAAATTGCGACCAATCTCTTTCATCCCTAAACTCTAATATCTTATCCGTAATTTCTTTAATCTCATCCATATTACCACAAGTTTTATATTTTTAAAACAATCCATTCACTTTTCTTCTGTCATGCTGGATTTGTAATCCAATACTTATTCATTTATAATCTTTTATCACTCCAACCTTTAACAATCCTTATTCTGATGAATAATCAATTCACTTTTCCACCCCAAAACTACAAAAAAACCATCAATAACCAATAATAAATCACAAATATAATTCCTTAACAACTTATTATCACGGAGTTTTGGCTAAACTACAATGATACCATCCCTACGGGATTATGTTTGGGCGTATGTAACATTGATTTCTACAAAGATATCATCCCTACGGGATTATGTTTGGGTGAATGTAATATTGATTGCTACAAAGATATCATCCCTACGGGATTTTGTTTGCTGATAATATTATATTTATTGGATATCCCAGCTCCGTAGGAGCGATATCTTTGTAGAAAACAATCATAACGAACACACAATCCAGCACCAGAGGTGCGATATCTTTGTAGAAAAAATCAATTATTCCATGTAAATAAATATCTTTCATCATATTCAATTCCACATTCTTCTAGAAATTTAATATATTCTTCTCTAAACGTTTTTTTCTTATGATGCTCGGCTTGATTTAATATGTATTTTGCCACAAGGTCAATTTGTGATTTAGAATGCGTAAATGCACCAAACCCTTCTTGCCAAGAAAACTTACCACTTACCCATTTGTTTTCATTTATCCATTTGGATGAATTTGATTTAATTATTTTTGTTAAATCAGATATGGAAATCGAAGGATTTAATCCAATTAATATATGAGTATGATCAGGATTGCAAAATATAGCCAATGGTTTTGAATTGTTATTTGAAACAATACCACAAATGTATTTTTCCAATTCCTCTCTTTTATCTTCTAGAATAAAGTTTTCTCTTCCTTTAACAGCAAATACCAAATGTATATATAATTGAGTGTATGTATTAGCCATATTCTTAATATTTATTTCTTATATAGGGTTACAATCAACAAACTTATAAATATTTTTTCAAATAAAGATATAATATCATATTTTTATACAAAGATATCATCCCTACGGGATTATTGTTTGGGCGTATGCAACATTGATTTCTACAAAGATATCATCCCTACGGGATTATGTTTGGGCGTATGTAACTTTGATTTCTACAAAGATATCATCCCTACGGGATTATTGTTTAATGACAATATTATATTTATTGGATATCCTAAGCTCCGTAGGAGCGATATCTTTGTAGCAAGGACATTATATCACACACACACATAACCCAGCTCCGTAGGAGCGACATCTTTGTAGGAAATAAAATATAAACATGGCTACCATCTACCATGCTTGAAACATGTAATTTTGGTGTTA
>Ga0172378_10006752_pt1 | contig 10703 bp, 7 predicted proteins | sample GrowelOW332metaG_FD_119755 | JGI IMG/M metagenome (GOLD analysis project Ga0172378, IMG submission 119755) | Groundwater microbial communities from an aquifer near a municipal landfill in Southern Ontario, Canada - Pumphouse #3_1 metaG | ecosystem: Environmental > Aquatic > Deep subsurface >... | reverse complement strand
TTTTTTTGTACGATAATTATTAAAGAAACATAAAACTATTAGGTCATAATATGGAAACAGAATACCAGAAGGGGCTTGTTCTAGTTCACGGAATAAAAGACTCTTTCTTTTCCTTAATCGAAAATGCCTTATCAGAAAAATATGACTTCCTTTTTGCGAAAACCCTCAAAGAAACGGAAGAAATCTTTCACCAAGAAATTGATAGAATCTGTTTGCTGCTCTTGCCTCAAAAAGAAGCGGCTCAAACTTGCAAAAAAATCCTTATAGATACAAAAACTGAAAGATACCAAAGAGGCATTTCTAGTCTCATTATTCTAGATACACTAAAAAATGAGCAAATATCCTCTTATTTTGAACTAGGCTTAGACGACATCGTTTTGAGACATCTGAACATAGACTTGGCTATTCGACGAATCGAAAGCATTCTTCAAAAGAGAGAATTAGTTAAGCAAAGAGAAAAAGAACTCCTAGGGAAACAAGAAAAGGATCATGAGAGCCGATACCGCTTTATTCTTGACCAGGCTCGGGTTCATATCATTGAGTATCGTTATGAGACTAAAGAATTCTTTGTTGATCAAAAGACAAAAGAACTTTTAGCTATCCCGGAATATAAAACTGTTCTTCCAACTATTTTTGATCAAATCAAGATTTTCCATCCGGATGATCAAAAGGCTGTTTTGTCTCTTTTCCCACCGAAATGGGATCCCGGTAGTCTATTTTCTAAAAGCATTATTTGCCGAGTTCTCCACCGAGACGGCACTTATCATTACTATGACATTACTTGGTCCAACTACGCTGTAAATGGAGTTCCTCTTAAGCTTTTCATCACTCTCATCAATGTTGATTCTCAAAAAATCATTGAAGAGAAAATGGCCTACCTAGCTCTTTATGATGAAATGACTGGCCTCTATAACAAGAACTCGTTCCTTTCTGCAATTAATCAATACAGTCTTCAAAATAAGGAAAAGTCCTACATTATTTCTCTTGATATTCAAAGATTTAGAAGTGCTAATTCTTTGCTAGGTGGAAAGGAATGTGACCGCGTTATTTGTGAGATTGGCCATCTACTAAAGAAAACAAGCGCGAACTATAACGCCCCCTATACATCTCGAGTTTATGGCGATGAATTTGCTGTTTTCCTCGTGGGAGAAAAAGAGAGAGTCATCGAGTTTATTAAAGAATTTCAAGAAACCGCGAAAGGTATCGTCCCCAAGTACGATCTCTATTTCTTCTTTGGAGTGGCGGAACTTACTTTAGAAACAACCGCCACTGATTGCTTATCCGAATCCGCTGCCGCTAAGAAAACTATTAAGAGACAATATGGTGACGAAAATAATATTTGTTTTTATAGTCAGGAAACCCGAAAGGAAGAAACTGCCCTCGATGAGATAGTTTCTGAAATGGAAAGAGCTCTTAAAGAGAGACAGTTTCAAGTCTACTTCCAACCAAAGGTAGATACCTTTACAGGTCATATTTGTAGCGCTGAAGCTTTAGTAAGATGGATGCATCCAACTAAAGGAATGATCTCTCCTGGGAAGTTCATCCCAATCTTTGAAAAGAATGGATTTATCATTGAACTCGATTGGTACGTTTGGGAAGAAGTCTGTAAAGCCCTCTCGAAGTGGAATAAGGAAGGAACGCATTCTTTGCCTATATCTGTCAATGTCACTCGCCTTCATTTGCACAACCCGAATTTCATTCCTGACCTCTTATCATTGCTTAAAAAATATGATGTTTCTCCGGCTTTCTTCGAATTAGAATTCACTGAATCCGCTATAGCTATTGAGGGGCAAAACTACAATGCTACTTTAGACTCTCTCCACGACCATGGCTTTAAAATCCACATGGACGACTTTGGAAGTGGTTATTCTTCTTTAGCCTGCTTAAGGGCTCTTCCTATCGATGTCCTAAAACTGGATATTGGTTTCCTTAAAGAAAGTGCAGGAAAGGATAAGATAGGAAAGATTTTTGTTTCTATCGTCCGAATGGCTAAATGGATCGGCATGCCGGTCATTGTGGAAGGAGTCGAAACCTCCGAACAACTTTCCTTTGTTAAGAACAGCAAATGTGAGTATATCCAAGGCTACTATTTCTATAAACCAATGCCTTTAGAAAATTTTGAACAGGCCTTATCTAAAGAAAATAAGATGGTAAGGCACCGCAACGATGAAGAAGACTTTGTCGGCATTGACATCAATGCCTTATGGGACCCTAAATCCACCCTTAATGAATTCTTTAACCATATTCTAGGGCCTTCCGCTATCTATGAATTTGATGGAAACACTATTCAAGTAATAAAAGAAAACGACGCCTACAAAACGGTAATTACCAAAGACTCTATTCGAATCCCTGAAGGAGATGACCCAGGTAGTTTTTATGTTTCCGAACAAGGAAAAGAACTTGTTAATTATCTTCGCCGCGTGGTTGGGGATTTTGCTCTTCATATAGAAAGACTAAATCTCTACATGAAGGACGGCACTATCCGGAAGGTCTCAGTTCGCTCCCGCAAAGTTTCGACAACCAAAGGACGGCACTTAATCTTTGTTCAAGTCGTTGATGTTTCTGACATCTATAATCAAGAATTAATGATATCCCGTGACTTAGCAGGACTTAAAAAAATGTTCTTCCTCTTTGAACAATTTGCTTTTACCTATTCGGTTAAAGAAGGAAAAACAACCGTCTTCTATTATGGAGGCGGCCAAACCATGGAATTAATGGAAATCACCAACTTCCTTGAGAGGGTTTATGAATCCCCATTAGAAGAGGAAAGTAACAGCTTATTAATCTCTAAACTTAAAGAATGTTCTAGCGACCCTAAACCAATGGGATTCCATATTGCGAGGAAAAATGGTCTTCGCCTCTACGCACGTTTAACCCCAATTTTTCATGATGGAATTCTAACCCAAATTGCCTGCCTGATTGATCTTGCTATGTACATAGCTTTCAAAACTTAAGTAAAATAAAAGGTCCTCGATTATCAGAGGACCTTTTGAATTAGGACTTTTTATTACTTCTTAATAGCTTCCAACATCAAGTCATTAAGGTTCTTCACAAATGAAACTTTATCCGCAACCTCAAAGCCTTCTAGCATCATCGCCTCATCGTAGAGAAGAGCGCCATACTTCTTAAGCTTCTCGTCGTTATCGCCAACGCTAGAGATAGCCTTCCATAAATCGTGGTCAGGATTAATCTCTAAGACTTTAACTGCTTTAGGTTTTTCCATTCCCGACTGACTCTTTTCTTCTTGTTCAGTTAAGACTTTCTCCATGTTAAGGGAGAGGCCTTCTTTGGTGGAAATACAAACAGGAGAATCAACCAGCTTAGAAGAGAAGGCAACATCATCAACCTTCCCAACAAGAGCTTCCTTAATGTCATCAAGGGCTCTCTTATTGGTTGCCACAAGGGAATCAATCTTCTCTTTTTCTTCTTTGCTTAGGTCTTCTTTAGAGTCGTCAGCAATATTCTTAAACTCAGTCTTGTCGTAGTCGTGAAGCATCATCGAGGAGAACTCATCAATATCACTATGGAAGAGGAGAACATTAGTGCCGTCCTTCTTATACTTCTCAAGTTGTGGAAGCATCTTAATAGCCTCAACACTCTTACCAGAAGCGTAATAGATATACTTCTGTTCCTTGCCCATCTTCTCTTTATATTCTTTTAAGCTGATCGGATTCTCTTCATTAAGTGAATCGTAGACTAAGAGGTCTTGAAGAAGGTCTTTCTTCGCTCCATAAGTGGAGTAGATACCAAACTTTAAGTGATCACCATAAATCTTAAAGAACTTAAGATACTTTTCGTGGTCGTTCTTCATTGCGTCCTTTAAAGAAGAAACAATCTTCTTCTCAATGGACTCAGCAATCTTATCGAGAAGAGGAGAGCTTTGAAGCATCTCACGGGAGATGTTTAAGGAGAAGTCGTCGCTATCGACAAGGCCTTTAGCAAACTTCAAATAGTCCGGAACTAACTGTTTGCATTTTTCAGCAATAAAGATTCCTTTGCAGTATAGATCAAGACCCTTTTCGTAGTTCTCGCTGTAGAGATTGTATGGAGCGTGACTTGGAATATAGACAATAGCGTCATAAAAAACATTTCCTTCAATATGAAGAGGAATAGAGAACAATGGATCCTCATAATCCGCAAACTTGCTCTTATAGAAATCGAAGAGATCTTTCTCTGTGACATCCTTTGGATTCTTCTTCCAAAGAGGAATCATGGAATTTAGTATCTTATGTTCAATGACATCCTCATATTTGCCTTCGATGGGTTTTCCATCAGCATCAACTTTGGCTTTAGAAGTCTTAACATCCATTCCAATTGGATAACGAATGTAATCACTGTACTTTGAAACAAGATTTTCAATCGTATAGGTTTCTAAGAACTTATCGTAATCAACATCTTTAGCGTTCTTCTTAAAGTAGATGGTAATAACAGAGCCATGATCTTCTTTACTAGCTTCTTCGATGGTGTAATCCTTCACTCCATCGCTTTCAAAGAGGTAAGCTGGTTCCCCTGTCTTTTTAGTTAAGACTGAAACCTTATCAGCAACCATAAAGGCGCTATAGAAGCCAACGCCAAATTGTCCAATGATGTTAACATCTTCTTTATCCTTGGCTTCTTTAACCTTCGACATAAAGTCTTTAGATCCCGACTTAGCAATAGTTCCAAGATTAGCAATGAGTTCATCTTTAGACATACCAATACCATCATCTTTAATCGTAAGGCTTCTCTCCTTCTTATCGATTGATAGTTCTATCTTATGGTCACCGTTAACGTAATCTTTCTCTCCATGGAGAGCGTTAAAGCGGTACTTATCAATAGCATCGCTGCCATTAGAGATCAATTCACGGAGAAAAATGTCCTTATTTGTATAGATCGAATTAATCATCAAATTAAGGAGTTCTTTAGATTCAGTTTCAAATTCTTTTGTTTCTTTCATAATGTCTTCCCTTCGATATTGCCGTTACTATACCACACATTTTGGCACTGTAAAGATACGAGTGCTAATTTCGATATCCTTTTGTTTTCTTCTTTTTTTAGGTTCTTTCCCATCTGAACAACCTAAAGCAAAGCTGTTATACTGTCAGAAATGTTAGACCATTCTTTTTTGAGCAATGAAAGCCAAACAACATTTCTAAATAAGTTGAAAGAAAACCTTTCTTCTTGCGAGAGTTTTGCTTTTTCAGTTTCTTTTATTAAAAAAGCCGGTTTATCACTTTTAGAAGACTCGATTGAGGCCGCTTTGCTTCGTGGAGTTAAAGGCCAAATCATTACTTCGACCTACCAGAACTTTACCGATATACCTTCTTTAGAAGTGTTTCTTTCTTGGCAAAGTCGTTATCCATCCTTTGAGACACATCTAGATTATGGCTGTTTTGGAGATAATGGATTTCATACTAAAGGTTACTTCTTTTCGTTCAAAGGATCGCAGGAGGTAATTGTCGGTTCCTCCAATATTACTTACTTTGCCCTTATCAAAAACAAAGAATGGGACCTGTCTTTAAAGGTAAGCGATATCGATGAAGCCTACTCATCAGCTAAAGGAGAATTTGATTGTTTTTGGTTACGAACACACCCGCTTTCAAGGGAAATTATTCGGCAATATTCGGAACACTTAGCCTACTCCATTGAAAAATGGGATATGGATTTCTTTGATCCTGAAAAGGGTGCCTCTATTCGTCCTAATATGATGCAAAGGGAAGCACTAAAAGAAATCTCTCGTTATCGAGATATGAATATTGGAAAAGCTTTAGTCGTAGCGGCTACTGGATCGGGTAAAACTTATTTAGCAGCTTTTGACGCCTTCAATGCTAATGCAAAACGCTTACTCTTCATTGTTCACCGCGACGTAATTTTAGAAAACGCTCTTAAGACATTTTCTCATGTATTTGGAACATCACGTTCTTATGGAATCTATACAGGAAAAGAAAAGAGCGGGCTTTCTAGTGACTTCATTTTTGCCTCTACCAGGATTCTTTCGGAACACTTATCACTATTCGCTCGAGATGAATTCGATTACATCGTTATTGATGAAGTCCACCACGCGGCTGCTTCAACTTATCAAAGGATAATGAAACACTTTCAACCTCACTTTCTTTTAGGACTTACCGCAACTCCAGAAAGAATGGACGAGAAATCAATTTATGATCTTTTTGATCGTAATGTTCCATATGACCTAAGGCTTCGAGAGGCTATGGAAAGTGACCTAATTGTCCCTTTTCACTATTATGGAATTAGAGATTCCCTAATTACTTATAAAGAAAAACCAAGCCAAGAAGATATTCGAAGAATGATAGCCGAAATATCTTCTTCTACTCATTGTGAATTTGTTAGAGAACAGATTGAACGTTATCGTCCAAAGGAAGACAAACTACGTTGTGTCGCTTTCTGCCGTAGTGTTGAACACGCAAGAATGATGGCAGCCAACATGTCACTTTTAGGATACGTGACCTGTTCTTTATCAGGCAGCGACTCATTCGGTGTCAGAATGAAAGCTTTTGATGATCTTCAAGATGAAACAAATCCCCTCACGATTATTTTTGCCGTCGACATTCTAAACGAAGGAATCGATATTCCATCACTAAATATGGTTCTATTCCTCCGTCCAACTGAATCATCTACTATCTTTATTCAGCAACTCGGACGAGGCTTAAGAAAATATCCAAGAAAAGAATTCCTAACCGTTTTAGACTTTATCGCAAATTCATATTTACGAAGTTCTCAGATCGCCTTAGCTTTAGGCTCCCTTTCCAAATCAGGAACGAGCGACAAAAGGACGATTCTTGATCATATTAGAACAAACTTTGCCGAACTATCGATACCTGGTCTTTCGATTTCTTTCGACGAAGAATCAAGAGAAGAAATATTAGCCGCTGTAGAAGCAACCGATTTCAACCGCTTTGAACTGCTTAAACAAGATTATTGTAACTTTAAAGAATACCTAAAACTCAAGCCGGGTGAATACCCTATGCCAACAGATTTCTTAGTGGGTGAACTATCGATCGATTTACTTCGCTATACAAGAAAATTCCCTTCTTACCATGATTTTCTTAAACAATGCGGAGAGGATGTGCCTTTCTTTAATGATGAACAATTATCGGTTATTCGAACTCTCTTTTGGTACCTTCCTTTAGTAAGAAAAGACGAGTTTTTAATTCTCTCATCCCTTCTTGAAGGCAAAAGAACAACCGAAAATTTGTTATTAAACGAAAAGAATGAGCCTTTCTTTAATGAAACTAGTTTCCAGCATGCCTTACAAATGCTATCGGGCGGAATTGCATCCCCAGTAAAAGAATTCTTTACGCCCCTAATTAACATAACTAACGATACTTGTTCACTTAAGTTCGATCTTAGTAACCCTACTTTTGCTACCTGGGTTCGCGACATATTAGAATACGGAATCCTTTCTTATGAACAAAAGAACGGAAATAACAATAAACTCCTAAAGCTATATGGTTTATACACCTCCGCTAAATCGTTAATGGCACTTAATAATTCAAATTTGTATCTCATGTCCGGGGTTCACTATGCTAATGCGGCTCTTTGTCTTTACGTGAACTTGAATAAAGACGCCAAAGTTGAAGAACGTCTTGACTATAAAGACCGTTTCTTGTCTCGACGGATATTGCAATGGGAATCACAGACAGGAACTACCCTTCTTAATGTAAAAGGGAAACGATTAATTAATGAGGGAATTGCTGAAATATTCATTAAGAAGACAAAAAAGGAAAATGGCATCACTCTTCCTTTTATCTATATTGGAAGAGGACACTTAACGAATCCCCGGCAAAGCAATAATGCTGCCAAAACTCTCTTATTTGATATCATTTTAGAAGATGAAATCCCTGAGGAATACAAATATGACTTCGGTATCGAAGACACACAAACGGCTTAAAGTTGTTGCTGCTGTTATCGTTAAGGAAAATAAAATCTTTTGCGCTAAAAGGGCTTATGGTTTTTTAGAAGGGAAATTTGAATTTCCTGGAGGAAAAGTTGAAAAAGGAGAAACCTCTGAAGTCGCAATTCATAGAGAGATTAAAGAAGAACTAAATACTGAAATTCAAATTGATTCTTTTCTCTGCACCGTTGTTTATGACTACCCAACTTTCACCCTAGACATGGATGTATTTATTGTCCATCTTACTGATAGCGAATTAGAAATAGAAAAGACTATTCATACATCGGGGATCTTTCAAACAGTTGAGGCAATCGGAGGTGACGATTGGTGCCCTGCTGATTCCATTGTCGCTAAGAAGCTCAAAGAGGTTTGGAAATAATCTTCGAATATCAATTATTGCTTCTACAGAGAAAAATTAACAAATCGGAAAATATCTACATTTGATACCTTAATTTAGTAAGAAACAGACCTTGTATGTCTTGAAATCCAATTCCTTAGTAGTAAAGTAAATGTAGCCCTTAAATGAATTGCCCCCTCTTTTCTTTTAAGGGTCTAACAAACAACTCTCCAAATGAAAAACCACTCCTTGCGGGTGGCTTTTCTTTTGTTCAATCGATAACGTTCTTTGTCTAACTTGTTTCTTACTTTTCAAAGAAGAAATGAACAGTCATTTCTAAATAATTCTTACCCGAATACTCTGGGAAATGTTGAAGCATTTTAGCTTCCATCTCTACCGCATTTTGGCAGGTTGCAGCAATCGCTTTTGTTTCCTTAAGGTATTCAATTTTAGTCTTAACATCTTTAAGATCTTCGGGAACATAATGAGATGTAAGAATGAAATCATAACCTTTCGCAATGTAGGAATTTAGTTGATTAATAATGCCGTCAGCTTGTTGGGGTCCAGCTACAATTGAATGGCAGTCATGGCCAAGCATATGGATATAAATAGAATTTAATTCAGGAATCTCAATATCATAAGCATCGTGGTTAGAGGTAATAATAAAGGTAACCCCGCCTAAAATTACTTCACCATCTTTAAGTTCTTTAACATCGGTTTCGATAGAAGAATCAAATATCGGTCCAAAAGCACTCGTAAACTTATTAACTAAGGCAGCACCACCACCGCTTAGATTGTAAGCAATGGAAGACTTAGTTCCATAAGTTGGTACGTCCTTCATAAAAGAGCCTCCCGCTCCATGGTATGCGATCAATTTGCCGATTAGTTCAATGTTGTTGTTGATGATAAATTCTTCCAGTTCTTTAATGTTGTCATAGAAACATGGCTGCTCAATAACAACTCCTTTACCATCCTTAACGATGAGGAATACTTCATCGTCAATAAAGTCATTAGTCTTATAGGCTAATAAGGCTAAGCCTTCTTCGCCATAATAAGTGATAATGCCTTTTTCTAATTTGATGATTTTGATTTTCTTCTTATTCATTGTTTTCTCCTTTAGGCTCTTGCCTATGCTAAAGTATAGTAATATTGCATACTTTTGGGATAGTACGCACATTATTGTTCCTTACTTCCAAAATTGGAACTATTGACATACATTCGAACTATTTCTATTATGAAGAGAAGGAAAAATATGATAGATATAGAAAAGTTACCAGCCTGTCCCGTAGAGACAACTTTGCTATTTTTAGGTGAAAAATGGAAAGTTCTTATTTATAGAGACTTAAGAGACGGCACAAAAAGGTTTAGTGAGTTAGCTAAATTCTTGAAACCAATTTCACAAAAAGTATTAACCGCGAATCTTAGAGATCTAGAAAAATGCGGTGTAGTTCACCGGCAAGTATTTCCTGTCGTTCCCCCAAAAGTTGAATACTCTTTAACAGAATTTGGAAAGACTCTTTACCCAATTCTGGACGCAATGAAGGATTGGGGAGAGGACTATAAAAACAAAATTGGGAACAAGTAATGATAATCAACAATTTCAAAAACTAATGGGTTATTGTCAAAATATTCGCTTAGGCTAATACTCATTTAGGATTTTAGTCGAACGATAATATGTGTTCAAACTTTGAAAACCACAATTTAGGACAGCTTTTGTAATCGGTTCCTGAGGGTTATTTTTCAATTCAATTTGAACATTTTCACACCTGATCCTATTAATGAAATTCCTAAAATGCATGCCTGTATATCGATTAAAAAGAATTGAAAAATAGTTTTTAATAAAACCAAATGAAGCAGCTACGCTTTCACAACTAATATCCGAATTAATGTTTTTATAGATGTAGCTTGAGATTTCGTGAAACTCTGCTGTCCCTCTTTTCTCTACCTTTTTGGCAGGGCTGATTCTTAAAAGTAAACCAACAATAAGATTCACCAAAGAGGAACGAAGTTCTAAAGTATCTGGCTTTACTTTATTGAAAAAATAATCAAGAGTAACCAAAATTTCTTGAGTTAATTGAGATGGTTCATAGAAGTTTTCTAAAGCAACGCCCTCTGGAAAACTCGCTAAAAAGTAAGAGTTAGAAAAGACTAAAACATAAATCTTAGAATCTGCTTCACCATTGTAGTAATGAACATCAAAACTATTTGAAAGCGCAATACCACCTTCAGTTTCTCGCTTTTCAATACCGTTGATGGATATTGTAACCGCCTTTTTTTAACGAAAACAATTTCCATATTGCTATGAAAATGGGCAGGAGTAATGTTATCTTCAGCTAAATGGAAATTGAAATACTAGCCTTCATCAGCAGCTCCTTCATAAAAGAATCTTTCTTCAACATTCTTTTCCATATATTGATACTAGCATTTTGTGTTCTTCTACAAATATCAAAACTATCATTAGAGAAGCACCAG
>Ga0172378_10006751_pt1 | contig 10704 bp, 6 predicted proteins | sample GrowelOW332metaG_FD_119755 | JGI IMG/M metagenome (GOLD analysis project Ga0172378, IMG submission 119755) | Groundwater microbial communities from an aquifer near a municipal landfill in Southern Ontario, Canada - Pumphouse #3_1 metaG | ecosystem: Environmental > Aquatic > Deep subsurface >... | reverse complement strand
TTTGAAGTACTTTTTAACAAATTTATCAAATTTTTTATTTATTAAAGAGAAATCATTATTATCAAAAGCATAATCAAAATCTTCATTAGAAATAGCATCGCTATTAATATAATATCCAAGTCTTTCAACATAATTTAAAAAATCATTTAAAATTAAACTTTTTTTAGTTTTAGAAATTTCTTTTAATAAGTTAAATATATCTTCAAATTTATGTAGAATTTGATTTTTATTTCCTTTAAAATACAAAGATTTTTCACAATGATTACTTAATTGAAAAGGATCCAAGTCATAAAGTTTAGTTTCTATAGCGATGACTAATTTTAAAATTTTATTATCATATACAAATATCCATCCATCAGGTCTAGAATTTCCTCTGTTCATTCTTTGTAAAATTATATTTTTTAAATTTTCACTATTTTTAATTTCAAATTCATCTTTTTTTTCTAATAATTCTTTTTTATCAGGAAATTTTTCAAAAAGATATTTTTCAAAATTATTACTTTCGAGTTTCTTTTTTTCAAAATTGTAATCTTCAAAATTTTTTAAAATTTTATGGAATTCATTTCCCCAAGTTTTTCCACTTGGATTAAGTCCAACTAAATATCTGAAAGGTGCCTTTGTTATTTCATCTTTTTTTAAATAAGGATTTTGTAAATCATAAGTTATTTCTAAATTATCTGAATTGGTGAAATGATTTTCTTTTATTAAATTATTGATGACTTGAAGTTGTTGATCTTTCCCTAAAGAAGAAAGAGTTAATATAAAAGATCTTGTGATATTATCTTCTAAGCCAGGTCCTCCAGTATAGTTCCAAAATAAATTTAAATGTTTATCAAAGCTTTTTTTCATAAATTCCCTCCGATTTTATATTTTATGACTCTACAAATAATAACGTAATATTTTTGAAGTTAGGTGTAATTTTTGGAAAATAAAGCACTCTAAGTATACTTCTATAAAAGTTAAATATCAAATTATTCTTAAAGTTATACGCTAAATATGTCCTTTAATGAATCTTTTAATTTTATTTCAGTGTAAAAAGTACTAAAATACTTGATATTTTACAAATAAAGGGGTAAGATTATGGGTGGAGTTAATAAAATAGGAGGGGAAATATGAAACTTAAAAAAACATTATTAGTTTTAGCACTATTTAGTAGTATTGGAGTAATTGCAAATGCAGTGACAGCATCTAGTGGAAAAGAAAATGATAGGATTATTATAGCTCATAGAGGTGCCTCAGGATATTTACCAGAACATACTCTAGAATCAAAGGCATTAGCCTTTGCCCAAGGGGCAGATTATTTAGAACAAGATTTAGCTATGACAAAGGATGATAGATTAGTTGTTATTCATGATCATTTTTTAGATGGACTAACAGATGTAGCCAAAAAATTTCCAGATAGAGCAAGGGAAGATGGACGTTATTATGTTGTTGATTTTACCTTAGCAGAAATTGAAACACTTGAAATGACAGAAAACTTTAAAACTGTAGATGGAAAACAAGTACAAGTATATCCAAATAGATTCCCAATGTGGAAATCCCATTTTAGAATCCATACTTTTGAAGATGAATTGGAATTTATTCAAGGATTGGAAAAATCAACAGGAAAAACTGTAGGTATTTATCCAGAAATAAAAGCTCCTTGGTTCCACCATCAAAATGGAAAGGATATTGCAAAGGCAACTTTAGAAGTATTAAAAAAATATGGTTATACAACTAAAGATAGCCCTGTTTATTTCCAAACATTTGATTACAATGAATTAAAACGTGTAAAAACAGAATTATTACCTGAAATGGGAATGGACTTAAAATTAGTTCAATTAGTTGCCTATACTGATTGGCATGAAACAGAGGAACAAAATGCAAAGGGTGAATGGGTAAATTATGATTATGACTGGATGTTTAAAAAAGGTGCAATGAAAGAAATATCTAAATATGCAGATGGAATTGGACCAGGATGGTATATGATGATAGATGAAGATAATTCAACTAAGGGTAATGTAAAATTAACTCCAATGGCTGGATATATAGAAGCTTCAGGAATGGAATGTCATCCTTATACAGTAAGAAAGGATGCATTACCAGATTTCTTTGATAATGTAAACCAAATGTATGAAACATTACTTTATAAAGCAAATGCAACAGGATTATTTACAGATTTCCCTGATTTAGGTGTTAAATACGTAGAAAGCAAATAGAAATATTAATAAAGGTATATGTTAACTGGCATATACCTTTTTTTATTTATTTGAAAATTTGACATGGAGGAAAATAAGATGTAATATTAAAATGTTTAAGAATATTATTTGAAGGAAGGACCTTATAATGGAGAAAATTTTGCTACAAATTATATCAGGAGCAGCAGCAGGATATATTACAAATGATATAGCTATTCAAATGTTATTCAAAAAATATTTTGGTAAATTTGGTGGGGTTATTGTTAGAACTAGAGATAGTTTTGAAAAAAATGTCAGTGAACTAGTGGAAGATGAAGTTATCAATCATGAAACTTTAAAAAAAGAAATAGATTCACCTGAATTTAGAAAGGAATTACTTAATGTAGTTTCTGATTTTTATACAGTTAGTTTAAAAGAAAAATGCGGGGAGAAAACCTTTGCACATATAAAAAATTATGATGAAAGTAAAGATGCTATAGTTAAAACTTTTAAAAATGAATCAAAGGCATTATTTGATCAAATTATAAGTAGTGGAGCCTCTAGTATATATATAAATAACTTAATTGATGAAAAGGGAAAAGAAATAATAGCAACTAATATATATGGTCTTGCCTATGAAGTTCTTAGGGACAAGGAATATATATATGAGTTTTATAATAAATTAGTAGAAGAACACAGTGAGAAAAAACTTTCAGATCTTTTAACATTAAAGGGGTTTAACTTATTTGAAGCTGAAATTTTAAGAAATATAGATGGACTAGGGGAAAGGATACTTAGGGGTTATTCTGGTAAATTAAAAAATACCTGTGAAAGTATCTATGAAACTTTGGACCTAGATAAAATTATAGAAGATTTCACAAGGAATATTCAAGACAAATCCCTATTGGATATACTTGGAAAAGAAAAATCATTCATCTTAATAGAAGAGGTTAAAAATGATTTTGTGGAATTTATAAAGTCACAAGAGGGAAAAAAAATTCTAAATAGTATATCCACTATGATTATAGAGATACTAAAGGAACAAAAAATAAGCTTAAGTGATATGTTAGATACAAGTATGAAATCAAAAATAGATAAGTTTTTTATGGAACAATTACCTAGTATAATTACTGAAATTATTTCTTGGATTAGGGAAAATAAAGAAAATTTTGAGATAGGTATAGAAGAATCAGTGGATGAGGTTATATCCCAGTATGGGGTAGTTAAGGAGACTATATTAAAATTTATAAGAAATGTATTTATGGAAGACATAGCTAAGAAATATGCTATTATTAATAAGGGAATAGACTATTTAGAAAAGTATAAGGATGATAAAAAGTTAGGGGAAAAATTATCTGAAAAAGTTTTGCAAATGTTTCAGGAAAAAAGTATTGGAGAGATAATATCAGATTTAGAAAAAAACAAGATAATATCTTCCAGTGGAATACAAGAGTTTTTAAAATTTAATATGGAAGAGATTATTAATAGGGTTCCAAGGGAAAGTATTTTAACTTTGTTTAACATAAAAATTAGTAAGATGATTCCAAAGACTTTAGATGTAAGTTCTTTATTGGGAGAAAAAATAAAAGCTGAAATAATAATAATAGTAAAAAATAATCTTGAAAGTGGTAAGTTTGAAAAACAATTAAAAGAAACAGTTAAAAATGAAATATTTATATTAAAAGAGAAAAAGTTGTGTGACCTTATAGGAAGTAACAAAACAGTAGAATTTCTTGGAAATTATTCTTTGGAAAAAATAAATGATAATAAACTTAAATTAATAGAAAATTTAAAGTATCAAATAGATGAAAACTTTGGAAATAAGAAATTAAATGAAATATTACCATGTGAGAGCTTCAATGGAGCAAGGGAAAAGTTTAGAGATTTAGTGGGAACTAAATTAGAAGAGGGATTAAAGGATTTAAAGGGAACTATAATAAGTGATCTTGTGGATAATATTTCTAAATCTAAAGATATAGATGAAAAAACAGTGGATATATTTTTAAATATAATAGATAACAAACTAGAAGAAATGTTAAAGGAAAACATAAGTAAGGTAGTGGCTAACAATATACATAGCTTAGATAACAGAGATCTTAATAGTATGGTTAAGGACTTTATGGGTAGAGAGCTAAGGGCAATTAACATAGCAGGAGCTGGACTAGGTGGGTTAGTTGGATTAGGAGCAGGAAATTTATCTGGAAATCTAGGAGTGAATGTATTACTATATTCAGCAATTGGAGTAATAACTAATTCTCTAACCATAGGAATGTTATTTAAACCATATAAACCTTTTATTGGAATTCAAGGGGTTATTCCTAAAAATAAACCAAGGTTCGCTAAGAATATGGCAAAGTTTGTAGATGAGAGGCTTCTTAATGAAAAGGTAGCTGGGGAAATGTTTCGTGATAAAAAAGAAAATATTTTAAAATTATTAAAGGATGAAATAAGTGAAAATAATTTTAAATTAGTGGAAGAATTATTTCTTAAAAATAGTGATTCTATATTTAATTTAAGTTATGAAATTATTAAATGCAAAGTGCAGGGAAATCAAGATAGCATATGTAATAAAATAGGGGATTCAATTGGAAAAATTAAAATAGATACAATTTTTTCAAAGGATGTAGAAAATAAATTATCAAGCTTAAAAATTAAAATTATTCAAGATATGGATGAAATTTTCTTCAATGAGATGCGTATAAAATTTAGGTCAAATAAAGCCTTAGGTGACATTATTCCAATAAAAGTTAAAAGTCATGTGGATAACATGCTAGAAAATAAAATAGAAAAGTTTATTAGAACTAAAGGAATAGAAAATATTGAAAATACAAAGGTACTTAATTTCATATATGATAATTTAAATAAAAAAGATGAAATATTTCACAGGAAATTAGTTGAAATAATAGGTAAGGATACGTCCCTTGGGAAAGATATTGGAAATTATATGAAACAATTGCTAAATGACGAGAACTTTAAAAAAAGTATAATGGATTCTATAAAAATGGAATTTTCCAAGGAATTTTCTAAAGACAAAAGGATGGATCAATTATTTAATGGAAAATTAATAGAGATAGTTTATAATAATAAAGAAAAATTTATTGAAACTTTCTATAATAAAATAGAGGATCTATTTAAAAATGAAAGAGAGAACTTAATTAATACAACTATTAATGGAGTTACAAGTGAGTTAGGGTTATTTCAAAGGGGAACTTACAATGTAATAGGAGGAGATGAATTAATTGAGAAAATAGTTTCTAATTTTTTAGATAATAAGGTTCCCTATTTAATAGAAGACAGTAAAGGGATGTTATCAAAAGTTATAGAAGGAATAATAAATGAGTTTGCTAGCTCCAGTGTGGAAGATTTTTCCATAGAATTAAATCCAAGTGGTGTTAAAGACCTTGTTGATAATATTTCCACTTCGAATACAGGGAAAGAAAAGATTCAAGAAATATCTAAGTTAATAATGTCAAACTTCTTAGACAAAACCCCAGAAGATTATTTGAAAGTTATTAATATAAAAAGTCTAGTGGATGTATTTAAACTTTTCCTAGGGGATGTAATAAAAGTTTTAGAAAGTGTTAAGATAGTGGAAGAAGAGAAAATAAAGAGTGTTTCTAACATAATAAGTAAGTTGCTAGGAGATTTTATAGAAGAGGATGTATATCCTTTGAAAATTAATAATTTAACCACAAAATTTTCTGATGATGACATTAGAGAAGTAATGGGTAAAATATACAGCAATGTATTTTACTCAAATACCTTTGAAAATATAGGAGAAGAATACACTAAGGATTTAGGGGATAAAGTTGAAAATATGGATGTTTCTGATTTTGTGGATATCCCTAATTTTAAAGATAATATTAAAAATCTTTTAAATAATGAGGAATGGTATTTGAAAATTAAGGGAAAATTAGATGAAAATTGTAAACTAGACTTTGAAAAGAATATTTTATCAATATTTAATTCCATAGAATATTCAACTAAAGAAGAAATTTGTGATATTACCATAGATGCTTTTATAAATAGTCTTGTAGATAATTTTCAAGGGATTATAAAATCTTTAAATATAGCTAAAGTTACAGAAGAAGAGATAAACCTAATGTCTGATGCTAAGTTAAGGGAAGTTTTCTTAAGGATAGTAGGTACTTATTTTAGGAAGCTTAAAATATATGGAGTAAATGGATTCCTATTTGGTATTAACAATTTATTTTCTATATTTTTAGTATTCATATATTTAGCACAATTATTAAAATCAAAAAAAGAAACTGAGCACAAAAAATAAATTTTTAATTTAGTTTCTTTATAATAATTCCTAGATTATCATTGAATAATAATGTCTTGATTTGAATATTTTATTAAAATATATTATAATGAAATGTTATGTTACTTCTTTAAAAGAAATCAAAGTGTTTCATATTATTGTAAAAATGAAAATATTAGGAGGACTAAAAATGAATTTGGAAATTAAAAAGTTTGACAAACTGACGACAAAGGAACTATATGATATATTAAAAGTAAGATTAGAAGTATTTATTATAAAACCTGGAATTGCCTATGATGAATGTTCTTTAGGAAGAGTTTTAGTTATTAAAGAAGCTAGAGGAAGAGGTCTTGCTAAAAAAATTGTTAAGAATGGAATAGATCATGTGATAAATAGCTGGAACGAAAAAAAGATAAAAATAGCTGCTAAAAACTATCTTAGAGAGTTCTACAAAAGTTTTGGATTTAAACCTATATCAGAGGTTTATTTAGAAGATGGAATCACCCATGTGAATATGAGCTTGGAGGTTAAAAAATGAAATTATTAAATGAAAGTTTAAATATAAGTTTAAAGCTTTTGAAGATAATGTTACCAATAAGTATTTTGGTAAAGATTGGGAGTTATTTTGGAATAATAGATTTTCTTTCAAAGGCTTTAACACCATTAATGAGTTTAATGGGGCTAAGTGGAGAGATGGGAATAGTGTGGGCAACAGCTTTAATAACTAATATATATGGTGGGATATTGGTTATTTTTACAATGGCACAAAATAATACATTTACAGTGGCTGAGATAACAATAGTAGCTAGTTTAATTTTATTTGCTCATTCACTTCCAATAGAATTAAAGGTTATATCAGAAACAGGGGCAAAACCTTGGAAAATTTTATGTATAAGAATGTTTTGTGCTGTAATAGGGGGAGTATGTTTAAATTTATTATTTAAATTTCTTAATATCTACCAAGAAACAGCAATTTTTAGATTTACAATGAAGAAACCAAATTCAGGAATTACAAGTTGGATATTAGGAGAATTAAAGAAATATATAACAATATTTATTATTATATTTGCTCTTTTAGTACTGATGGAAGGATTGAAGAAAATAGGTATTTTAGATTGGATAAATAATAAATTTTCTCCAATGATGACTTTTTTAGGAATTAATCCAGGATTATCTCTTACATGTATAGTTGGTTTGACTATGGGGGTTAGCTATGGGAGTGGTCTGATTATAAAAGAGGTAAAGGAAGGCTCTTATAGTAAAAGAGATCTATTTTTAGTGGCAATATTTATAAGTTTATGCCACGCTCTTGTGGAAGATACTCTTTTGTTTCTTTCTTTAGGAGCTAAGATGATAGGTATATTTTGGGGGAGAATATTTTTTGCAGTAATATTTACACTAATATTTAATAAAATAATGCCAAAGGATGAGATACAAAAATAGAATATAATTAAAAAATTCGGGTACCATAGTGGTACCCTTTTCTTTTGGCTATAATATTTTTATTTAATACCTTGATTTCTACCATTTTCCTTTGCAATATAAAGATTTTTATCAGCAAGGGAAACTAAGTTTTCTTCACCTTTTAATTCTTTATTTTTTGTGGAAGCTAAACCTCCACTTATAGTAACTTTTATATTTAAGTCACTAAAACTATGATTTTCAATTTTTTTTCTAATTTTTTCAAAAATCTTAAAACTATTTTCTAAACTAGTATTAGGTAATATAATTAAGAATTCTTCTCCTCCATACCGTCCAACAGGTCCTCAGTTCTAATATTTTTTTCTATAATTGAGGCTACTTCTTGAAGAACAACATCTTCCATAGGATGTCCATATTCATCATTGACTACTTTAAAGAAATCAATGTCACACATGATTACAGAAAGTTCTGAGTTATTTATTTTTGCCAATTCTTCTGCGTACATTAAATATTTAGAAAGATATTTTTTATTATAAATTTTTGTTAACCAGTCCTTTATATTTTCCTCTGTTAATTCCTTGTTTATTGTTTTTATATTTTCCTTTGAAATTAAGGTTTTTTTAAGTTTAAGGGACATTTCATTAAATGAAGCTGCCAGCTGACTAATTTCATTTGTTCCTTCAACTTCTAACTTTGAAGATAAATCTTTATAGGAAAATTTTTGAATATGTTTTATAAGCCTTGTAATAGGTTTTATTATCATATTTGATGCCACAAGAAATACAACTATAAGGGATATAAAAATACAAATAAACATTAACATTAAAAGTTTAATATTTGTTTCATGAATTTTTTTATAAATTGCATTATAGTCATACTCTAGTCTTATAACTTTTTTAGAATCATCAAGAACATTGGCAAAGGTTTTTATAAAAATATATTCTTTGCTAATAAAACCATCTTCATTTTTTATTATATAATCTTTCTGTGAAGATAGAACCTTGTCTATAATTTTCTTTTCATTTGGATCATTTTCTTGAACATAATTTCCAAGGATAACATGATGTACATCATATACATCTAAGCTCTTTATATAGGGATTTTTTGATTTTAAAGTTTTTTCCATTTGAATGTAGTCTATTTTTTCTATATATTTCATAAGTTCCCTAGAGGAAAGTCCAACTTCTAGAAGATACTTATGGTCATATGAGGGAGCATAACCCCATTTTCTCAATTGATTAGTTCTGATCTCAGAAGTTACATTGGAAATTTGAATTTTATCCCCTTCTCTAACTTTATTAAGAATTTCATAAAAATCTTTAAATTCTTTAAAATCAATGCCCAAAGCTTGAGGCATACTAGAATAAATAATAACTCCATCTTTACTTATAATATAAAAATCAAGTATATTATTATATTATTCTTTCATTTTTTGTAAATCAATTTTACTTAGGTCATCTTTATTTTTTATATATTCATTTTGAAAATATTTTAAACTTTCTGTCATTTTTATAGAATATTGGTCTGAAATAAATTCGTGATTTTTTTCAACATTGGAAATAGTTTCAGTTATAAAATATTTGGACTGATTTATTGCAATATCTATATTTTCTAAAATATCATTTTTAAAATTAAAGTAATTAATACCAAAGGCAATTAGAAATATTGGAATAGTAATCAGTACCATAATCAACATGGCACTATAACGTATGGACATATTATTTAATTTTTTCATAAACCACCTCCATTGCATATGTTAATATTATTATTTTTATCTTTTTCAATTACAACCCAAGCTAACCAATTTTTATCATCAGTATTTGGATAATCTTCCCTATAGTGATTACCTCTACTTTCAGTTCTAAATAGTGATGCTTTTAATTTCATTTCAGCATTAAGAAGCATATTTCTAGTTTCATGAACTAATCTCAATTGGTGAGCGTCACTTGCAATCATTTTATTAGCAAAATGATCTCTAAAAAATTCTATGTTCTTAAGGGCAGCTTTTAATCTATCCTCTTTTTTAATATACAGTACATAGTATGGAATTGTGTTAAATTTTAGCATTTGTGTTACCCAAGCAGGGTCATATCCCTTTTCAAGTTCTCTTGGTGCAAACATTTCTTCTTTGAGAGCCTTAATTGTACGGTTACTAATACTTGGGATACTTTTGTTTTTAATATACTCAGCTCCAACTTCCCCAGCTAAAGCTCCTTGAGTGGCAGAGCCTGCAAGGGCAAAGCCAATAACTCCCACATATTTTCCCCCTACCATCATAGATGATAAACAGTCACCTGCAGCAAATAAACCTTCTATATTTGTACCGCATTTTGAATCAGTTGGGAAAAGGCCTTCACATTTATGAACTCCCATTCCTGCAGAAGCTCCACCTAGTGGGTCTCCTTCTCCCATACCAGGAGGTTTATCTCCAAGAGGGCCATTTTTAGGACCTTCATCATTAAATTTTTCATTTGATTTAGGTTTTTTATCTCCACCAGGAGGTTTCATAGTTACAGGAACATTTCCAGCATGGGCATTATGATACATTTGAAGATCTAGACCCATTCCATTGGCTTCAGGGCCACCTTCTACTTTCATTATTCCAGTTTTCCATTGATCTTTCCAATTATCCCAACAATATCCAGGGCTATCTGATCCTGTAAAATGTGTGTCTACAAATTCTTTTCCAGAAATTTTTCCACCAATTCTATAGGCCATTGCATCTCCATCACTTGTAAGGGAACAAACTTGGAATCCACTAGGTTTAAAAGCCCCTGCTCCTGTACATAAAATTACAGATTTAGCTTTTATAATAACAGCTTCTTCACTGTCTAGTTTAAAACCTAAGGCTCCAGCCACTCT
>Ga0172378_10006750_pt1 | contig 10704 bp, 10 predicted proteins | sample GrowelOW332metaG_FD_119755 | JGI IMG/M metagenome (GOLD analysis project Ga0172378, IMG submission 119755) | Groundwater microbial communities from an aquifer near a municipal landfill in Southern Ontario, Canada - Pumphouse #3_1 metaG | ecosystem: Environmental > Aquatic > Deep subsurface >... | reverse complement strand
GTGGCAATAAGCAGGTTAAGAACGATACGAGTGCATTCACGTTAATGCGACTCCATCCAAGTGGTGATGGATATACAAGAGACATTTTATACCTTGAATCGATTTCAAGAAACATCACAACTAAAGATTTGGCAATTCGCCTGAAACAATTGTATTACGACTTTGAGGCCGACTACGTTGTAATGGATGCCAATGGTAACGGTCTTGGTGTTTTCGATGAATTATGCGACATCCTGTATGATAAGGATCGCGATATGGAATATCCTCCGTGGGCATCAATCAACAGTGAAGAAGCAAACAATCGAACCGGTTCGAAAGGGACTAAGGTAATCTACTCAGTTAAAGCCACAGCTGACTTTAACAACATGATTGCCGTTTCTCTCAAAGCAAATATCGAAAATGGCAAGCTTCGACTTCCTATTTCAGATATTGAAAAGCGAGAAGAACTGGTGAATGAAGGCGGCTTTGTAAAGAAGACGCCTGAAGAACAAATGCGTTTAATGTATCCATACCTTCAAGCAACCGCGCTAGTCACTGAACTAGTTAACCTTGAGTATGACGTTCGCCAAAGTGGTGTTCGTATCAAGGAAGTCGGGAAGGCAACGAAGGATAGGTACTCCTCTCTTGCGTATGGTAACTACTATGCAAATGAGATGGAAAAAGAACTTAAGTCGGATGGTCCCGACGATTTGCTTGGCTTCCTGTTTATCTCTAACGGAAGCATGTAGAAAGGAGGTTAGGAGTCATAAACCCAGAGAATCAATCAGAAGTTGAACGCTTTAATAACAAAGCAGCGGAAATGTTCGCGGCAGCGATGGCTGATCCAAAATCAAACATCAAGCTAAGTTCACAAACTTCTTCGACTACTCGCGCAATACTCTCAACCTATCTTAATAACCCAGTTCAAAACGCTACGATGCTGAACGATATCATGTATGCCGTTTATCACAAAGATGGTGTTGTATCACGGGTTATTAACTACTTCCTTTCGCATCTAACTTATAATCACAACATTTATCCCGTAATTGGGTCGGACAAGAGTAAGAACTTGGAATTTCCAGATTCAACCTTAGATGACTTCATAGCAACATCCACAGTTTTAGACAACTTGAACCTTCGATACTATGCGCCAGCATTTATCGAACAGACATTTATCTCAGGTGTTTCGTATTGGTACGAAGTTTCCGATACGAAAGGCTTGGCATACATGCAGTTCCCATATAGCTGGTGTCGTATTGTTAGGCAGGATCAGGGCGTATATAGATGGCGTTTAGATATTAGTAAATTGAAAACTGATATCTACAACATTATGCCAAAGGAAATTCAGACAGCATACGACACTTATCGAAATGGTGTGCCTTCTGATGATCCCGATTGGTATGACAATAAATGGTACATCCTTTCGGATAAAGCCGTCGCATTCTGTTTTGACCAAACGGTTCTCAATAATGGCGGTATTGCAGTTTCTCCATTCGCATCTATGTTGATGGACGAATCTGACTTAGACACAGCTAAAGGGAATGTCTTGGTCAAGGACAAGATTGATACTATTCGTTTAGTTCATTCGAAGATTCCTACTGATAAAGAGGGTACTCCACTTATGAGTATCAAGACGGCGAGAGCCTACGATACTCAGTTGAAGAATAGTCTCCCAAGTGGTGTCGTTGCCGTTACCAGTGCAACCGATCTGCAAAATATTCCGTTGAGTGGATCGGGTAACTCAAAGAGTTACGAAATGGTTGAAAAAGCTAATAACCTTCTCTTCACAGGATTTGGTGTGGCGCAACCATTATTTGGTGGAAGTACAACCTCGGCCAACATCGTAAAACTGTCTATCCAAAAGGATGCAAATTGGTTGTATACGATTGTTTTACCAGCCTTAACTAACTACTACAATTACAAGTTGAACAATGGTGTTAAACGGCAAAACAAGAAGATGCGTTGGAATATTAGATTCCTCAATCAAAGTTATTATACAGCTCAAGACGATATGAAGAATCTAAAAGACGCTTTAACTTATGGTGGTTCGAGAACTGACATCCTAGCTGCTGCGGGAATGTCACCAATTGAAATCTACAGCAAGTTGAAGTTTGAACAAGAACAATTGAAGATCGATGATCTGATGATTGTTAAGCCTACTGCGAACAACGTGGGTGCTGGTGGTGATCCTACATCTAATGGTGCTGGACGGCCTAAAACGGATAACCCGAGTGATGATACTGACAGAATCGAGGGTAATGCGTAATGGCAATTACTGCAAGCAACCAAACCATTCCTATTCGTTTCGAAAAAGATGAAAGCGCTTCCAATCCGGATTCGAGATTCCAAAAGGTAAAGGTCTGGATTGCTCATACAGGTGAAAACCTTAATGGGAGTGCGTTCTCCCGTAAATCCCTTGAAGGATTTGCAGAGACTCTCACAGGAATTCCAATTCTTGGGAAGATCAGAACGAACGAAGACGGCGACAGTGATTTTGGCAGTCACGAAGAGGTTGTAACCATCAAGGATGGGAACGTCTCTATCGAGATGCAAACTGTTGCATTTGGTTTCGTAGGTGAAGACAACGAGTGGTCAATTCAAACCGCCTCAGACGGAAAAGAATGGCTCGTTGCATACGGTAATCTCTGGACGAGATTTACCAAGGCAATCGATATCTTCGATGAGTCTGGTGGCTCTAAGTCCCAGTCAATGGAAATCGCAGATATCGGCGGAAATGTAGATAACCGTGGTGTGTTCCATATCGAAACAGGTCGCTTTGAAGGACTCACAATCCTTGGCGATGATGTTCTGCCTGGAATGGCAGGAAGCACCATTAGCACTCAATTTGAGGCTTCGGAACTCAAACAGCAATTACGTGAAATGTATTCCGAATATGCCAAAGAAAAAGGAAGTGAAAACGTGGCAGAAAAAGAACCAAAGTCTAAGGCTTTAAAACCCGAAGACGAAAAAGAAAAAGATGATTTTGCTAAAAAGCCTGAAGATGATAAGTCCAAGAAGACCGACGCATCCGAGGAAGATAAAGCAAAGAAATCTGATGATGCGTCAGGCGACAAGAAGATTGAAGAACCAAAAACCGAAGATCCCAAGTCTACTGATTCTGAAGATAAGGACAAAGATCCAAAAGCCGACGACCCAAAGGATGATCCTAAGAAGGTTGACGACAAGTCTAAGTCTGACGATAAGGAAGATCCGAAACCATCTGAAGACGACAAGTTCAAAAAGAAGTGCAAGAAGTTTGCATTGATTAATGGTGAATTATCTTATAACGAAATTCGACAGAAGATTGAAGAATCCATTGAAGGCTCCACAGATGGTTATGCGTTCGTTGCAGACCTATATCAGGATCGCGTGATTTACCGTAGCTATCAAAATGATGGAGAAAGCAAATTCTTTGAAGCTCCTTATTCCGTTGATGCCGGAAATGTGAAATTGGGTGAATCCACCGAAGTGTTTGCGCAATTCATTACCGCAGAACAACGGGATCAACTTCAAACTTTACAAGCATCTGTTCAATCCCTGACCGCTGAAAACACGGAACTCCGTGAATTCCAAGCAACTACTCAGGAAGCTGAAAAGAATCAATTAATCGAATCCTATGAAGCTCGTTTGTCTGAAGACAAGTTGTCCGAAATCAAAACTGATTTGGCAACCAAGACTTTTGCGGCAGTTAAACAGGATATCGCGTTAGCTCTTATGGACGAAGATACTCCACAAGTAAGCGGCGTACAAGCATTTAATTTCAAACAAACGGAAAAGTCTGGCGGTCAATTCGGCTCGCTTAGCAGACTCTTCCACTAATAAAGGAGTAAAGAACTATGACTTTAGTGTTCTTAGACAAGGTCTCCGCTAACAACCACATCGCAAGTGTCGTGGCAAGCGAAGAACTTCAAAACGGCCAATTCTTGCATTTGGGTGTAGCGGGTAAAGATGGCGAATCCCGTGTAGCTACAAAAGCAACTGGTGCGGCTGATGCGCAAGTATTACTTGCCAACCCACTTTTGGACTATGGGTATGCAGATTACGACCCTTCCAAAGAAACCCTTAAGGCCGGCAAGGTCGGCCGCGCTTACCGCATCGCTGAACCCGGCATGACTATCTCTGTGACTGCTGATCTTGCGCCCAAAATCGTTGCCGGTGATCGTGTAACGGTCGGTGCAGGCGGTTTAGGTTTCGCAAAAGCGGCAGAAGGTGATGACGGTATCGGTTTAGCAATTGCTGATAACGAATATCACGGTGAATATGACGGCCCTGTAACGGTCATCGTATTTGAATAATATCCTCAAAAGGAGCTCTAGAAATATGGAAAACAAACAAGATTTGGAACACTTAGCTAGAGAAGTCTACTTCAACCGTAACTTCTCTCAAAACGGCGTAAGTGGTTCCGAAGCAATGCGCAAGCTTGTACTTGAAAAGCTTGGTGGCGAATACAGCTACTACGCATGGAAAGAACACAAAGACGAAGTGTTCCAATTAATCTCTGTAGCAATTGACGCCGTCTTACCTACTTTAATCACCAACCAATTCGACACCCTTGCTGATGTTAAGAACTTGGCTCTTGGCGATAAGAACGTATTTGAAGTTGAAGACAGCCGCATGATTACTGTCGGCCTGGTCTCCGCCGGTAATACTGATATCCGTCGTCAAACGATCACTGGCCGTAAGTTCAGTGTTGAAACTGACTGGTATGGTGCAGCTGTTTATACTGAATTCCAACAATTTGTAACCGGTAACATTGACTGGACCAAGTTGGTTAACAAGGTTTCTGACGCGTTTGTTAACAAGATGGGTAGTCAAATTTACGACTCAATCGTAACGTCCTACAGTTTGTTAACCGCTACTCGTAAGCAAGAAGGCGAATTCGATACTGAAAAGCTTGCACAATTAGCACAACATGTCGGTATTGCTGCTGGCGGTAAAGAAGTTGCCGTTTATGGTACTCGTGCTGCATTGGCAAAAGTAAGCAAAAAGGCTGACCTTTCCGACGCTATGCGTGATGAAAAGAATTCCGTTGGCTTCTTGGGCCGCATTGATGGTGTTCCGTTGATCTGCTTACCACAAGCATACAAGCCAAACACTAACGAATTTGCAATGGATGATAATACTTTGTTGGTTCTTCCACAAGGCGAAAAGATCATTGCAATCGCTATGGAAGGCGACGCAATTACCGACGAACCAGACAACATGCTTCGCAACGATATGCAAATGAGTTTCGAAACTCTGAAGAAGTATGGCTTGTCCGTGTTGAAGATGGCCGTATACGGCATGTACAAGATGGCCTAGCCATCTGATTTTAGAGAGTGAGTGAGAGATGTTGAGAAAGAAATTAGATAAAGATCTAGAAATTGTGCTTGTTAGCAATTTTGAAGGCGGTTTTTACTACCTGTCCAAAAACCAAGATGCAGAAATTGACTTTGAACAACGAGGGGATATCGCATACATCACGTTCCGTGATTTACAAGCGATGTACACCAAGTATCGCAAGTTCTTCAAAGGATTCCAAATCTTGATTGCTGGCGCTGCCTATGAAGACGACATCACAACAGAAGATATTTATGCGGCATTACTAGCAACTGACGCGTTAAAGGAACTGCAAGAAAAGTTGAAGTACCTTAACACCAAGTTCGAAATGACTACGGACTGGATCGACAATGCCATTTTAAAGCTGTCAACTGAACAACTTGAAAAGGCATTAAAGAGTAACTACCTTCGCACGATGGTTATTGGGCGAATCGTAGGTCTGAAGCGTTCTGGTAAAATGCACGACACCAACAAAATGGGACTCGTGGAAAAGTACCTGAACGCGGAAGAACCAGACCCTGATTTCTGGCGAGATATCGATGTATCACTCGCTGTCGAATCGAAATAGGAGATTGATCTATGAGTGCAGGGACTAGTTTTGATGAGATTTATGAGCTGTTTCTGACTCAAGTAGATGATTACGATCTTGTTCAAATTGAAAAAGAAGAGCGTGATGAAGTCTTACAAGGCTATCTAATTTCGGCAACGAAAGAGCTTTTCAATTATGAGGAGAACGATTTTACTGACTTTGACCTTGAGTCACATCAGTTCAATTTCGAATTGAGCGGCCTTGAGAAACAAATCATGGCCTTGGGTATGAAGCTGACCTGGACACAACTTAAGAAGACGTCTGCTGAGTTATATCAACCAGCATATGGCGACAGAGACTTCACAGTTGTACAGGGAACTTCCTACCTTAAAGAGATTAACAATCAAGTTGTTGGGCTTCAGAGCGAGATCCGCCGATTGATCTACCAAAGCGAATACAACGACCCTGACCATTTCGGGACAATGCTGAATGGTTGACTATTCATCGTCGTTCGTATCTCGTATGAAGAGAGTCGGCGCTTCTCCATACGAACGCAGGACAAAACGTCTCGGACGCGAGTTTGATCGCTATTATGCCGATGCGCTTAATAAAGAGCCTGTGACTGTTGATGGACGAGATGAGATGTTAATTTTTCAAGATCATTCTCAGTCTAACAACAAGGATTTATCAGATGATAAGTACGTTATTGCACCTAATACCGTAACAGTAGGAATCGGTTCTTATATTGGTTGGAGAGATGAGCAATGGCTTGTCTTTACCGAAGAAGTTAAGACTATCCCATCGCACCAACAGTTAAAAGTCAAACATGTGAATCAACAAATGTTTTGGCTTATTGATGGCAAGGTTTCTAATAATGGCAAGGGTTGGGGAGCTTATGTGCAGAACCAAACCTTGTATACATTAGGGGTTTCCAACTTAGGGAATTACCTTGATGTAGCAAATGCGAAGATGATGCTTTATGTACAAAATAATGAAGAAACACAAAAGATTGCCATCGGGCAACGGTTCTTCATTGGATATGATGTGTATCGCTGCATGTTTAAAGATGACGTTTCTCGCATCGGGTTAATTAACCTTCTGATGGAAGAAGATACTTTCAATCCAGAAACCGACGACCGTGAGAAACGCATTGCGGGTGTTAAGCTCAATGATGGTACGCCTGCTCAGGTTGAAACGCCAGTAGCAGGAACAATTCAGATTGAAGGAGACCTTCATCCACGTCTAGGAATGACATATGTTTACAAGACCACTCAGGCAATCGGAGATGACGTAAGTGATTACGACATCGATGAATGGACTGTAAGCTGTGTAGACGGAACGTCATTCGTAATTCAAGAAAAGGACACTCATTCAATCACGTTACGGATTAAGGATGATTACCGTTGTGTCGGGCAGATCATCAATCTAATTGCCAAGAAAGGCGATCAGATTTACTCACAGACACTAAACATTAGGACGAAATATTGATTTGAGGTGAGCGAGTGTCCAGCTTTACAGAACGGATTAAGGAACAGCAAATGAATAAGCAACAGGGAAGTAATTACTCCCCATTGCTACATCTAACTCAGTGGAAACAGCGAATCATGGAAATGATGATTCAAGACGACCAACTGATGAAGCTCGTCGCTTATCCGGTTACAGATTGGGCTAGACGCCCAGACGTTCCTATGGAAGATCGAATTGCGCTGGTTGACGATCAGTTGCTAAAGATCATGTATAACGATGATGTTGTCGTCGAAAAGAAGACATTCATCTCGTTAGGAATTTCCGGGTTCGTTCCCCAAGAATCATTTCGTCAATTCTCTTATCTTAACGTCATGGGATATATCTACTTTTATGTTCTAACCGATCGCGACATTATGCACACCGACAGTGGCATCCGTCAGGACGAAATTGTAGGCCGTCTACAGCGCATCTTCCAAGGTAAGGACTTTGGATTAGGTTCGATGCAACTCGGCTCATACAACGAACTGTGGACGCAAAACAACAAGTTTGGTGGAGCAGTGATTGGTTATGAAGTAATGGGTCCGAAGTAATGTCCGAACTGGATTATACACGCCTGTTACTTGGTGAGGATATCCCATTTAACGATAATCTCAATATTCACGTTCCAACAATTAAAGATATTGCTGACATTTCGGAAGGCAAGTTTGCACGTTTGTTCAGACCGTTTGTAATCTCAACTCGTGAAATCTTTGCTGAATCACCAGAAATCGATGAGTTAGAAAAACAGTTCCCGACTTTGTGGGTTTGTATGAAAGATCCACAGGTTGATGCCTCCCTAGGCCCTGTGTTCGACACAAAGACGGTATCTGAAGCAATGATTGCAAGTATCGCATATTGGACTCAAACGAACATTAAAGATTATCAATTGCTTAGTAACGGAAAGATCATTTCTGAAACTCACGACACCGTATTCGATGCCGCTAAGCTTTCAGACTTTGGCCGAATTATAAAGATGCTTGTTGATTACCATGCCAACAAGGATCTGATTCCACCCAGAGACATGTCTCCTAAACAACGCAAGATGTGGAACTCCTTATATAAAGGTAGAAAACGTAGAGCTGAACACTCGATTGGAATGACTCTGGCAGATAAAATCCTCATTTTATCCGTTACTTCTGGCAAGTCTCTTGCCGAGATAAGTACCCTGAATTATTACCAATTCCTCAACTTATATGACGCATACGAGATAAGAGAAGCAACTGAAAAACAATTCGCCATCTACACTTCATACAAATTCGATACGAAGGATATGAAGATGAAGGATTGGCGAGCTATTACATCGATTAAACGACTTTGACAAGTCGTGAAAGGAAGTTACTAAATGGCAACTTATGGTATGAAGGATGCCGCCAACTTGGTTTTAATCAACAAACAAACCAACAAGGTCGCAACCTATATCGACTACGCCAACTCTACTAACGCAGAGTTTACGTCTGAAATCACTTATGCTACCAAGAAGGGTGCTAACGCAATTGCGTGGGACGGCGCTCGTACTGGTAAGCTTACCGTCGAAGCAGAATTGTTCGACTTGCAACTGCTTGCTTTAATGAACGGTACTGAAGTCAAAGAAGGTGCACAACAAATCTTCCGTCACGAAGATTATGTTGTTGACGCAAGCAAGATTTTAACTTTATCCGCAGTTCCGGAAGCTGATTCTATTTCCGTCTTCAAGTTGAAATCTGATCGTCGTGAACACGATGGCTCTCAATTGCTTCGTGCAAACATCGGTGGCTCTGGCTCTATTCCTAAGATGCCAGAAAATGTAAGCGTTACCGCCAAGGATGTTACTGCATCTATTAGTTGGGACGCTTCCGCTGGTGCAACTGGCTACTTAGTAATGCGTGACGGTGCACAAGTTGGTAACGTCGTTGACGCTTCTTACGAGGATGCCGGCTTGACTCCTGAAAAGGATTACAAGTACACCGTTGTGGCAATCAACAGTGCTGGACAATCCGCTCCTTCTGCTGTTGTTGCGGCAACCACTGTTAAAGAAGGCGGTACTGCTGCTACTGCTGTTAAGGCGACCGCAGCTGCCATTTCTGCTGCGAAGGCCGCAGAAGAAGGATTGACTGCTGGCTCCGTTACTTTCACCGTAAATGGTGCAAACATTACCTTATCTGACAATGCTCAAGTTGGCGACGCATATGTAGTTTACTTCTTGGAAGAAGTCCCAGAAGCGCGCACCTTGTCCATCTACAGCGACAAGTTTGCTGGTAACTTCGAAATTTTTGCTGACGCATTCTTGCGTAATGAAGAAACTTCCGAAGATGAATTCGTTCAAATTCACTACTTGAACGCAAAACCACAAGCAAACTTCACTATGAACCAAAGTGCAAAGGAACCAACCTCCTTATCTCTTGTCTTCGACTTGTTCCCAGCTAAGAACGATGAAGGTAAAGATGTCCTCTGCGAATACAAAGTAGTGGAATAATCGCAAAGCCATGAAAGGGCGGGGTTAACGTCCCGCCCTTTCTTATACATAAGTACCAAAATTTTATCAAAGAGGTGGCACATTTATTGAAGCCAATCGTCAAAGCTCTCCAAAATGGTGTTTACGAGTACGTCACCGTTAAAGACGTTGGGGACCTAGATCAACTTAAAACAAATATCAAAACCGATCTTGTAGCGGCAATTAACGGATTAATCGATGGCGGAATCACTGGTTTGGGCGGAATGACGTCTGACGAGGTAAATTCTATAATCGATACAGCCGTAAGTCAATCGAAATCTGATCTGCAAGGTATGATTGGAAATCAGTCTACTTCTGATCTTGAGGCAGCTCGTAAAGCGGCTGAAGTACTAGCTAACAAAATGCTCCAAGATGCCTTGGATAAAGTTGCTGAACTCAACACGCAAATGACTACGGATATTAAGGCTGCCAAAGATGAGCTCTCCGCCAATTTGAAAGCCGCACAAGATGAGGCGGCCGAGAATCTCCGAACAGTTACAGCTCAGGCTGATGCAACCGATCAGTCCCTTAAAGATGCAAAAGACGACCTTGAAAATACCAAAGCTGAATTACAAAAAGTAACAGAAGCTTCAACAAAGGTTTCTCAGGATATTGACAAGATTAACGGTGTAATTGACCAGAAGGTTGACTCAACCGATTTTGACTTGTTGAATAACTCTGTTGAGCAGAACAAGACGGAAATTAAGCAAACCACAGACAAGATTGAACTTGCCGCAACCAAAGAGGATCTTGACCTCCTCACGAAGGACGTCACAAAAGCTCAAGCAAGTATCGACCTTGCAAACGACAAAATTGCGCAGACTGTAAGCCGAGAAGATTTGGCAGGCGAACTAGACGCTTGGGATATGCAAAAGGCCAACCTGTTATCTGATTCTCGTAC
>Ga0172378_10006748_pt1 | contig 10704 bp, 10 predicted proteins | sample GrowelOW332metaG_FD_119755 | JGI IMG/M metagenome (GOLD analysis project Ga0172378, IMG submission 119755) | Groundwater microbial communities from an aquifer near a municipal landfill in Southern Ontario, Canada - Pumphouse #3_1 metaG | ecosystem: Environmental > Aquatic > Deep subsurface >... | reverse complement strand
TGCCGTCCATTGCCTAGGTTATTCTGTAATTTGCAATCAAAATAAAGTCAGCGTAGCAACAGATTTGGGACATACTACTGACAATATTATACGAAATATGATGGATAGTAGTTTGGTCGTTTTAGAGTCAAATCACGATGTCAAAACTTTACTAAATAATCCGTCCTACCCTCTTAGACTCAAAAACAGAATTTTATCAAATAATGGGCATCTTAGTAATGATGCCAGCAGTGATGCAATTTCACAAATGCTGGGTTATGGAGTGCGAGCAGTAGTTCTGGCTCACCTTAGTCCAGAAAACAACTCTCCCGAACTTGCCCTCACTACTCTCAAAAATAGGCTAGATTTGGAAGGTGCTGACTGGGGAAAAGAACTACATCTTGACTTGGGACATCAAGAAAAAATAGGGAATATGTACAAATTAAAAGAATAAAAATGAATACCTCACACAAAATATAGTAAACAAAATTTGTGAGGTATTTTTTTATGGCAACAAAACAAACCAAAAGTAGCAGTCCCAAAAAGACTTCCAAGAGGGCTACACCCGCTAAAAAGTCTATCAAGACTACTACTACAAAATCAAAAAGTGCTGATGCAGTAAGCAAGCCCCTTGTAGGTACAGGTAGAAAAATTGCATTAGCAGTTTATTTTACTTTTGTTGGAACACTTATGGGAGTATTAGCACTACAAATTTGGTGGAATGGTGCAAATATTGATAATACTCCGCAATACTCAAATAACAATGGTACACAAACCCAGCAAAGTAATACCACTACACCAAACAACGCTACAGGTACACAAACTACCACAGATTACAATAGTGAATCAAAAAATAATGATTTATCTAACTATTCAAATTATTACTCAAATAACGGCAATACAGATACAATGAAAAATTTGGAAGAACTAAACAAGACTGAACTCACTAATATGAAACAGGCAGAACAGTCAAACAGTACAACTGTAAAAGATGGTCAAGGTGATATTAATGGACAAAGTTCAAAAAGAACTTATGATGAATATCGCCAAACAACAAACATTGATTTATAAAAAAAAGGACTAAATTAGTCCTTTTTTTATTTATGCTACATTTATCAAAAGTGGATAACTTTCATTATCACTTGTCCAGTATGATGTACTGAAACCTCGTGAAGTAAATGTATTCAATTTATAACAATCAGCAGTTGAGAAAGTACCATAATTGCCATCAGGGTCAGAACCTAGGAATCTATCCGTAGAAACTCTACGGTTTGCGTGTTGTCCTGCTTCATCATCAATAATACAATCTGTAACATAACCTGCTACCTTGTATCCATCTCTACCTGTACCCATTAGGCTATCCCAAACATAATATCCAGTCAAGGCACGAACTTCACTACTTGTTTCACAATATGCTGTACCACTAGAACGGTCAAATCTTACGGCCGTAAAGCAATGCCTTACCCTAGCATAAGCAGAACCATTCTTTTCAATAGTACCAGAGAAACCACCCATTACACTGCCCGACAAATTAGACAAAGTATAACAATCGGCAATTTCACCTACATACATACGCCCAGCCAAACCACCTATCATACTTCCAGTTATTAATCCGCTACCAGAATAACAGCGACTCACAGCAATATATGAAGAATTGTAAGATGTTAAAATTCCTATTAAGCCACCAGCAGTTGCCGAAGTAACATTACCAGCAAAACTACTCAATGTAATTTTTCCATCTGCATTAAGTTCACCAACTAAACCCCCAGCAATATTATCATTAGAATTTGGTGTAATAACATTTCCTCTTGCCATACAAGAAGTTATTTGATATTTGTTTAAACCAGCAATACCACCAGCAATGAACTTCCCACCATTTGAGATAGTTCCATTTATTGCACCATTAAATAAATCACTATCTAATGTACCTGTATTTTTTGCGGATACTCCACCCAAGTAAACGGTATTGCCATTAGAAGTTGCATCAAGAGTTAAATTATTTTTACTGCCTGTTGCAGTTCCGTCATTCAATCCTACCAAGCCACCCAAATAAGTCGTACAATTTGCATTGATTGTCATTCCATTATATCCCGAAGTACTAGCAAAAGTAGAACAATCAGTAATTACCCCACTGTTGTACCCAGAAATACTTCCTATATATTGACCATTAGTAATTTGAATACCATCAATAGTCAAGCCTGTAATTTGTGCATTCTTACCCAAATACCCAAAGAAACCAGTATGAGTATAATTTCCATTAATAAGCAAATTATAAATTCTATAATATGCCTCACCCTCTGTACTTACTGTAAAAGTTCCAGTAAAAGGATTTGAAGCAGTGCCAATAGGTGTCCACGCACCAGTCAAATAAATATTTGCAACCAGCAAATAGTCGCCGTCCATATCACCTGTTCCATTACATAGTGGAGCGAGGTCAGCAAGAGTTGCTATTTCCAAAACAGTACCATCACCGATATCATAAATTCTGTCAGCAACTGCCACTCCGTTTTCATTTGAAGAAACAACAACGCTACGCAAAGTAGGTAATCCATTATTTATTGTGCTACTTATTTGCCAAACTTTATTAAAGTCCCATAATACCAAAGCAGAAGAATTTGCATAACTTATAAAGGCAAATTCATCACTTTTTGTTGCCATACTAGCAACTGCGGAAAGTTGGTCGCTATTTGGTACAGTTGTCAATTCCGCCATTGTAGTATTAGTTGTAAAGTATCTAGAGTCGTTATCCGCTTCTGTATAAATACCTCTAAAACCTTGCTCTGTAAAATAATAACAACCATAAATTCGATTTTCGCCTGCTTGATTAATTAATTGAGTAATTGTAGTATCAGGGTTTATATTTGAGTAAACAATCATACCCATTTTATTCGAAGTCATAGTTCCATTATTTGAAGCCACTACCATAGTAGAATAACAATTTATTATAAATGATTTATATTTATCTGCATTAATAGTTTTGTAAGTATTATTACAAGCAATGCCCGCCATAGTTGCAGTACTCAAAACTGGATTAATTGTACCTTTTGAGTAACTATTTATAATAATACCGCCCTCATTGATAGCAGTTAATCCACCAAGTTTATTAGAACCTATGATTGAACCCACAAAAGATACTCTATCAAGTCTAGCACTACTCCCAGTACCACTCATAATATTTGTACCAGTAATACCACCACAATAAGCATTTGTATTTGTAGCATTTAATAAAGCATTTGTTACATTTGAATATTCAATAGTTCCCGCATTTGTTCCGGCAATAGCACCTACACAAATATTGTTGCTATCATTTATAGTAACAGTATCCAAAGTAATATTTTTTACTAATCCAGTAGCAGTAATTTGAGAAAATAGACCTGCATAATTAATACTAAATCCATTTTCAGGGAAGCCCTCTGTATCATCTATGTTTGCAGGTGTAGTAATTTTTAAATTGTAAATAGTGTAACCATTTCCATCATAACAACCGCTAAAACCTTCTGTGCCATTACCGATAGGTTGCCAACGATTTGCGTTAACAGTAGACAAGTCAATATCAGCAATTTGTTTGTAACAAGAAGTCAAACTATAACTTCCTATCATACTTTCAGGAGGATTTCCTATATAAGATAAATCTTGATAATTACGAATAAAGTAAGGGTTTTCCACCGTTCCATCACCAACATAAACATCACAAGTAATATCATCATAAGCAAGATTATTTGTAACTAGGTTAACAACTGCTTTACCAGCACCCACTGCCCTATATGTATATTCATTGCCATTTTTGGAAACAAACTCCAAAATACTGTCATCAGAAATTGACAAACTGGTTGTAGTCCCAGTATGAGCATCTGTATGAACAATAGAAACTTTAAATGTTTCACCTTTATTTACATTGATAACCGAACTGCTGACATCAATAATTTCACTATTACGCATAAAGTAATATACCATCAAGCCAAGTGATACTGATACAATTACGACTAACAAGAAAACTAAAAACCTGTTAAACCAATTCATAATTACTCCCTACTCTTTTTGAATTTAAACTTGTTGTAATTATACAATAGCAAAGGTCAAAAGTCAATAGCAGTAAATAAAAAGTAAAATAATCTAAAATAGAAAAAACAATGCTATTTTTCAATGTTGAACCAACTAAAAAATAGTTGTAAATTTATTAATAAAGAACTCTTCATAATAGCCTTATAAATAAACCCTTTGTTAGTTTACATAATAAAAAATGTAAGTTGTACATTTTAATTTCTAAACTTTAAATTAAATACAATTTCTAAATTTGAATATAAAAAAATAAAACTTCGAATATTTATCACGAAGTTTTTAATCATAAAAGCCTAAACTAATTAATAGAGATTTGTTTACTGATTCTAGGGTTTGATTATCCAAGTTACCTATTTTTTGTTGTAGTCTTGCTTTGTCAATAGTCCTAATTTGTTCTAACAGAATGACCGAGTCCTTTTCCAAGCCATATGTAGAGGCATCTAACTCAATATGTGTAGGTAATTTTGCTTTATTTAATTTACTGGTAATAGCGGCAACAATAACAGTAGGGCTATACTTATTACCTACATCGTTTTGCACAATGAGTACAGGTCTAGTCCCTCCTTGTTCACTCCCTACCACAGGCGATAGATTAGCAAAATATAATTCGCCCCTTTTGATTTCCACTTTAAATTACTGCTCCTTTAACCATTCTTCATATTGAATTAGTTCAGTTAAATCACAATCTAACGGTGCTTCTAAATTTTTTAAAATATCAAAGACATTTGTGATACTTCCCTCATATTCTTTCTCTTTTAGTGTATGCACTATAAAGTCAGTTTTGTGCGGTTTTAATTTAGATAATTTTTTTTGATAGTCAGTAAATTGCTTTGACATTATAATTTATCCCCTTTCAAATTGATTTAATACAAAAAAATAAAATATAGTCCAAATTTAAGACTATATTTTGTAAATAAGGTATTTTTATCCCCGATAACTTTATCATTATTTGTCGAATTTAGATTAGAATGCAAGTTGCAATAGCCAAATCCTTTGAATGTGCAACGCTAACTGAAATTTCTTTAAAGTTTTTTTCAAAGATTTCCTTTGATTTTCCTTTTAAAGTAACAATAGGCATACCCCGATTATCAGCCAGAACCTCAATATCTAGCCAGTTTATTCCCTCATTTATACCATAACCAAGGGCTTTACTCACAGCCTCTTTACTTGCAAACTTGCCCGCCATTCTTTCAACAATTCTTTCATCACTGCCACTTGCTTTGATATGAGCAATTTCGTCTGGTGTAAAAATTTTTTCAGGAATACCAGTTTTTGCATACAAATTTTCTACTCTTTTGATTTCAACAATATCATTCCCAACTCTCATTGACTCCGCCCCTTTTATATTTATTAATTACTTTTGAAATATCAGCCCAGACAAATCCCTTACTGTAAAGATGCCGTACCAACTTTTCCAAATTTTCTCGTGTTATTTCTTTATTAGACAAAAATTTACCTGCCAACTTAGCAATCAAATCATCTTGATTATCCAAATTATCTAATTTTTCTACGATTGTTTTTTCATCAATTCCCTTGTGCATTAATGCAAATTTTATCTTTTTCCGTCCCCAAATATTTGCATACATCTTGATAAACTCTTCGCAAAAGTTGTCATCATTAATATATTTATAACTTTTTAATTTGTTTACTACTTCATCAATCACTTTTGGCAAATAACCTTTGGTTTTGAGGTATTCTCGTATTTGATTTTCTGTTTTTACATTTTTTGAAATCAAATTTATTGCCTTTTCAAAAGCGGTACTTGCTTCACTTTCCAGTTGAATTTCCTGCAATTCATCTAATGTAATATCGCTACCTTCGCTTAGTTTATGTTTGTAAACACAAAATTCGTCCAGTCCACAGGCATAATTATTATCCAAAAAAACACTATATCGTGCTTTTTTACTTTTTTGTTTGCGTAATTCTGTAATTGTAGGCATAAATATCCTCCGTTAAATGTAATCAAAATCTTTTTTCAAGAACTCACAATTTTTTGGCAAATCGTAATTTCCACTCACCACTACTGTCCCAGTAATTGTGTCAAAAAATTCCAAATCCTTTATTTGTATATTTTTGTTTTTTATCCACCTTAAAAAATCCTCATATTCATTGTAAGCACCTTTATATTTATAAATTTGCACTTCGTGCCATTCTACTAACTTATCCTGCAATGCTTTTTCGGCACATTCCAAATATGCACGAACTAAACCACCCGTGCCAAGTTTTATTCCACCAAAATATCTAACAACTACTACTACCAACTGAAAAATATTTTTGTGTGTCAAATATTCCAAAATAGGTCTGCCTGCTGTTCCGCTGGGTTCGCCGTCATCTGTCGATTTACTGGTTTCAAATAGCCTGTACGCATACACTATATGAGTTGCGTTACTATATTCTTTTTTTATGCTTTTAATAAATTCTAACGCTTCTTTACTATCTTTAACCATTTTACAAAATCCTAAAAAACGAGATTTGTTAATCAAAATCTCGCTTTTCGTTATTGTTTCTCTTGGTAAAGAAAAGTAATTTTGCATTATTTCACTATCACTTTTACTATGGATTTTTTACCTTTACGCAAAATAAATTCTATTTTATCTGTGGAAAATTCATAATTATCAACGGTAATATCATCTATTTTAATACCTTTGCCGTCTACAAGTCGTTTTGCTTCACCTCTGCTTTTTGCATTATTTGTAGCAATTAAGATATCCAAAATATTAGTAGTATCTTTCTTTTCTACTGTAATAGCAAGCATTTCATCTTTGTTTGTATTTACAAAAGTGGCTATTGATTTATTTTGTGCATCTATTGCAGATTCTTCCCCACGCACAATCTTTGTAACTTCAAAAGCAAGACGCTCTTTTGCTTTGTTGATTTCTTTCCCTTTTACATTACATATTTCTTTTATTTCACTTATCGGTAAAAATGTCAAAACTTTAAACAATTCTTCCACTTTACAGTCTTCAATATCTCTAAAATACTGGTAGAAATCATAATCTGTATACATACTTTTATCTAGCCAAACTGCACCGCCAGCAGATTTACCCATTTTTGTGCCATCAGCCTTTGTTAAAAGTGGCAAAGTCATTGCAAAAACAGGTTTATTTTCTTTCTTGCGTATCAACTCCACTCCCGCAAGAATATTTGCCCACTGGTCATCTCCACCGAGTTCCAGAGTACAGCCGTATTTTTGGTTCAAATACCAAAAATCGTACGCCTGCATAGGCATATAGTTAAATTCCAAAAATGAAAGTCCAGTTTCCATTCTCTTCTTAAAGCATTCAAAAGACAACATTCTATTTACACTCATATTGAGTCCAACAACTTGCAACATTTCCATCCAAGTTACATTCTTTATCCAGTCTTCGTTGTTTACAATAATCAATTTGTTTGGTGCATCTTTATCAAAAAAACTTTCCAACTGTTTTTTTACTTTTTCAACATTTTCGTGCCTTTTTTCTTCACTCATCATTGGACGCATATCATTTCTAAATGAAGGGTCGCCTATGCTACTCGTTGCACCACCCACCAAGGCAATAGGGGTATGACCTGCCTTTTGCATTCGAACCAAAAACAAGATTGCAACTAGACTACCGATATGCAAACTAGGTGCTGTTGGGTCAAAACCCATATAGCAAATCATTTTTTCTTTTCCAAGTGTTTCTTTCAACTCCTCACCAAAAACGGTTTGCTTTATTAGACCTCTTTCGTTTAAATCATCAAATATATTAGCCATTATTTTATTCCTTTAATAAATTTGTAAATATTTTAACATAAATATAAAATATTAGCAACATAAAGATGTCGTTTTATTTTGCAAAAAAATTTCTATATGTTATAATTTTTATAAAAGGAGTTTTTGTATGGAAAGTGTTTTAATTAAAAGTATAAAGGCAAGACAAATTCTTGACTCACGAGGTACACCAACAGTGGAAGTTGATGTCATTACCGGAAATGGTATAATGGGGAGAGCATCCGTTCCCTCTGGTGCTTCAACTGGTGTTTTTGAAGCCGTGGAATTAAGGGACAATAATCCTAAATATTATTTTGGAAAATCAGTATTACAGGCAGTTAAAAATGTAAATGAAACCATAGCCCCTGCATTAATTAATAAAAATGTCTATGATCAGCAAGGTATAGATAAATTAATGTTAGAATTAGATGGCACGGAGTCAAAATCTTTACTTGGTGCAAATGCTATTTTGGGTGTTTCATTAGCAGTATGTAAAGCAGGTGCAATTAGCAAAAATGAGAGTCTGTTCACTTACTTGTCAAATGGCAAAGGTAATATTTTACCTATTCCTATGATGAATGTAATCAATGGTGGAAAACACGCAGATAACAATCTAAATATTCAAGAATTTTTAATAATGCCAACAGGGGCAAAGACTTGGAGTAAAGCACTAGAAATGTGTGCAGAAACTTTTCACGCACTCAAAAATGTACTTAAAAAAAGTGGTTTTTCCACTGGTGTAGGTGATGAAGGTGGATTTGCTCCAAACTTCAAAGATGACGAAGAAGCCCTAAAATTTATCACAAAAAGTGTAGAAACTGCTGGCTACAAAATGGGTGAAGATTTCAAAATTGCACTGGATATTGCTTCTTCCGAAATGTATAACGAGGCCTCAAAATTAGGTCAAAAAGGTAAATATTATTTTTGGAAAACCAAACAGATGTTTACGGTGGAAGAATTATTGAATTATTATGATAAATTAATTAAAAAATACAATATTATTTCAATAGAAGACGGTTTTGCCGAAGATGACTGGGATTCTTGGGAATTAATGACTAAAAAATTGGGCAAGAAAATTCAAATTATCGGTGATGATTTATTTGTTACTAACCCTACCCGACTAGCAAAAGGAATAAAATATAAATCAGCAAATGCAATTCTTATCAAGTTAAACCAAATAGGAACGGTTACTGAAACCTTGCAAACTATGCAATTAGCAAAGGAAAATAACTTTAACTGCATAATTTCACATCGAAGTGGCGAAACAGAAGACAATTATATTGCAGATTTTGCCGTTGCCACAGGTTGTGGACAAATTAAGACTGGAGCACCTTCTCGAAGTGAGCGTGTAGCAAAATATAATCAACTAATTCGTATTGAAGAAGAATTGGGTAAAAAAGCAAAATTTATAGGTGGAAAAATTTTTGATAAATATAAATAATATATAACTAAACCACCATAAATAATTTTAATAAGCCAAACATACTTTAAAATTAAAAAAAATGAGAAATTTAATCTCATTTTTATTTTTTTCTTCTTTATTTTGAACAAAAATAAAAAGCCACACAAGTTATTTGTATGACTTTTATATTTTAAGCATCTAGACAACCTATTACTCTTGGCGAAGATTGCGATTCATCTTTTTCACTTGCAAACCGCAAGTTTTCAGCAAATCTACACTGTTCAGCGTTCATATCTACACGATAAGATTTTGCATTTGCACTCCTATCAGTATAAACACTATATTCATCTGCACTTTTTTCGTTTAGATTTTGCAAAACTAATGAGCCTCGTATAAATTTATAAATGGTCTTTGGACAATTTTTGATTGAATAAACATCAATATATTCATCTAAAATATGGAACATATCATTAGTTCTAGCAGTTGAAAATTCGCCTAAAAATTGTTTATTACCATTAATCATAGAAGCAATATAAGAAAAATTCAATTTCCTACAAAAAAACTTATCTAACTTTTTGCTTAACTCAAAATATTGCGTAGGAGTCAAAGTTTCTTCTTTCACTGTTTGAATTTGCATTATCCAGTAATGCGTAACTGACGGAACAATTACACTTACAGTTGAAAATCTCTTTGTAGTATCTATATCATATAAATTATTATCTTTTTGCAAAATTCTCGTTGGATATCTACGCTTTTTGTAAGGACTTGACATAAACTCTTCTAAATTCATAATTCTCCTGCTATTTTTTTAATCTTTTAATTTTAACATACAAAATAGCAGATGTCAATATAAATTTTTGTAAGTGGTTAATGTCTTTTTAATACTATGCACTTCTATTTTTAAAATTATTTAGTAATAATAACTAATTTTTAAAACTGCAATTTATGAGTATTCATCAATATAATTATGCGTAAAACGGCGTTATAGTATTAAAACACTCTACTTATTATATAGTGATTATAATTTAATAAATAAATATCAAAGTACGGTCAATCTATTTACAAAACTCACATTCCAAAACAATATTTTTGATTTGTCTACTCTGTTTTTTTAACGGTAAGTCATCCCAAGAAACAATTTTAGAAAATTAATTAATATTAGAGTAACTTACCATTTGAATAAATAAATAGATAGAACTTGCAAGTAATTACAATTTGTTTTAAATATCTAATATATCTAATCAACAAGATTACAAAAAGAATATAAGTTCAACAACAATAAACAAAGTGCAAAATATATATTATAACCTATAACAATTATTTTTTAGATAACAAATAATAATTAGCAACAACTTGAATTGATATATCAATTTTTCTTTGCATTGTTTTATTTTAGCATATTTTCTCACATAAACTTTTAAACTCGTTCATATAGCAAATTCACTTATAGAATTCTTTAATAAAACTTTAAAAGCATTTAGTAAAAATCATTTATTATATTTTAAAATTTTGACATAAAAAAAAGAATAGA
>Ga0172378_10006747_pt1 | contig 10704 bp, 10 predicted proteins | sample GrowelOW332metaG_FD_119755 | JGI IMG/M metagenome (GOLD analysis project Ga0172378, IMG submission 119755) | Groundwater microbial communities from an aquifer near a municipal landfill in Southern Ontario, Canada - Pumphouse #3_1 metaG | ecosystem: Environmental > Aquatic > Deep subsurface >... | reverse complement strand
GCAATTCCTAAAATATGTATTCTCATAATTTGATCCATTGGTTATCTTTAAAATATTCAAAACCTGGCATGTTGCGTTTGTAAAAACCAGTATCTTCTGAAAATCGACCTAGATAACAAAATTTTAAACCAATTTTATGGCTATCAATAATTGTTTGAAGAACAAGTCTAATTGGTAAATTTGTACGGGCAAATTCTGGGTTGTAAAAAACATAAGCAATATGACTAATGTCTTTTGAAAAATAACAAACAGAATAGGCAATAATATTTTTTTGCTTATCTTTCCATATATATAGATAATTGAAAATATGATTTTTAAAAATATTTTTGACTGAACTGATAGGATAATCCCAACCTAAAGATTTTATCCAAGTGTAAATTTCCTTTTGAATAGTTAAATTGTAATTAAAATCTTTGAGAATTATTTTTTCAAAAGTGAATTCTTCAGTTTTTCTTAAAATGCGACGATTTTCAGAACTTAAATTAAAATTGGTTAAATTAGAACGACAACTTGTTTGAAAATAAAATAAATTTTTATCATTTCGCTGTGGAAGTAAACCGTTTTGATAATTTTGATCAATATTGTTAGTATTTTTTAGATTAAACTGAGTCATGTTATTTTATTTTTCGAAATCGGAAAGCAGTTCTAAAAGCTTCGGCTTCTGACCAAGGATATTCAGTATGTCCATGAAGAATAGTGGTTTCATGACCTTTACCGCAAGCAATAACAACATCGTTTGGTTGGGCTAATTTAATGGCTAAATTAAACGCGTCTTGACGATTGGGAATGTTAAAATAAACAAATTTTTTGTTAGATAATTCTAAGACATCTTGAATTTGTTTTTTAGTTTTTATTTCTTGATAATCAATTAATTCTGATTTTTTAGGATCAATACCACTGATTATTTGTTTATTAATATCTTTAATATTTTCATTTCGAGTGTCGTCGGCAGTAATCATGGCAATGTTGGCTAATTTTGAAACGACATCACCCATTATTGGTCGTTTACTGTGATCTCGACCTCCCGTTGCTCCAAAGATAACAATAATTTTTTCTTGATTAATTTTTTTTAATGAAGAAAGTGAAGCTTCGAGGGCGTTTGGAGTGTGAGCAAAATCAATAATAGTTTTAAATTTAAAATCATTAGAAAATTCTTCTCGGCGACCTTTAGCTTCTGGAAAATGTTCTATAACTTGTTGAATTATTTCTGATTTAATACCTAATTTGTAGCAAATTGCAGTGGCTAAGAGAATATTATAGACTTGGTATTCATAACTACTGTCAGTGGTGAAATTTTGACCGTTAATGTAAAAACTGAGAGTATCGGCTTCTAATTTAATTTTTTGAGCCTGATAATCAGAACTTTTTTTAATGCTAAAAGTTTTATAAGGAATTTTGATTTGTTTTTTTATGACATCAAAAGACTGATCATCTTTATTTAAAACACCATTTTCTGATTGATTAAAAAGTTTGGCTTTTGTTTTAATATATGATTTCATATTTCGATGATAATCAAGGTGCTCATGAGAGGTGTTAGTGATACCGGCAACTTTAAATTTGCATCCCCAAAAACGGTGTTGGTCGAGAGCATGTGAAGTGACTTCACAAACAACATGAGTTATGCCGGCTTTAGCCATATCGAAGAGAATTTTTTGGAGAAGAGCAGGATCTGGGGTGGTATTATGGAGTCCAGTATTAATTTCTTTGTCACCAATTTTTGCACCGATAGTGGTAATGACTCCGGTTCTAAAACCGGACTGTTTTAAAATTTCATTGACCAGAGTACAAGTTGTTGTTTTACCATCTGTTCCAGTTATACCAATTAATGTTAATTTTCGGCTGGGAAATCCATACTTTAAATTACAAAAGAAACTTTTTGGTAAATGGATGAAAATGTTTTTTAATTTTTGAACCATTAGAATGATTCAATTATAGCAAATCATTTAGTTTTGATGCTAATTCATACCAAATTGGAGCAGCTGTACTTGAACCCCAAGGTGAAGTTTTAGGATTATTAATAGTGACAATCATAGTAAATTTTGGATTATTACATGGAGAAAAGCCAATATAGGAAGCAATGGTTGAAGAGTTATTTTCATAACTGCCTTCAATGGCAACTTGAGCGGTACCACTTTTGGCACAAACTTCTAAATTATCTGGTTTAAGTTTAGCAGTAACACCGTTTTCTACTGCATATTTTAAAATATTTTTAATTTTTTGAATTGTGTCTTGATTAAAAACCCGAGTTTCTTTATCGTTTTTATTTTTAGTAATTTTATTCCCCTCGGCGAAATAATTAACCACTTTTGGTTTAACTAAAACACCATCATTGGCTATAACATTAAAAGCTTGAAGCATACCAACTTGGGTAACAACAATACCTTGACCAAAAGAGGCTGTGGCTAAATCAATTTCTGGCCATTCGGTTTTAATGGTTGGCTTAGCTTCACCTTGTAGATCAACACCAGTTTTTTGAGTAAGTCCGAGTTTCTGATAATAATTTAAAAAATTATCTTTTCCTAATTTAGCAATAATATAACTCATACCAATATTATCGGAATTTTTAATAATGTCTTGAAGAGTAGAATTATCATGGAATTCACTATCCCAATTACTAATATTGTATTTACCAATAACGTGAGGTTGATTACATTTAGTGCAAATATAATCAGTATCGATTGAATTAGTGTCGAGAGCCATAGAAACAATTAAAGGCTTAAAAATAGAACCTGGTTCAAATAGGTCGGAAATAGCGGGGTTTCTAATACTACTCATGGTAGCAGAATTAGTGGCAGTAAGAGTAGCCATGGCTAAAATAGCACCAGTTTTTGGTTCCATAATAGTAATAGATCCTGAGTCGGCAGTGTATTTATCAATACCTTCACGAAGAATTTTTTCAACGTAAAATTGAGCACTACGGTTGATGTTGGTAAAAATATTTCGACCATTAATTGCATCTGAACTCCAACTTTTCTTATTTAAAATAGTTTTACCGGTGGCGTCTTGTGGACCAAAAATAAAACCAGTTTTCCCTTGTAATTGTTTTTGATAAAAAGCTTCAATTCCACCGTAGCCAATTTGGGTGCCATTATTATCTTTACTAATAATCCCCAACAGATCTGTTGCTAGAGAATTTTCTGGATAAAATCGTTTTTCTATTTTTTGAAATTCAATGCCAGAAATATCTAGTGATTTTTTTTGGTCTTCGTTGAATTCAGTGTTGAAGGTAATCCATTTTTGACTGGAATTATTTTTAAATTTGTCTATAGATTCCTCATTTTCAGTTTTAAAATTTGGATTGATTTGTTCGATTTTGGCTAAGAGTTGATCTATATCTTCTTTAAAATTTGGTTTATAAAGAGAAAGTTGATAAGTTGTCTGATTTAAAACTAAAGGAAAATTGTCAGATGAATAAATTTTCCCTCGATCAGGGGATATCTTTTCAATTTTATAAGTTTGATTTTTAGCTTTTTCTTTTAATTCTGGAGCTTTAATTATTTGCCAATAAAAGAAACGACAAGAGATGATAATAAAACAAAAAGTAAGAGCAATAGATAATATTTTTGATCTTGAGTTTTGCACTTTAATTTTTAAGATTAATAATCTCTTTTAAATTGATATATTTTTTTTGACTGGCAGAAGCTTCGATGGTAGTTAAGGTGGAGAGAATTGCTAACTTCTTTTCTAAATCTTGGTTTTTGTTTTTAATATCTTCTAGAACAGTTTGATTTTGGTTAATTAAATTGTTTTGATTGATAATTTCGCTGGAATAATAGAAAGAAAAAGTAACTTGAAGTATTATTATAAAAATGATTAGTAGAAAAAATGGTTTGTTAAACATCTTATACTATTCTATACGATCTTAGAGTGGCTGAGCGAGACAAAGGGTTTTTCTTAATTTCTTCAAATGAGGCTTTAATTGGTTTTTTATTTTCAATAATTATTTTTTGATCTGAATAATCTCTAATAAATTGTTTAACAATTCTGTCTTCTCCAGAGTGGAAAGAAATTATACAAACATTGCCGTCTTTAGTAATAGTTTTTAAACTTTGACTGAGAAGATTTTTTAAATTGTTGAATTCATTATTAACAACAATACGTAAGCTCATAAAAATTTTAGTGCTAGGATCAATTTTTGATTTTAGGTGGCGTTCTTTATAGAAGTCTCTGACAATATTTGCTAATTTTATGGCGGTTTTTATTGGTGATTTCTGACGTTCACGAATTATTTTTAAAACTAGTGGTTTGCTGTAAATTTCTTGAGCATATTTACTGAAAATTTCAAAAAGTTCATCATAATCATAGGTGTTAATAATTTCTTCGGCGGTTAATTCCTGATTTTCAGGATCAAGACGCATATCAAGTGAAGTTTCATCATTAAAAGAAAATCCCCGATTTTGTCCAATTTGTTGGTTTTGGCTAAGACCAAGATCAATAATTAAACCATCAATTTTTTGTTTAATATTTTGATTAACTATATTTTCTAATTGGTTAAAATTATTATGAATTGGAAAAAATTGCTTTTCAAAACCATCTTCTTTAATTCTGTTAGTAGCGATTTTTAAATTTTCAGGATCTTGATCTATGCCAAAAACAATACCGCCTTGTTTTAAAATCTCCAGAGTATGGCCACCATGGCCGAGAGTACCATCAACATAAACTTTATTTTTTTGGACGTTAAGAAGGTTAATGGTTTCAATTGATAATACAGGGATATGAAAGTCCATTATTGCGAAATGGTGTAATCACCGGTTATTGAGGTAAGATCGGTTTTAGTGACAGTAGTAGGCTCAATTGAAGTAATTTTACCTTTGCCTGTACTACTGGAAAAGATAGAATAAATGGCAGTGCTATTTTTAATAGCAATAAAATATTCACTTTTGGTAGTGACAGTGCCATTAACAGTAAAATTTTCTTGATTTAAAGTTAATTTTTTGTTTTTATTAATGTCAGTACCATTTTCTAGAACAAATGGGGTTTCGTATGAAAAATATTGGTTGTCGTCAGTGGTTAAGGTTAATGTTAAAGTTCCGCCGGTGACACCTTCATCATATTTATATTTACAACCGTTAGTACAGCTGGCGGTGCCTAATAATAAATCTTTACTAATAGTAGTTGAGCCTTCTAATTTAACGGTACCACTGACGCCTTTTTCAATTTCAATTTTTTCGTCTTGAGCAGTATAAATTAATTCGTATTCAGCAGTGGAGAATTTGGAAGGAATATTATTAACTTTGAAAGTTAGGGTGTGTCCGTCAGTGCTAGGAATAAGGCTGACATATGGTTTTTCGTTGTCTGCTAATTCAATTTGGATTGATTTGGTAGTTTTTTTTACAGGAGTAGAAGTAGTGGTTTCGGTTTTTTTGCCACAAGCAGAAAGTAAAAATGATGATGAAATAATAAGAAGAGCAAAACAAAAAACTTTTATTATTTTATTCATATTATTTATTTAACTGGTTTTCCAACCAATTGTCAACTTCATCGGTTTTAATTCTAACTTGTTTCATAGTATCACGGTCACGAATACTGACAGTATTATCTTCAAGAGTTTGGTAATCGACAACCAAACACCAAGGAGTACCAATTTCGTCTTGACGACGATATTTTTTACCGATATTGCTGGAATCGTCCCAGTCGATAGAATATTTTTGATTAAGTTTCTGAAAAATAGCTTCAGCTTTTTCGATTAATTCTGGTTTGTTAGCAGCAAGTGGAATAATTGCCATTTTATAGGCTGAAATTTGAGGTTTAATTTTTAAAACTGTTCTGATTTCACCTGATTCTGTTTTTTCTTCGCAATAGGCATCGAGGAGCATGAAAAAGAAACTACGATCGACACCACCAGAACATTCAGTGATATGAGGTAAATATTTTTCATGAGTGACTGGATCTAAATAGGTTAAATCTTCGCCGCTAAATTTTGAATGTTGAGTTAAATCGTAATCAGAGCGCCAATGAATTCCTTCCATTTCAGCCCAACCCCAAGGAGCATTGTATTCAATATCAAAGGCTTTTTTAGCGTAGAAAGCTAATTCGTCTGGTTCATGTTGACGAAATCTTAAATTTTCAGGATTATTAAATAATTTTTTATACCAATTCATTCGATTTTCTTTCCAGTATTCATACCATTTATCCATATCACCAGGATGAACAAAATATTGAATATCCCATTGTTCAAATTCACGAGTTCGATATAAAAAATTTTTTGGAGTAATTTCGTTTCTAAAAGCTTTTCCAATTTGAGCAATACCAAATGGAATTTTGACTCGGCAAGAATCAACAATATTTTTGAAATCGAGATAAATTGTTTGACAAGCTTCCCCTCTTAAATAGGCATGTTGTTTTTCGCCTTCAATGACGCCAATTTCAGTTTCAAATAAAATATTATATTTTTTACCTTCAGTAAATTGACCACCACATTCAGGACATTTTGAAGAATCTTCTAATAAATCTGGTCGGAATCTTTTATGACATTTTTTACATTCAACCATAATATCGGCAAAATTCTTTACATGACCTGAAGCTTCCCAAACTCGTGGATGAGTAATAATGGAACCATCAATACCAACAACATCACGACGTTTGATGACATTGTCAGTCCACCAAATATTTTTCCAATTCATTTTCATTAATGAGCCAATTGGACCATAATCATAAAATCCTTGAACACCGCCATAGATTTCTGAGTTTTGAAAAATTATTCCGCGTCTTTTGCAAAGACTGACAATTTTACTGACGAGTTCTGTTTGATTTTTTTCTGCCATGGATTATTATAACCTGAGATTACTTAAAAAGTTTATTACTTTCTAGTGGTTTTTCAATGATAGATTCAAAAAAACCTTTGATTAGTTGTTGAGTGGTTTTGTAATCTTGTTTTTCAAAATATTGATTAATTTCGTTTGGAACACCAAAGCCGAGAGTTTCTAAAAATAAAATTTCATTTTTAATGTAACGATTTAATTGATTTTGATTAATAGCATCAATAATTTCTTGGGATATTTTGTAGATATTTTCAATTTGCTGATTTTCGGCAATGAGATGATTTAAAATTTCTAAAAAATAAAACAATAAATTTATTTGAGTCAGATTTTTTTCGCTTTGTAAAAAAGGAGTGATAGTTTGAGCTTCGGATAACCAAAGAAAATCATTTTTTTGGTAAAGTTGAACTTTAATAGTGTTACCAAGCTGAAGAGAACTTAATCGGCTACTTCTAATATTTTTGGCACCTTTAGCTAATGCAACTATTTTTCCTAATCTTGGGGTTAATAGTGTTATTAATAAATCAGTTTCTTTAACTGTTTTTTTATTAATAACAATGCCAATTGTATTTTGGTATTTATCCATTATAAGGAAAGTTTGATGGTTTTATCATTTGCCCAATCAAAAGTTTCTTGTTCTTCTCCGTTAACAATTAGAGTATAAGGAATAGTTTTAGTTCCTGGTTGTTTTTGAAGAAGTAAAGAATAATCTTTGCTGGCGGCAACGCTACTAGTATATTCAACTGTGACTTTACTGGAACTTTTGGCATTAAGAGGATATTTATCACCATAGAATCCTTCAAATACTTGTTTCCCTAATTCTTCATATTGAACTGGTTCAACTTCAGAACCAGTCATTTTGATTAAAGTTGATCCAGTTGGGACATAAAATCTAAACCAATCACGATAATTAGCAGCATTAAGACAAAGGTCACCTTTTTCAAGATTACAATTAGAGGCTACGGTTGGGTTAGTGTAAGTAATACTAATTTTATGATTAACTGTACCATTTTTAGTAGTTATTTCGTGCTTAATTTCTTGAGTAATAAATAGGTTGCTTTTAGCACTGGCCATGTTGGCATCATTTAAATGGAAATAATCAGTGTTGGTATCGGTTTGGGTAATAACACCAGCGATATTGGCTAATTCAGCAGCTTTTTGCATTTCTTCGTCTGGAAAATAAAACATAATATGTTTTTGATTAATATCAGTGAACATGGCTTGAGCCAATGGTCCAATTTTACTTTTTTCAGCACCCATAGCATTAGAAAGAAGTGAATTCATAATTGGCCCCAAGAAACCTTTTCGATTGGTGTCAACATAACTTTTTGGTTTATCAGCGAGTTCTTCTAATTGATAGACAATGTTTGGACAACCATCACAACGACTGTCTGGTTCAGCAGAAAAATTACCCCAACCACTGACACCGACTTGACCTAAAACTTTGACCATATCGGTTAAAACGTTTAAATCTAGAGCAATAACTGCATCAACATTATTTTTAGGATAAGCTTGTTTGTAGTATTTTAAAAATAGCTCAATACTAGTGGGAAAATCGGGAGAAATATTCATATCACGAACATAATAATAATTTACATCGATATGATAGGCTTTAATGGCTCTTGGAGCTTCAATTTTGCTATTAATAATACTATCAAGAGCATAGATGTCGGATGATCCAAGTGGAGTAATCTTTCCATTATCAACTTTAATCAAACCAAAAGCAGTCCAAAAACCACCTGTTGGTCTGAGTTCTCCGTTGTTTTGGAATAAAAGTAAAAATTGTCGGGAAGAATCTTTTCCAAGAAGCCAAGAAATTTTAGAAAGAATTGGTTTACCATTTTTAACATATTTTTGAACGTCAGAAATAGATTCTTGAAGTTTAATTATGGTTGGTTTTAATGTATAACCTTTTAATTCTTCTGGATAACGAGAAGCGTCAATTTTATTGGCAGCTTCTTGCATGGTAGTAATTTTAGATTCAATTTGGTCTAAATATGGAATTAAATTTTCAACTGATTCAGTTAAAAAAGTAATACGATCTTCAGTAGTTTGTTCACTACTGGTGGATGTTCCTTTTATTCCAAGAAAATCTTTATATGGTTCAATGGCTTGAATTAGAATTTCTCCAGTATCAATTCCTTCGTTAGCAATAATTAAAACTTGTTGTCCATCATTATAATAATTTTTGATAATAGGTAGATGTTTTGTCCAAGCAAATTTTTTATAACTGGTTTCAATTGATGCAATTTGAGTTTTTAAGGTAACAATATCTTCTTTAATTTTATCTAAATCTTTATCGTTAACAGCTTGTTGAATTAGGGTTGCAGATTCTTTAATTTGGTTAACTTGAGCAGACATTTTTTTACCAGGTACGAAGACTAAGAAAAAACCTAAAACAGTGATTATGGAAACTAAAATTAAAATAACAGATAAAATGTAGATAATTATTCTTATTTTTTTCTTCTTTTTTGGAGTTGTTTTTTTAATAGGAGTTTGGTTTATTCCCGATTTAGAAGTTGTTAATATTAAAACTGGTTTTTTTGGTTTTAAGGAAAACATATATAATAGTTTAGCGAAAAATTACCATCGTGACAACATGGATGTTGGAGTTTTGAGTATAATTAGGATTTCTTCAGGGAAAGATTGTTTTTGAATATAGCTAGCATCCATCCTGGCTCGTTGTTCAAAAGAAATATCATTTCGACCAGAAGTTTGCCAAACGCCAGTAATGCCTGGTTTAGCTGATCGAATAATTTTTATGTATTTTTTGGTTTTTGGATATTTTTTTTCTTGTTCCTGGAGCTCCTCTTCACGATAAGCTCGTGGTCCAACTAAACTCATATCACCTTTTAAAACGTTAATTAATTGAGGAAATTCATCAATAGTTAATGATCTAATTTTTTTACCAATTGGAGTAATACGAGGATCTTCAGACATTTCTAATTTCCAACCACTCTCTTTGTATTTTTTCCAAAGTTCAGGGTAATTTTCTTTTAATCGTTTATCGTTATCCCCTGTGTACATGGAGCGAAATTTATACATCCAAAATAATCGGCTGTCTTTACCGACTCTTTTTTGTTTAAAAAAAACAGGTCCAGGTGAACTAATTTTAATTAAAATCATTGTGGTTACCATTATTGGAGAGAACAGAAGAAGAAGAATTAAGGATCCAATGATATCAATCGTTCTTTTAAATATTTTAAATAGGATTTTTTTCATTTTAATCTAGAAAATATTTTTTATATTTTTGGTTTTTCACTATCAAGCTTACTAAATCTTTAACATTATAACTAGAGTCTAAATTGCAGATTAATAATCCGTCTGGAGTATCAATAATAGCTAAATTATTAACTCCAACTAAACCGATTAATTTTTTATTCAAACCTGAAATTAAACAATTTTCGGAATTAATACTTAAATATTGAGTTTTTGAATCAATAATGGCGTTGTGGTCTTTCTTTTTTGGTAAATTGGTAAAAATAGCTTTCCATTCACCAACATCACTCCAATCAAAAGTAGCCGGAACCATGGTTATATTGGATGTTTTTTCAGAGATAGCTTTGTCTATCGATAAATCTAATGATTGTTTATAAATTTGAGCGATTTTTTGAGGGTAGCTTAAATTTTTTTCTAATTCTAAAGCAAGTTTAAAATAGTCTGGTTGAAGTTTTTCAAATTCAGAAAGTAAGGTTGAAACCGAAAAAGTATAAATGCCAGAATTCCAATAAGCATTTTGATCAATTAATTTTTGAGCATTTTGAGCATCAGGTTTTTCTATAAAATTAGAAACATTATAATAATCTTCTGTTTTTTCTTGTGGACAAATATAACCATAAGAAACACTTGGTCTAGTTGGTTTAATCCCAATGGTAACAATAGTATCGGTTAAATAAGCAATGGTTTTGGCTTGATTTAGGTTTTGTTTAAATTTAAGGATATTTTT
>Ga0172378_10006746_pt1 | contig 10704 bp, 7 predicted proteins | sample GrowelOW332metaG_FD_119755 | JGI IMG/M metagenome (GOLD analysis project Ga0172378, IMG submission 119755) | Groundwater microbial communities from an aquifer near a municipal landfill in Southern Ontario, Canada - Pumphouse #3_1 metaG | ecosystem: Environmental > Aquatic > Deep subsurface >... | reverse complement strand
TTTATCTTTTAATTGTTCCTCTGTTAAAGTTATGCTTCCGTTTTTAAGAAAGCCAGAAAGCTCGATTTTAACATCCTTAAAGTCCTGACTTCCTATCTTACCTGTTGCGGTAAAAGAAAGAGTGCCATTATCATCATTACTTACTTTATTAGCAACTGAAGTAACTGTTAGATTATCTTTAGTAGTAGCTGTTATTTTAGATTGCTCCACTGAAGCTTTATTTGAAGAAACTAAGTTATATAAAGCTTTGACAACTTTTACAATCTCTTCTTGAGAGACTGTCGGAGGTGGAGTTGCAATATTGGAACTGCAAGACACTAAGATAGCTAACAACGATAGTATAATAAATTTTAATATTTTCATAAATTAATCCTTATGTAAAAATTGTTTATGAAAAGTAAATTCTTTGCAACAGATGTTTTATGCAATGAAATTCATAAATATACACTCTTTTTTGGTAGGATTTTGATTAAAGTACTTAAAAACACCAAAGAAGTGATATTTTGTTCTTTTTCTTTGTAGTAAAGCATTTAATTATGCATTATTCTTGTATACAACTTTTAAATTATTTTTTACTATTTTCTACTAAAACGGTTTAACTTTATTAACCCTTTTTGAAATTTTCTAATAATCTGTTTCCACTTTAAAGAAAATACAGATTATAATGGAGATAATATTCATTTGGAGTCGAGTGTGAAATTAATCGAACGAGGGGTATTACCAACCTCTGATATCTTTTTCTATAACGGGAATGATAAGACTAAGGCCTTCTTTTACCACATGATTTGTATTGGTCATTATTACTGCAATAGCCAGTACTTTGTTAGAAAGAATAGTTTAGATAGTTATTTGTTAGTCCATGTGAAAAAAGGTAATGGCTATTGCCTAGTAGAAGGAAAACGGTATGAGCTCAAAGAAGGAGATCTTGCCCTACTAAATGTTTACACACGTCCAAGCTACGGGACCGAGACAGAATGGGAAATAGAATGGCTTCACTTTGATGGACTCGCAATCGATAAGCTATTTGCACAAGTTAAGCAATGCGTTATCGCACCTCCAAACCAAGAATTATTAAACAGAGCTTTTTCTAAGTTGATAACCCCGTTTGCAGAAGGAAATCAACCCTCCGATGCAATTATCAACAAGTACATCACTACCCTCTTAACCGAGTTCTTCGATTACGACCATGAAACTATTATCACCCAGGAAAGAAATCGTTTCCAAAAAGTTTTTAACTTTATTAACCATAATCTTAATAAGAATATTAGCTTAGAAGAACTTGCTCAAATTGCTTGTTTAAGTCCTTATCACTTTATTAGAGCGTTTAAAGCAGAAACTGGTTTAACGCCACATGAGTATCTGATCAAAACAAGAGTAGATGCTGCTTCGTTTTACCTCAGCGCAACTACTCTATCTTTATCTCAAATTGCTGATAAATGTGGGTTTGCTAATGACAGTGCGTTTTGTAACACCTTTAAAAAGGTATTAAACCTCACTCCCATTAGCTACCGCAAAAAGCAAGAACTAAAAAAATAGATCCCAAGTGCTATAAATATAGGCCTCTTTGTGAGTACTGTTAACAGAAAGGCATAAATCAAAGTAAAAAGTAGCCTTCTCTTTATTGCTAAGAGCTAAATATCCTAGTGCTATAACATAATAACAATGGGCTTGGTTTATGGTATTTAAATCTTCCTCCCAAAGCTGTAAGTCAGGTAGTGAGACAGCAAAGTAATCGAGTTTAACATCATCAAATAGATGTGTTTTTCCGTAATCGATAAGTTTATAACATTTAGCTTTTGCCTTTTTTTCATCTTTTAGAGCAAATAAAGCTAGCGCTTGGAAAAAGCTCATATCTGCACTCTGATCATAATAATAGAGGGCATTAGCTATTTCTTCAGCGCCAAGAGTAGCAAGATAGAACTCTTGTAGTGCTTCATTCTCCTCGCCTTTTGCTCTGTAGCAGATTCCCATCAAATAGTGAATATCATTATCTTTACTCCCCTCTAACTTGCCTTCTCCTAGATTATGAGGAAATACTAAAGCTTTAGAGAGTAAAGAAAGCGCATCCTCCCACTCTTTATTTTTCATTTTTGTTCGTGCAAGCAGTTTTAAGGAAAGCATATACTCTTTAGTGACCTTACCCTCTCCCCCTTCCCATGGATGGAAGTGGTGCGAGTTAAGAAGAGACAAGGCCTCTGCTTCTCTTCCACTTAAGTTTAAGAGAGAAATATAGCTGATGAGTAAATCATCACGCTTTAAAAGTAACTCTTTTCTTTCTTCCAAAAAATTTAGACGAAAGCTTATGCTCTTTTTAAGTTTTTCATAAAGTTGTAAGAGTTCAAATACAAGCCTTGCATCTTCTTTATCCAATTCCATTGCTTTTAATAAATAGGCGACCGCTTCCACTTTTTCACCTCGCTTGTTATAGCTAACAATTGAAAGGTTCCTGTAAAGAACAGAGTATTCAAGCTTTAGCTCTGCACTCTTTTTCCAAACGTTATAGGCCTCCTCATAGCGTTTCTTATCATAATAAAGATTTCCTAATAAGTATAAAGCAACTTTATCCTCACTGTTTTTATTTACAGCATACTCTAAGATTTTTAAGTCTTCTAGCGTGTTTGGAAAACAGCAATCAAGATTACTCTCTTGTACTTTAGCGTCTTCTTTACCTAACTGAGAATAAACATAGGCTTTGTAGTACTCAACCATGGGATTAGAATTTTCTAAAAGGTTTAAGAGTATTAGGGCTTCATTATAGCATTTGTAAGCAATTAGATCTGATGCGGTATATAGATAAGTTGCAATTCTATTATGAGCTAAGGTTTTGATAGTCTCCTCTTTATTAATTAATAACAAAGAGAGGTAATCAAAAGGATCATAACTAAGGTTTTCTTCAACTTGAGCAATATAGTCTTGCCCTAAGCGTTTTAATAAATATGCTTTTAACGCACAAGCTTTAATATTGTGAGCATTGTAAACAATTGCACGGTTTACAAAATATAACGCTGGTTCTAACTCCTCTTTTCTTAAGGAAAGCACGGCTAAGGCATAAAAGCTTTTTTGTGCTTCCTCATAAGACCAGGTTGCTTTATAAAAACTATCATAAGCCTTATCATACTCCCCCTCATAAGCAAGGGCGAGGCCAAGGTTGTAGTAAGACCTACCTTCGAAAGGATTAAGGGTGAATTGAGAGAGTCGGTCAATTGCTTTTTGAAAACAAGCTTTCGCTTCTTGAAAGAGACCACGTCTTAACAAGTTCAAACCATAACCATTATTAGCTCTAACATCATAACTATCACGCTTTAAGGCTTCTTTATAATAAGGAAGACTATCGAAGGTGGCATGACGGTATTGTTCTAAATGCTCTGCAGTTAGAATTAATTCTTCATTTGTTAGTATCTGATTAGGCTCTTTTGCTTGAGGGGCGGGAGAAGGAAGAGGGGACAAACTCTCTTCCTCTTCTTTACAAGAAAGCATTAAAGTACCTTTTTCATCAAAGACTGAAAGCGCTAAAGAAGATATATTAAATGTTCCCTCTACTGTAGTTGTCCACGCGCTATACGGCGTAATATCACACTTAGTTCTAAACACTTCTTTAGTGCCTTGTGTAAGTTTTATTGTTACTTTTTCATAGCAAGAGGTAGGATAAACCATTAGCTTAACACCTTCTTTTACTTCTTCAAAGTTTAATACTAGTTTAGTACTGGCATTCTTTGCATTGCCACAGCCTTTATAAGGCATAAAGTATTGAGTAAAGGTTTTCTCTTCAAAGGCTTTAAGCCAAGTGAAATCGGGTTGGTTGTCGGTATATACTCCAGTCATTAATTCAATATAAGGGCCATTAGTATCGGTAAGATTTCTATCCCAAGCTTGTCCAAAGTCTCCATTTCCCCAAGTCCATTGTTTCTTTCCTGGGGATATATGATGGTCTGCAATATGCATAATTCCAGCTTTTTGGGAATAATCATACCCACCAACGAAATCAAAATTACTCTTATGAACCATATAAGAAGTTGGTACTGGTATATTTTTATAACGGGAGATATCGACGCCTTCAGAGTAATCATGTTTATAGTAAGTTCCATAGGCGATAGGAAATTGAGAGACTGCACGCTTACCATGGTCAAATACTGCATGAACATCTGGTGGAAATACTGATTGAGTATCCTCATTAACCGCTACTGCAGGATTTGCCCACCATAAGAAAGTTTGGTCAAACGGTGTGCGATTATATAACTGCCCTTTTATCTCGATATAAGCTTTATCTGGATAAAGGGTGAAAATTGTCTCACCTTTAGTGCCATACATTTCATCAAGATCATTAGTTCTTAGTCTTACAGAACCATCGTCTATGGTTTCAAGGCGATAATCGACAGGTAAATAAGTTGTAGGGCGATGATGCTGTGGCCAGTTAAATTCAATACCCCCACTGATCCAAGGTCCAGTTAAGCCAACTAAAGCAGGTTTAATAACTTCATTGTAATAGACAAAATCATAGTTGTTAGTTTTATCTAGCGCACGTTGAATACGACCACCAAAACATGGCAAAAACATAACAAGAAGGTATTCATTTTCCATAAATACTGCATCATATTCCACGTCTTCTTTTACATCTGATATCTTATCAATTACAGGATAAGGATAAACCTTACCACTACTTCCTTGATATACCCTCTTTTCTAAAAACATTGGATTTTTATTAAAAGCTCCACATTTATAAGTTGGAATAATAACATTCTTTTCGTAGATTTCTGCTTTTTGCATAGCTTTCTCCCCTTTACAAAAATCGTAATATGAATAAATTGCGTTAGCAAGTTGTAATATTGCGATATAATTGTAAATAATTGTGCTTTAAATAAAACAGTAGCTCTCTTATAATTTAGCTATGCTTACACTTGAAAATGAAGAAATTAAACTAGAGTTAACCCCGTATGCGGCAGCCATCCATCGGTTTTACGTAAAAGACTTAAATAGACAGATAGTTTATCCACTCTCGAGCGAGGAAGAACATTTAACTAGTCCTTCTTTTGCAAATAATAGTATTGGTATGTTTTGTGGAAGAATAACAGAGGGAAGATTAACCTTAGACTCAAAAGTTATTCAATTTGAAAAGAGTGAAGAAAAAGCCTCGCTTCACGGAGAGCGTTGTGGGTTATCACATCAGATATGGAAAACAGAAGCGCAAACCAGCAATTCAGTTACCTTTAGCCTAGAACTTAAACCGTTTTCAGATAGACTGCCCGGAGAGCGGTTAGTTAAGGTAACTTATACCATTGATAAAAGTACTCTTTATATTAACTATAGTGTAGTAAGCTCTGCTTTAACTTTTGTAAATCTTACCAACCACCTTTATTTTAATCTTTCTGGAAATTTCACTTCTTCCCTTAAAGAGCATTACTTAACTTTTAAGACTCATAGTAGGTATGAAAATGATGAAGACTACTTGCCAATTGCCTTAATGATGATTGGAAAAGGTTCATTTTATGATTTTTCAACTCCCAAAGAAGTTTCCTCAATTGCTAAAACTTTTGATATAGGGCTTAATAATGCCTTCTCTCTTGATGGTCCCCTTACTTTAGAAAACCCAGATTTAAAACTCCTTCTTTCCTCCGATAGCAAAGAAGTGGTTCTCTACTCAGGACGTTTTTTAACTCCCCCCGATTGCGCTCTAGCCCTTGAAGCTCAGTCTTTTCCAAATGTAGAAAGCAAAGAGACTCTTTTAGAGCCAAATAAGGAATGGAGGAGAAATATAAAAGTTGAAATTATAAACAAGAACTAATAGTCTCACAGACAAAGCTAAAAAGTGCTTCTTCGCGGCTTGTAAAGCGTGATAAAAGGTTGCTATCTGCATCTAGTACGCCTAAAAGCTCATTATCTTTTATTAAGGGTACTACTAGCTCGCTTCTTACAGAGCCTTCACATGCAATATAGGTTGGAAAGGTTGAAACATCAGCAACATTTAAGAGTTTTCGCTCTTTTGCAGAGACGCCACAAACTCCTACCCCAAATTTTATTTGGGTGCAAGCGGGAAGGCCTTGAAAGGGGCCTAATATTAACTTATCCCCTTTTACCAGATAAAAACCAACCCAAGGAAGCTCGTCTAAATACCACGCTAATAGCGAAGAGCTATTTGCAAGGAGGGTGATAATATCATCACCTGGGATAAGATAAGCTTCTACTAATTCTTTAAACCTTTCATCATCAATCTCATAATTGCCAGTCTTTTGGAAGGGATTAAACATCTTTTTTTTTACCTTAAATTAAAAGAGTATGCTTTTTCAAGCATACCCCTTTAGACTAATCAAACAAGTTTTTTCATACTCTTTACAGGAGTTGCAGCTTTGTTTCCACCGCGCAGTCTTAAAGCAACTGCAGGTTTTACAATAGTGCCAGGTCCAGCTATACAGCCACCTTCACAGCACATAACTTCAACCAAATCGACTGCTGGAGCACGACGCTCCCAAGTCTTAATCAAGCGGAAAGTCTTTTTATCCATTCCGTTGATAGGAAGAGTTTGAATACTATCTTTATCTTCAACACGAGAGAGTACACAACCCGCAACACCTGTTGTGAGCGCAAACTCACGGCAATCTTCAAAGTTTGCAGTATCGCCTAAATCATCAGCTGGCATTTCTCTAACATCGATGTTTTTAGCAATGAAGATAGCAGAAAGCTCAGAGAAGGTTATGCAACCTTCAATATTTCTGAGTTTTACCGCTTCAATTCGTTTAGCTAAACAGGGTCCGATAAAGACACATTTGCTATCAGGATAGAGTTCTTTAGACAGATTTGCAGTATAGCCCATAGGAGAAAGCGCGCCTGAACGTTTTTCTTTTAAGAAAGGTAAATGGCGGTCGATCATCTCCATGTAAGCCGGACAGCAAGAAGTAGTCATATAACCTTCTCCTGCTTTCTTTTTCTTCTGCACTTCTTCAGCTTCATGCAAAGAGGTAACTTCAGCGCCTTGAGCAACTTCAATTACTTTATCAAAGCCTACAGCTAATAAAGCCGCTTTAATTTGTCCAAGAGTTCCAGGAAATTGGCCTTCAATTGCAGGAGCAATCATGGCAACAACTTTTTCTTGGTTCTTAAGCATCTTAGCAACTGATAAAATTCCACTCTTTTCTGCAATAGCTCCGAATGGACAAGATCTAGCACATTTACCGCAGCTAATACATTTAGTATGGTCAATTTCTACATAACCTAAATCATTCTTTTTAATTGCATCGACTGGACAAGCATCTTCACAAGGAACAGGGATGTGAACTACTGCGTGGAAAGGACAGACTTCTAAGCACTTACCACAACGAATACATCTATCTTCATTGATATGAGCCTGACCATTAACAAAAGAGACCGCATCTTTTGGGCAGTTCGCCATACAAGGACGTGCAAAACAACCTCTACAAGCATCAGAAATCTTATATTGATTAGGAGGACAACCGTAACAACCAGTTTGAATAGTTGTTAAAACTGGAGCAACTGGTGGATCTTTTTCAACAGCTTCTTTAGCATATTGAGATAAAGGTTTTCTCTCATCATCTTTATTCTCGATATCAACTCCCATGAGAGCCATTAATCGATAACGAACCATAGCTCGTTCTTTGTAGATACAGCATCTATTTGGAGTACGAGTTTTTGGAATAATCTGATACGGTAAAGCATCGATACCGGCAAAATCATCATTAAAAAAGCTTTTTAAAAACTCGGTATCAATACGGCGTTGCATCATTGTATACTGGTTATTTAATTCAAGCATTTCTTACCGCCTCAGCTAATAATTTTGCAAATTTATCTTGAGTTACACCACCATGGATTACACCATCAATGGATACAAAAGGAGGTAATTCACCACCAGCTTTACAAGTACCCAAGCAAGAAATACCTTCTATCTCGCATTGATCGATAATCTCAGGGGCAACAAATTCGCCATACAAAAGCAAATCAGCTCCGCCTTGTACAAAACAAGCGGTTCCTACACAAATCTTTACTTGGATTTTATCCTTTCTCATATCTAGCTCCTACCTTATAAATATTCAACCGAAGTCTCTTTTAAATACACATTTTCAAGCACTGAACACAGTCTACCAATGATGGTTCGTCTAATTCCTATTTCCACAGGAATATTCGGGTCTTGGTGTGCCTCATTAATCTTAGTTCCGACAATAAAGTGCACTTGATCTGAGTTTAATAGCATCTCCACATACTTTTTTACAGCATCGTTAGGCAGTTGTTCAACACCTATCTTTCTTTCTAACACATTTGCAACTTTTGATAAAGTAAGCATACCCTCAGTTACCAAATCTATTCCATTCATTTTTGAAGCAGGAGGGACATCTGGAGACCAACAAGAGAGGTCAACGCTTACTTTTGAACCAAGCTCACGAGAAACGATAATAGCGGTGGTTCCACCAGAGACTATCTTTCTTCCATCAAAGTTTTTAATCTTCTCACCCAGCGCTTTATCTGATTCCTTTGAAAAAGGAGGCCCGGTAACGATCAAGGTTCTTCTTGGTTTTCTAATATAAACTACAACCGCAGTAATATCATCTTTAGAACACATACCATCTAAATAGCATGCATGCTGAACAATGGAAGAAGAAAGTTCACGAGAGGAGATATCTGGGTCATTTTGAATTTCATGTAAAATGAACTTTCTAACGCCTTCCCCTCTCCAGCCAAGGGGTAAAGATTTACCCAAACCAGATTGCGTTACTCCATCGGAGAACATTATCAAGCGATCTCCAAAAGAGAGAGTAAATTCAGATTGGATAACTGTTTCTTCTTTAAAAGCGGCCTCTCTAGCCAGTTTAGTTTTCTGTCTTTCCCACTTTACGCTCTCACCCCCTGAAAATCTTAAAGAATCTGGGTTATCATATTCGACCAAGTTAACCTTGATATTTTTCATGTGTTCTTTATAGTGGATATCTGCAATTGTAAAGGTAGCATAGCTTATTTTACGCTCTTTACACACTGGCAGAGTATCCATAATAATCTTAGCGGAATCGGCAAGGTTAATTGGAGAAAAAGATAATTTATGAGCCATATGGGCTGTAAGAGAGGCTAAAACATTCGCTTTAACCCCGCTGCCAAGTCCATCAGAGAGAGTACAGACAATTTGATTATTTTCTGGATTTCTAGATAATAAAAACACATCGCCACCGATCTTTTGGCCATGTTTAAAAATCTGAGCATAATCGACATCTATAAAGATATTATTCATGTTAAGTCCTGTTGCTTATCAATGGAGAAACCATCTCCTGTATCATCTGAGTGAACAGAAAAAGCTTCTATCAAACCATTTAACATAATTTCCGTCTCAGCTGCGTTTTCACCCAAAAGAGATGCTATCTGTTGTACCGTTGCTAAAGATTTTTGAATTACATCTTCCGCTCGTTTTACTACAGTCTCCCGTTTTACCGTAGGAGTTGTAACATCTTCAAAGAGCGCTCCAATTAGGCGCTTTTTGTTAACAAAGAAGAAGGTCATGCGTAAGAACTTATCTTTAAAGTGAACTCTATATTGTCCCGGTTTATCTACAAAGAATTGTTCTTTAAAGACATCATGGAAGGTGACAAAGCGTTCTAGAGGTAAAGACTTAATCATGGCAAGCAAGCTTTCATCTAAAATAGAGGGATCCATATCTCCAAAAAGCTCTAAGAACTTCAAGTTACAGTCAGCAATTTGCAAGTTGCTATCAACAATGACAACGCCCATCGGAATAGTTTGTATTAAACCATCAACTTTAGATTGTGCCTCTTTTCTCATCTTAGTGACACACATTTCTTCTTCCGCCATTCCATCAAGATAAGCAATTGCCATATCACGGCAAGTACTGTAACCACAACCACCACAGTTAAGCTCATCTTCTTTAGTCTCTTTACCAAGTTTTGCTAAAACTCTCTTGATTTCAGAATCTGGATACTTATGGAAGAAATTACGCTCACTAAAAGGTTGTTTGGTATTAATAATCCCGTACCCTTTTTCAGATACCATGTCAATAAACTCTTTTTCAGGTACAAACAACTCGCTTTCTTTTAAGCGTTCTTCTGTATAAATAGTGGCAGCTCTTTTCTTATTTGCCAGTGGGATATCACGATTAGCAACCGGTCCATTGATACAGCCCCCATCACACGCTAACATTTCCAAGAAAGGTGTTTGAGAGGTAGCCTCTTTTAGCGTTGAAGCAACTTGGTCGATTCCAGAAAGCGCAAACGCTTGCTGACAGAGTGGTTGCTCACTCCAATATTTACTAGTTACTATCATACCTCTTTCAACAGGATAGAAAGTACTAATGCCCGCTTTCTTAGGAATGAAATCTACCTTTTCAGCCACTGTAGTATTTAAATCTATTTCAAAACTTTTAAATAGTTCTCTAATCTCATCAAAAGTAAGAGCCAAATCTGGATAGCCCGGAGTTGTATCTGCTTCATGTTTTTTAGCAATACAAGGACCCACAAAAATGATAGAAATGTTATCGCCATAAAGATATCTTAAATAAGCACTATGGCATTGAAGAGGAGAAGGAACTGGTGCTAACTGCTCAATAATAGCTGGATAGTACTTTTTAACAAGCTCAACTACAGTTGGACAAGCAGTACTAATCCAAGGACATTCTTTATTATGCTTTTGAGCATATTGGTCTAATACTTCAGAGACTATTGAAGCGCCAATTGCGGTTTCAGAAATCTCATCAAAACCTAT
>Ga0172378_10006744_pt1 | contig 10705 bp, 8 predicted proteins | sample GrowelOW332metaG_FD_119755 | JGI IMG/M metagenome (GOLD analysis project Ga0172378, IMG submission 119755) | Groundwater microbial communities from an aquifer near a municipal landfill in Southern Ontario, Canada - Pumphouse #3_1 metaG | ecosystem: Environmental > Aquatic > Deep subsurface >... | reverse complement strand
TTCTTTCCCAAGGAGATGAAGGACCGCCTCCTTTGGTGTGGCCAGCATAGCGGCAGGGAGTATGACAAGGTCGCGAAGACCGGTCTGGTGCCTTCGTGCATTTCTTCACCAAGTGGCGGCGAGCGTGTAACCTTCAAGCAGGCTTCGTTGGTTTTCTCTTGTACGAAAGCAGCTTGCTTTGACTTGGAGAGCTCCGCGTTCCTGAAGAGTGAGGTCAAGGAGTTTTACCATGACGGTGATTTGCATACCGTCTATATAGGTTTCATTGACAGTATCCTTTCCAACCAATAGGATGGAAAACACAGTATAACTATGGCCTATGGCCGGCTTGGAAAGGCAGGACTGGATATCCTGCCGGGGAGCAGAGATGATTTTAACCAAGGAACAGGCGCAGTCTGCGCTCTCGATCATGGTGCGTTCACGCCATTTCGAGGAGCATATCGATGCCTTCTTCAAGCGGAAGGAGATGCATGGGACCACCCATCTCTCCATTGGGCAGGAGGCAACGCAGGCGGGTCTGGCACTTGCTCTGCGGGAGGGTGACTGGATAGTCCCCACCCATCGCTGTCATGGGCACACCCTTGCTCGGGGTACCAATGAGCGCAAGATGTTCAGTGAAATGTTTGGTTCGGCCGATGGAATCTGCAAGGGTTTGGGCGGCAGCATGCACATGACCGATGTGGAGACTTGGAATGCAGGTTCTTCTGCGGTGGTGGGCAGCGGGGTGAATCTCGCCCTCGGGCTTGCCTTTGCCCTGAAGATGCAGAAGAGCCAAGCCATCAGTGTGGCCATTTTCGGCGACGGAGCAACCAGCCGTGGTTCGGTGCATGAGAGTATGAACCTTGCCTCCGTATGGGATCTTCCCCTGCTTTTGTTTTGCGAAAACAACAACTATGGCATGAGTGCAGCTGCAAGCAGGATGATATCCACCTCTTCCATTGCAGATCGTGCCGATGGGTATCGCATCAAGCACGCGACGGTGGACGGCAATGATGTGGAGGCGGTGTATCGTGCCTGCAGCGAGGCCGTCGACTCCATACGGTCCACCGGTCGGCCCTTCTTTCTGGAAGTGAAGACCTATCGCTGTTGCGGACACTCCAAGAGTGATGCCTGTCTGTATCGAAGCCGGGAGGAAGAACTGGAGTGGGAGAGCCGGGACCCCATTTTCCTTTTTTCCCGCGCTCTGGTCGAGAGTGGCTACTTTACCGACGAAGAGGTTGCCCGCCTCATTCTTGAGGGGCGGAAGCGTGTGGATGATGCAGCCCTTGATGCGGTTGCCGTTCGTGATATGCACATCAACCTGGAGCAGGCCATGGAGTACCTCCTTGCCCCGGAGGATGAGGAGATCTACAAGGTCTGCAAGAGCACAACCAGGATCAGCTATCGTGACGCCATCCGGGAGGCGCTGGACGAGGAGATGTCCCGCGACCATGCCGTGCATCTCATCGGAGAGGACATCGGTGTCTATGGCGGCTGTTTCCGGGTAACCGGAGACCTCTACAAGAAGCATCCGACGCAGTTGCATGAGACACCGGTAAGCGAGGAGGCCATCACCGGCCTTGCCGTAGGTTCTGCCATGCTCGGTCTCAGACCGATCGTGGAGATCATGTATGGTGACTTCGCCACCCTTGCCAGTGATCCCATCATCAACCACGCTGCAAAGATCCGCTTCATGAGTGCAGGCCAGCTCTCCTGCCCGATGGTCCTCAGGGCCCCCATCGGAAGCGGGACCGGGCATGGAGCCCAGCACACCCAGTGCCTTGAGGCAATGTTTGCCAACATTCCCGGTCTTATCATTGTTGCACCCTCCTGCCCTGGCGATGCCAAGGCCTTGCTCAAGAGCTCAATCCGAAGCAACAACCCCGTGCTCTACTTCGAGCACAAGAGCCTGTACAACAACCTTGGTCCGGTAGGCGATGACCAATACCTCCTGCCCATAGGCAAGGCAATCGTGAAGAAGCGTGGCAAGGATGTGACCATCGTCTCCTACAGCCATGCAGTCACCACCTGCCTTGAGGCGGCTGCAGTACTCAGCCTGCAGGATGAAATTGAGGTTGAGGTCATTGACCTTGCGACCCTCAAGCCCATGGATAAGGATGCCATCCTCAGGTCGGTGAAGAAGACCGGCAGGCTGCTGGTGGTCCATGACAGTCCGGAGTATGGAGGCTATGGGGCGGAAGTTGTTTCCGTGGTGACCGGTGACAGTGACTGCTTCGCCGCCCTGGCTGCCAACCCCCGGCGCCTCTGCGGAAAAGAGAGCCCCATACCGTTTGCTCCGGAACTTGAGCTTGCCGTCATCCCCTCCAAGGAAGAGGTGGTGGAGGCGGTTCGTTCGCTTTTCTCCCCCGCATAGCCTTTCCTTTTTTTCCTGTAGACGCTAGAATACAAAGCACTTGCGCCGCAGCACTCCTGCGGCGCTCATGTACAGGAGTGAGAAGAGCATGGATATCGACGTAAAGAACCTGCATCCACTGGAAGTACGCCTCCTCAGACATGTTGACCTGCATCAGGACATAACAGCTGAGCGTATCGTACGGGAGTTGGAGTACAAAGTGGGGCAGTGCAACCAGGCATTCAGCTGGTTGAGTGCTAAGGGCTATCTGGTCGAGAAGAGCCGCATGAGCCGGGTCTTCTACGAGCTGACCGATCTCGGAAGGGAACAGCAGGAGAAAGGGACCCCCGCCCAGCGCATCTTTACGTTTATCAAGGCTGAAGGAGCACAGGCGCTGCCAGAGCTTGCTTCAGCCTTGGGTCTTGAGAAGAGTGATGTGGGCTCCGCCTTCGGCCAGCTTTCCAAGGCAGGTCTTGCCAAGATGAATGGCGACAACAAGGCCGAAGCCATTGCCGATGAGCTTGACGGTGAGTTTCTGGTTTCCAGAAATCTGCTGGACAAGGGTCTCGGTGGTGAGCTTGAGGAGACCCAGCTTTCCGACTCTGAGAAACAAGCAATGGCAAAGATGGCCAAGAAGCGTGGTGCGAGCAATGCTCCCTTCAAGGTAATCGAGCGCGAGGAAATAGTCTTCATCCTTACCGACGAAGGCTTTGCAGCCAAGCAGGCAGTGCTTGCTGCCAATATCACCGGTGAGGAGCTTGGTCTGGTTACCAGCGAGATGCTCTCCACCGGAAGCTGGAAGACCGGTTCGTTCCGCCCCTATGGGCTCAACGCCCCGACCAGCCGCCTCATCCCCGGTCGTCACAACCCCTACGGCAACTACCTGCAGTGGGTCAAGGACAAGCTGTGCAGTCTCGGCTTTGAGGAGTTTGACGGCTCGCTCGTTGAGAATGAGTTCTGGAATGGTGATGCACTCTTCATGCCGCAGTTCCACAGTGCCCGCGATATCCACGACGTCTATTATGTGAAGGATCCGGTGCATGCCAAGGCCATCGAGGAGCCGTGGCTCAGCCAGGTTGCCGCCACCCATGAGGATGGGTGGAAAACCGGAAGCCGTGGCTGGCGCTACAGCTTCGACCACGAGTTCACCCGCCGCCAGGTGCTTCGCAGCCAGGGAACGGTGCTTTCTGCACGCCAGCTCCCCAAGGCCAAGGTTCCCGGCAAGTACTTCGGTGTTGCCCGTTGTTTCCGATATGACCAGGTCGATGCCACCCATGGTGCTGACTTCTATCAGACCGAGGGAATCGTGCTTGGCAATGATGTCAACCTGAAGACCCTGCTTGGGCTGTTGAAGATGTTCGCCGAGGAGATTGCAGGAGCTGAGGAAGTCAAATATGTGCCTGGGTACTTCCCGTTCACCGAACCTTCGATCGAGGTGCATATCAAGCACCCTGTGTTGGGATGGTTCGAGCTTGGGGGAAGCGGAATCTTCCGCCCCGAGGTGACCAAGGCTTTGGGAATTGATGTACCGGTGCTCGCATGGGGCCTGGGCATTGACCGCATGGCCCTGATGCACTTGGGCCTGAATGACCTGCGCGAGCTCTTCACCCCGAACATTGAGTCGGTACGCACGAGGAGGGGGAACTGATGCCAAAGATTGAAACCACCGGCAAGTTGTTCTACAGCTTGTTGGGAAGAACATTGAATGATAGTGAGCTTGAGGCAATCTTCCCGGTTGCGAAGGCTGAGTTGGATGGACACGAAGGTGATCTGCTCAAGATTGAGCTCAATGATACCAACCGCCCAGACCTCTGGTCTGCCGCCGGCATTGCCCGCCTGCTCAAGTCCTATTGGGGCGTTGAGACTCCGCTGTATGACTTCTTCTCCACCAGTGAGGAGTGTTTTGACAGTGAGGGCAGGGAGCTCATCGTGGATGCATCGGCCAAGGAAGTCCGTCCCTATTCGATCGGATTTGCTGCCCGTGGTCATGTGGTGAGCGAGGATGATCTGGAGGCGTTGATCCAGAGCCAGGAGAAGCTGTGCTCGAACTTCGGGCGCAAGCGCAAGACGATTGCCATGGGCATCTACCGCTCGGACCTGATCAAGTACCCTGTGCACTATCGTGGTGCCGATCCCGATGCAACCTCCTTCGTTCCTTTGGGGATGGACAAGAAGCTCACTCTCCGTGAGATCTGCACCGAGCATCCGAAGGGGAAGGAGTACGGCCCGATCGTAAGCGATTGCCGTGTGTTCCCCTACCTGCACGACGACAATGGTGATACTCTCTCGTTCCCGCCGGTCATCAACAGTGCCCGTATCGGGGCTGTCGAGGTGGGTGACGAGAACCTCTTTCTTGAACTGAGTGGCATGGACCTGCGGGACCTGCTGCTTGCCGCCTCCATCATGGCCTGCGATATGTCCGACATGGGTTTTGAGATTCTGCCGGTGAAGGTCAGGCTCCCCGAGGAGACTGAGTTCGGCACCGAGATCACAGTTCCCTACTACTATCAGGAACCCGTCTCCTGCACGCTCGCCCAAGTCCACAAGACACTGGGACAGAAGATGAGTGGTGAGGAAGCGGTTGCAGCCCTGAAGCGGATGGGCATCTATGCCATTTACAGCGATGATACCCTCTATGCCACGGTTCCCGAGTACCGCAATGACTTTTTGCATCCGGTCGATCTGGTAGAGGATATCATGATCGGGTACGGTTTGGGCAATTTCGAGCCTGAGATGCCCCAGGACTTTACTGTAGGACGCCTCAGTCCTGCCGAGGAGCTGGGTCGCAAGGTGAAGGACCTGATGGTGGGTCTGGGCTTCCAGGAGATGATGTACAACTACCTCGGCTCCAAGCGCGAGTATGTCGACAATATGAACTTCCCCCAGGAGAAGTGCATTTTCATCTCCAACCCGATGAGTGAGAACTACGAGGTGGTACGCCCCTCCATCATTCCCTCCCTGCTGGAGAGCGAAAGCGTCAGTGCTCATGCTCCCTTCCCCCACAAGATTTTTGAGGTGGGCAAGGTTGCTTTCCTGGATAGCTCGGACAACAGTGGTACCACCACCCGCAACAATGTCGGCTTCCTGGCAAGTGACAGCATCATGGGCTTCAACGATGTCTCTTCCCTGGTGAATACCCTTTTCTACTTCCTGGGCAAGGAGTATACGCTCTCCGCCCTGGAAGGGGATGGCCGTTTCATCGAAGGGCGTTGTGCAAAGCTCATGATCGGTGAGCAGGAAGTGGGCATTTTCGGGGAGATCCATCCCCAGGTACTGGCCAACTGGGGCAGTACGATGCCTACCATCGCCTGTGAGATCGATCTGGATCTGGTGATGGCGAACTGATCGCAAAACAGCATAGCTTTCAATATGACGCAGTCTGGAACCAACCGGGCTGCGTTTTCTCTTTCCTAGAGCACTCTTGCCACCAGCAGAAGCAGGGCAAGGGCGAGGGCAAAGGCGAAGAACAGGTCGGAAAAACGGGCTCTGTACCGACCGAGCAAGTGGAGAATCCAAGCCCCGGGTTTGGTAAGGATGAACAGGAAGAGCACAATGCCTGCGAGAGTGGTGTAGAACGTCTTTGCAAGGGTTTCTTGTTTGAAAAAGTAGTGTGCATCAAAGCCGTTTACTGGCTGTGCTGAGAGCAGCTCGGTGATGAATGCGAATACTTCGGGGGCAAAGATGCCCGTCAGAATGCACATCAGTGCAAGCATGAGCAAACCGGTATGCAAGGAGAGAGGAAAACGTGGGCGAAGCGAGGGATGAAGGATCTCCAGCTTCGTTTTTGCAGGTAGGAATATCCTGGAGAGCTTGAGAAACGAGGCAACCGTTCCCACTCCAGCCAGGGTGAGGATTGGGTAGTGCACGCCTCCTTTGATTGCATAGGTGAGCAGATTCTTGCTGAAGTAGCCGTTGAACGGGGGGATGGCCATGATGGAGAGAGCTCCCACCAGATAGCAGAGGAGGGTGATGGGCAGTCGCTCTCCTTCTCCTTTCAGCGAGCGTGAGGCTCCTCTGAGCGTGTAGACGTTTCGGTTTGCCCCTGCATCAGTGGCTGTTCCCACGCTCAAAAAGAGCAGGGCCTTGAAGAGGGCGTGGCTGAAGGCATGAAAGAAGGAGACTGAGAGCAGCAGGGCTCCTGCTTGGGTGTGTACACCCGCCTGCAGTGCAAGACCCCAGGCAGTCACCACATAGCCGATCTGACTGATGGAGTGGTAGGCCAACAGCTGTTTTGCATCCGACTGGGCGAGTGCCAAGATGACCCCGAACAAGGCAGTGAGAGCCCCTGCATAGCTGATCGGCAGCGCAAGCTGTGCCGAGCCGGGGACCAAGGCAAAGACCCGCACCAATGCAAAGAGGGGAATCTTGAGCAGGACGCCCGAAAGCAGGGCCGAGACGGCATGGGGAGCCTTGGAGTGGGCATCGACCAGCCACAGGGAGAGAGGCAAAACAGCCACCCTGAGCAGGACGGGGACTATGAGCAGGATGAGGCACAGCAGGGCATATCCCTGGTTTTGTCCTTCTGCAAGACTGTGTGCGATCGCCTCATAGGACAACGAGCCGGTCAACCGGTAGAGACCGAACGTGCCGAGCAGGAAGAATACCATTGCCGTTGAGCTGAGCATGAGATAGGAGAAGGAGGCATAGACTGCACTCCCTTTCTGGTTCCCAGCGATGAGGACATAAGCTACCACTCCCATCACTTCCAGACATACGAAGAGGTTGAAGAGATCGGCAGTCATGCTGATCGCAGCAATGGCTGCATTCTGCACAAGCAACAAGGCTGTGAACGAGGAATGCGCAGGACCTACCTTGCGTGAATACATCCAGGCGGGAATGGTGACTGCGGCTGCGAGGAGAATCATCAGCAGGGAGAGGCCGTCGAAGCGGTAGATGATTCCCATCTCCTTCGCCCACGAACCGGCTACCGCTTCCATCACCATGTTTTGGGATAGCCGGTCCTTGAGGGTGAGTGCGAGGACAACCGGCAAAACCAAGCCGATCAGGATGCCAAGGTACTCAGCCATACGCCGGACTGCGGTCCGGAAGAAGCTCTTGCATACCAGAATCAGAGCAGCTCCAAGGAGGGGAAGATAGACTGGGGCGAAGAGGATGTTTGAAAGGGTGTTCACCATCACCTCCTACCGCACTAACTGGAAAGCCAGCACCGTGAGGGCGAGGGCATAGCCGAAGAAGAGATTGGAAAATCCCGCACTGGATGCAGGGATTTTCGCAAGTAGGTTTCTCGCATATGTGCTGCAGCCGAGTACCGTCAGGAACAAGGCAAACGTGAGGGTGACAAAGGTCTTGGCAAGCTCATGGTAGGCGTTGTAACCCGAGCTATACACCTCATTTGATCCGAGGGGAAGCAAAAGCGTAGTGATGAAGTGCTGTATGGGCAGGGCAAAGACTCCACCCAGCAGAATCATCAGACTCAGGAGCAGCAACGACACATGGATTGCTCCAAACGATTGGGTCTTTACCGCAGGAACGGGGCGTTTTGAAGGAAGAAAGAGGACGGAGAGCTTCAGATAAGCGGTGATGGTAAGAATCGCGGTAATGGTCAATAGGTATGCCGATCCATGGCCTTTTGCAAGATACGTGAGCATATTCTTACCCCAGAACCCCAGCGTTGGAGGCAGTGCTGAAATGGAAAAAAGAGCGATACCATAGCTTATGGTGATGATCGGAACGCGTTCTCCACTCGCTTTCAGATAGGCAGCAGCGCTTCTTCCTTTCCTAAGATCCTTCGTTCCCAGTGCGTCGGTCGCGGTTCCCACACTGAGAAAGAGAAGGGCTTTTGCAATGGCATGGCAGAAGGCATAGAACAGCGAGGAAGCTATCAGCAAGGCACCACGTTCACTTTCAAGTCCTGCCTCGATTGCAAGGCCGTAGGCAGCAACTACATAGCCTATCTGGCTGACTGAGCTGTAGGCCAGCAGTCGCTTTGCCTGCACTTCCCTGAGGGCGAGAAGGATGCCTGCCACGGCTGAAATCCCTCCTGCCCATGCCAGGATTGAGCCAATGCGCTCGCTTGAGGTGACCAACAGCAGAAGCCTGATCAAGGCAAAGAGCGGTATCTTGATCAGAACCCCGGATAGCAGGGCTGATACTGCATGCGGTGCTTTTGAGTGGGCTCCGACCAACCATCCGGAGAGCGGAACAACTGCACAGCGGAGCAAGGTTGATACGACGATGAGGACTAGACTCAACTGGGCGACGATGAGGTCATTTCCGCTGAGACTGTTCTTCACCTCGGCAATCAAGGCATAGGAGAGCGAACCGGTGACCCGATAGAGGCCGAAGGCTCCGATGAGAAAGAAAACCATGGCGGTGGCACTGAAGAGCAGATAGGTAAAAGAGGCGAGGACGCTGCCATCCTCATCATTCGAGGCAATCAATACATAGCTGGTAACCCCCATGACCTCTAAGCAAACGAAGAGATTGAACAGGTCAGCGGTAAGGCTTGTTGCGGCAACCGAGGCACACTGAATGAAGAAGATGATGGAAAAGGTCTCTCTGTTTGAGGGGTTGCTTTTGCTGTACAGGAAGACCGGGATACTGACGGCAAGATGCAGGGCGATCAAGAGCCAGGAGAGGCCGTCAAAATGGTAGTGGATGCCCAGGTTTGTCTCCCAGGCACCGATGACTGTTTCCACACTCTGATGGGCTATCACTGCGGGAGTAAGCAGAGCAAGACAAACAGCTGGAAGCATGAGGCCGATGAGAAAGGCAAGGCTCTCCGCAACCTTGCTTGCCTGCCCAAACGCTTTGGCTGTAACCAAAAGCGCAGAGGCAAGGAGTGGAAGATAGATGGGTGCGAGGAACAGGCTCTCAATGTTCACGCTGCAGCCTCTCGGTGATGACCTGGATATCAAGCGAACCGGTCGCCCTGTAGAGACGTACGGCAAGGGCAAGGGAGAGGGCCGTTACGCAGACTCCGATGACAATGGCAGTGAGCATCAGTGCCTGGGGTATTGGATCAACCATGGTGGTGATGCCCTCATCGAGGATGGGGGCTTGGTTTCCTATCCTGCTCCCCTCCAGGATGAAGAGCAGTACTACGGCCGCATTGAGCAGATTGAGGCCGAAGACTTTTCTGATGATGTTGCGCATGCCCACAATGGCTGTGAAGCCGGAAAGGAAGAGCAGGGCGATGAGGATGCGTTCAATGATCATGGCTGCCTCCCATCATGGCAATGCACATTACCGCAATGCTCGTTCCCACCTTTAAGCCGATGATGATGTTCAGCAGGATGATGAAGTTTGCCGAGAGGGAGGATGCGGACTTGATGGGGTTTCCAAAGAAACCACTCTCAAAAAAGACTCCGCTGATCGAGGCAAGGATGAGAACCAGAAACGAGAGGGCCTCGATGCGCGAGAGCACCAGGGTATTGGTCAGTTTGCTCTTCACCTCGGTTCCCAAGGCAAGGAAGACAATTGCCGAAGCAACGATGACGCCCCCCTGAAAACCTCCTCCTGGACTGATGTGCCCATAGAGCATCACATAGAAGCCAAAGAGCAAGACAATGGGGCCCAATTTGGAAGCAACCGTTTCCAAGAGATGGGTCCTCAGTCGGTTGGTAGGCCGTTTCTCCGGGGCTAGGGAGAAGCTGGTTGCCTCCTCATCACTGTGTTCCTTGCCCAGCTTCACCAAGATGGCCATGGTGCCCGTTACTGAGACCAACAGCACCAGGGTTTCCCCAAGGGTGTCCATTGCCCGGTAGCCAAGGTAGATGGCGCTGACGGTATTGGTGGCCCCGGTATCGGAGCGTGCGTTATCGAATAGGTAATCACGGGCCTGGGTGGGCCAGCTGTGGTTGCTGAGGATGATGGGAACAACCAGGAGGGCACAAAGCAGCACGGTAATCACTATCTTGATCAGTTCGAGCTTCTTCATGACTCCTCCTTGTCCCGGCGCTGGGTATGGCGTATCGCCCAGACGAAGATGACGGTGGAGACCCCTGCTCCAACCGCCGCTTCGGTGATGGCCACGTCAGGTGCCCTGAGGATGGTGAACAGCAGGGCGCTGAGCATGCTGATTGCGGAGAGTGCAATCACCGAGTGCAACAAGTCCCTGGAGAGAAGTGCGTAGATTCCCAAGGCAAGGATGAGGCTGAGCAGGAGCATGTTCATAGGCTTTTATCCTCCCGATTCATGGATGAGCGTTGCCTCTCGGCATCCTCCGACTCCCAGATGAAGCGGGCGACGATCGAGGAGCCGGTAGGGGCACTGATCAGGAAGAAGACGATGAGAATGATCATCCTGAGCGTGCTGGCAACCGAGGGGGAGAGCAAGAGCAGGGCAATGAGGTACGAAAAGACTGCCGTCGTACCACACAGCGAGCCTGCATGCAGACGGCTGTACGGATCC
>Ga0172378_10006743_pt1 | contig 10706 bp, 8 predicted proteins | sample GrowelOW332metaG_FD_119755 | JGI IMG/M metagenome (GOLD analysis project Ga0172378, IMG submission 119755) | Groundwater microbial communities from an aquifer near a municipal landfill in Southern Ontario, Canada - Pumphouse #3_1 metaG | ecosystem: Environmental > Aquatic > Deep subsurface >... | reverse complement strand
ACCGTGATATGCACCTTTGGTAACTGGGCACATATTCTGTACTTCCGTAGAATACAACATAGTGTAATCCTCCCTAATAAAATAAGAACATGGAGTGTAAACTCCATATAGGTTTTAGTTTTTCGAATAAGTAGGAGAAAAAAGAATCCTCTCCAAACTCAGTAAGTATTAGCATGATTATCAGAAATGTTCAATGCAAAGTGCGTATCAATTTCTTAATTTAATCAATTGCCACAAAAGAAATACAGATAAAACTATGTTTGTTTTAGCTAACAATTTATTTCAGTTAACTTAATATCCAGAATGGAATATTTTTTACCCAATATTGTTTTTTATTCTACCCATTGGAACATTTTTACACGCATCAAAACAGAAGAGTAGGATACTATCAATAAAATTATATCTAAATAGTGTTCAGACAAAAAAATATCAAACCCATACGAAGTGTACGGGTTTGATTGTTTGTTATTATCTTGTTAAAGACTTAGGGATTTCAATTAACTTTTTTTCACTAGGTCTAAAGAAGATAGAAATAAAACCAACGGTTCCGACCAATTCAGCTTTTGTTGCTTCAGTGAGGTCCGAGGTTATCTGCTTCATACCGTCTCTATTGGACTGGAATTTAACTTTTACCAGTTCATGATGTGTAAGTGCTTCATCTAAAGCCTTTACAACGGCATCATCCAATCCATTTTTACCAACCATGACCACTGGACTGAGATCATGTGCCTTCGCTCGAAGGAAATTTCTTACACTGCTATTCATATGACGCATCTTATTGTTCTTTAAATATTTTTGCAACCTCAAAACGCTTGATTTTCTTCGTACTTGTCTCAGGAAGAGGATGTTTTGAAATAACAAGCTTTTCAATCTTCTTATAAGAGATTAATTCCTTGTTCACAAGCTGAATTACGGCACGAATTGTATCCTCAACTTCTTTATCATTTTTGCATGATTCGCTCACTTCAGCAGAAGGATGCACAATCGCTCTAATTCCCTCAATCTTCATTTGTTTATCTTTGAGATAACTACAAACACAAATTTGATCAATCTCACCATAGAGTTGGAAATAATCTTCAATTTCTTCAGGAAATACATTCTTGCCACCATCGGTAACAATAATATTTCTCTGTCTTCCTGTGATAAAGAAATATCCTTCTTTATCGAGATGTCCCACATCACCGGTATTGAGCCAACCATCTTCGCTTAAAATTTCGCGCGTTGCTTCTTCATTATGATAATAGCCCTGCATGACAACAGAACCCTTGATAAGGAGCAAACCATTGCCTTCATCATCAGCATTGACAATTTTCTGTTCCGACGTAGGGAATATTTTACCAACACTAGATTCTTTATAGGCATCAACGGGATTTAAATGAGTAATAGGACTTGCTTCGGTAAGACCATAGCCTTGCACAAAATCGATACCTAGTTGGTTGTACATTTTGAAGGTTGAAGAAGGAAGAGGTCCTCCACCGCAAATACACACTCGATTTTTATCTAATGCAATATTTTTGAGTAATCCACCAAACATTTTTCTTCCGATATTTTTACCGGTGAGTTTCTTCACCCCGCCAGAAAAAGACATACCAAGACGAACAAAATAATAGGCAACCTTCGATTTCTTCTTAATACCATCCATCAAGCCGGACAGTAATTTATTAAAGAGCATAGGAACGGCAAGGAACATCGTCACATCCCCTTGTTCCAATTCTTTAAAGAGTTGCTTGACTACCAAACGTTTACCAAAGACGACTTCGGCTCCCGTAGAAATTCCTTCCATAAACACGGCAACCATGGTATAGGCATGGTGAATAGGAAGAATTGCATACCAAACATCATTACAATCTACTGGCATATATACTTGAGCATAGAAAGTATCGGTGACAATATTCTCATGGCTCAACATAACGCCTTTTGGAATTCCTGTGGTACCACTGGTAAAAAGAATTGCCGCAGTATCTTTCAAGCTTGCCCGAGGGGCATCTTTGTACTGTTCTCCATCAATTTCATGTTCAAGGACATAGGCTTCTTTCCCATTTTTCGTTAAGGATAAGGTAAAATCAAGGGATGCTTTCATATCATCACTCAAATTTTTTATCTTCTCTTTATCGACAAAGGCACCTTTTACTCCAGCAAATTTCATAAAATGTTCTAATTCATGAGGCTTCATTGCAGCATCTAAAGGGACCACGACACAACCAGCATATAAAATAGCTAAATAGCAAAGAGCCCATTCAACACTGTTTTTACCGCTTACGGCAAGGCGATCACCTTTTTCAATATCTGGGTGCGAGAGTATAAAATTTGCAATCCCTGTAATATGAGCTTTTGCTTCTGTAAAGTTTACAGTCCAATCTTCAGGTACAAATTGTCTAAAGCAGGGTCGTGTAGGGAATCGCTTACAGGTAATATCAAACAATTCTACGAGCGTTGGCCATGATTCTGAAAACATTTTTCCTCTAAATGGATCTAATGTTCTCCATGGTCTTTCATCCTGTCTTTTCATTATCGTCCTCCACAGACACAATCGAATATGCCCCTATAATAATTCAGCTTATTTCATAATATCAAGGCATTAATATGACAATTTTTTAAAAACTGTCAGTGAAAGATTTATAATCACTCACTTTGCGCAATTTGGGGTACAACTGCGTAAAACGATTCATTCCTCGCTCTTTCTTGAGGAAAACATCATTTTGCGCTGTTTGAAGATTCTTCGAACAGTTCACAAAAAACAAAATAGGTTGTACAGTCAATCTATGAATATTGAAACAACTAATACAATTGAAACCTTTCAAGATGTCGTAACTTTTATGGAATGTTTTACCAATCTTGAAAAGCAAACAGATCACTATACAACCAGAATCTACAGACTCGACAGGATGCAAAAACTCCTGGTCCACTTTGATCATCCTGAAAAGGACTTTCAAGCGATTCATATCGCTGGAAGTAAAGGGAAAGGAAGTACGGCAACACTCATCGCTTCGGCTCTTCAAAGCCAAGGTCATGTTACCGGACTCTATACCTCCCCTCACCTTATCGATTACCGAGAGCGTTTCACCCTTGCCGGTACCTTTTTCCCCGATGAATTCTTAATTAAAACAGGAAAGATGATGAGAAAAAAGCTCGCTGGTTTCAGTTTCTCCGATGAACTGGGAGAAACAAATCCAACAACCTTTGAACTGTATACCTTATACGCATTCCTTCTCTTCTCTCAATGGGGCTGTGAATACGCCGTTGTTGAAACAGGACTAGGTGGAAGACTTGATGCAACCAATACGTTAACGCCTATTGCTTCCCTCATCTGTCCTATTGAATTGGAGCATACCCAAATTTTAGGAAACACCATCACCGCTATTGCAACCGAAAAGAGTATGATTATCAAAGAAGGTATTCCTTCTTTCATCTCGACACAAATGCAAGACGCCCGCGATGTTATGATTGCACGTGCAAAAGAAGTCCACAGTCCACAATATCGACTTTCTTCCTTTTTACTCAATGTTGAAAGCACCACAACACGACTGGGTGAAATGGCAATCTTTCGCTGGAAGAAGACTCCCTTTACCGATCAATGGAATCTTACAGAAACCCAATGGAATGGCATGGATGTATACCAAGAACAGGTCACACTCAAACTGCATGGTAAAGTGATGGCAGCCAATTGTGCCTTAGCTCTGATGTGTTTACGTGGTCTTGGACTGTATACAGAAGGCTGTAAATTGGCAATGGAACAGTGTGTGCTTCCCGGACGATTCCAATTAATTGGGAAAAACCCCGCACTCTACATCGACGGAGCCCATACCAATCATAGTCTCAAATCCCTCTTAGAATCGATGCAGGAACTCTATAAACCAGAAAATACCGTTATTGTGTTTGGAGCCGTCAATGGAAAAGACCATGAACACATGGCTCACTTGATTCTTCACCGCTATACAAAGATTATTCTCTGTCGACCAGGAACTTTTAAAAAGAGTGATATTAACGCACTATTTACCCTCTTTCAACAGAAGACAAACGATAAAAAGTGTACCATTCTTTTACGCCCTGAAGCGAGGGACGCCCTCTCTGAAGCAAAGAAGTTATGTCCTCCACAAGGAGCTATCTTAGTATGTGGTTCATTCTATCTTGCAGGAGCCATTGCTGAAGCAGCAAAAGAAGAGGAGCTGCCATGTCGTTAAACTGGAGAGAATTACACCTCATTTGTAGCGAATTACCGTTACAAGAGAGTAAGCTTCAATCTGTTGTACAACACGACTTTCACAGTCTCAGTTGGAACTTCTATCATCCTCAACAAGGGCGATGGACGCTCTATACAGAAATCGGAACACCGTATGCACGAATCCACAAAACAAGTGGAAGAACCGCTCCTCCGCAAAGTGCAAAAACAGCAAAGTTGCAACGTTTCGTCCAATATTGCCGCGCCAATATTGAAGGTGCCTGTATCAGCGAAGCAGAGGCGCAAGAGGGAGACAGAATACTTGCCCTCAGTCTGAAAAAGGGAAAGGAAACCTTTCATATCTTTTTTCGTCTTTATTCAGGCCCTGGTGCCAATATTATTATCACCGATTCCCATCTTATTATTCTCGAACTCCTCTATAGAAGACCAAACCGAGGAGAAACCAACGGTCAACCCTTTATTCTTCCACTCCCCAAACCTGACGATGGACGGTTTCCCGTGCGAAAGAGAGAGGAAGGTATCTCTTTCAATGAGCAGATTGAAAGGGAATATGGAGAAAAGAGTACAGAACAAACCTTTGCACAACTCAAGGCTCGTCTGATTGCTCAAAGAGAGAGGGAACTTGGGAAGATTGAAGGAACGGTTCGAACTCTTTTAAAAAAGAAAGAATCCAACAAGAACTTTGAGTATGATAAAGAAAATGGCGATTTACTTGCCAGTAATCTCCATTTAATACACAATGGAAGCAATACCATTGAAGTTGATGACTGGTATACTGGAGGGAAAAGGACCCTCAATCTTGACCCAAAGATCTCTTTGCAAAAGAATATTGAACTGTACTATGCAAAATATCAAAGAGCAAAAGGTACCTATGAGAACGCCGTTGCAGAATATGATCAAGCGCTCAAAGAATATGAAAAAAGCAAAGAATATTATGCCAATCTTTTCACCTTACAAGGAGAAGACATTGATATTCGACGTTCAAGAAGGCACTTGGAGAGCAAACAGCCGATAAACCAAAAGAAAAGATAAGTGTCGGTCTCACCATTCAAAGTGGTCTGTTTACGCTTCTCGTTGGGCGAAACGCAAAAGAGAATGATCAACTTCTGCGTCATTATACCCGAGGTAATGACTGGTGGATGCACACCCGTGATTACCCTGGTGGGTATGTCTTTATCAAAGCAAAAAAAGATAAAACCATACCATTAGAAACCATGCTTGATGCAGGAAACCTTGCTATCAACTTTTCAAAAGCAAAAAGCAGTGGGAAAGCTGACCTGTATTTTACCCAGGTAAAATATCTGAGAAGAGCTAAAAATGGACCTTTGGGCTTAGTCCTCCCAACCCATGAAAAAAATATAACGGTGCAACTCGAACAGAAGAGACTCGACCGTCTCTTTAAAGGAAAGGAATAGGAACGTGACAACAATACACCAAGACATCTTTTATCCAAACGATAGAGAAGAACTCAAACAGATGGTACAACCTGCAGTACAGGAAAAAGGCAAAACCAATAACGGAGTCAAAGCCCTCATTACCCCACATGCAGGATATGGCTACATTAAAGATTTACTCATCGATGCATACAAGAGGGTCAGTGCCAACGCGTATAAGCGGGTGGTTATCCTCTATCCAAGCCATCAAGGTCCAATGGAAGCAGATAAACCTCAGTTCATCTTTGCACCTGCAGATGAGAGCATGACCACTCCCCTTGGAGAGGTTACCTTCGATACCACGGCCATTGCTACCCTCTCTGCAAAATATGCAGATATGAAACAGAGCAATACATATTTGGAAGAAGAGCCGAGTGTTGAACTCAATCTTCCTTTCATACAAATACTTTTTCCCGAGGCAAAACTGATTCCTCTGTGTTGCATCCCTGTAAAATCAAATCAAGTGAAGACTGTTGCACAGATTATTGAAGATCTGCAAACCCCTGATACCCTTTTTATCCTCAGTGCAAATGCAAATCAACTGGTACAAAAAACATTATGTTTGCAAAATGCAGAAAATCTTGTAAAATCCCTCAGTGAAAAAGAACCTCTTTTAAGTCACGTACGTTCTCATGAAATCACCTGCTGTGGCGCAGGCTCTATTGAGGCAATCAACCGTGTATTTAAACAAGAGCATTGGGAAATGATCACATTTGAGGCAAAAGGAAACACAGCAAAAACACTCAAGGAAGTTGCGGTTGATACAAAGGCAATTTACCATTTGAGTGCAGTTTTACAATAAAAGGAAAAAAAATGCTCAGTATAAACGATATCACAACGGTCGAAATAGAAGGAACAACGTTCTCGGCAATTACCTTTGGAGAAAAAGAACAAAAGATACCCAATTATCTCTTACAGGGAGAAAAGAAAAAGAGTTATCTTTTTCATGAAGGGAAACTCACTCCTTGGTATTGGAAAGGTTTTAATAACGTCGGGGAAAAACACTGCGTATACTTTGAAAAAATTGAGGGGCTTCATCCTATTGCAGATTTAGCCACTACCTTGAGAGATAAAGCGCCTGAGTACATTGAAAAACTGAGTAAAGCACTCTCTCTCTGTGATCATGATTTCCTTCAATTAGAAGGTGGCATTATCAGTTCATGGAGAATTTTCTTCACCGAACGTGGTGATGTCCTTTTAACGTCCCTTGAACTCGCTGATATACTCTCTTCTGATGCACCAACAGAAGATCGTTTTAACAATAGTTTAGGATGGATTCACTCCGATATCCATAAGCCTTTTACCCTCATTGACCAAATGGCACAAATCTACTACTACGCAATTACCGGTTTCATGCCGTTTGCTCGAGAAGATGTGAGAGAAACGGGTTTTACCATCATTCCTTTAAAACTCATAAAAAATGTCCTCGCACCAAACTTGGATGAAGAATTAGCCAATCACATCGATGGTATTCTCACGTTGAAACTAGGAAAACAAAGAACTATTGCAGGAAATCTCGAGCCACAAAAGGCTCTTGTTTGGTTTCATAAACGTTTTTCCAACATTACCTGGGATTTAGAAAAGAGAGAAACTCTTCCTGATTCTCAAAAACTCATGGATGAAGATCCAAACATTCATACCGTACTCCGATATAAGGGAAAACAAGCGCAAAGAAGTATTTTTTGGAGACACAAAGGTTCCATGATTATCATCATAGGAGTGGCTGTTTTACTCATTGGTGGATTTGCCTATTCCAGAATCAAACAAGCCTTAGCTCCTCCTTATACAGCAGGAATGAGCCCAGAAGAAATAATTCAAGAGTATTATAAGAGTCAAAATGATCTCGATTCAATCAAACTCACCGCGAGTTTTGCAAATGGCGTAAAGAGTCCCATTGATAATGAAGTTTCAACCCTTTTTATCAACAGACAAACAAGACTGGCCTATGAACATGTATCTTCAATTATCAATCCTGAAACATGGAATGATGAGGGAGAACCGGCAATCAGAGAAAGTTTCATGATTTATGGTGTTGATGATTTACAGATTCAAGATGCTGGAAATGGTGTGTATGTTGCAACTACCACCCTCTATACTCCAGACAACTACTTGTCTGCATCATCAAGTGATGAAGAGGTTACGCCACCAGAGGGATACACCTACTCCTATGTCTATCAACAGCAACAAACCTTTACCATTCACATGAGTAAAAAAGGTTGGTATTTGATAGAAGACATTCATCAAGATAGTGCACAGTATTTGTACACACTTCAAATTCCAACAGTTTCAACGAAAACAGAAGCAGCTCAATTGACAAACGGAACCACAGCGGACAGTACATTACCGGTTGCAACGGAAAGTCAGACTGCTGACACGGACGAGAGAAAAGTCATTATTATCCATGATAAAAAGCTTGAACAAAATTCTCAAAATCTGCTTGATGGCGTAGAATAATCATTTGCCTTTTCCACAACATCACCGGGACCTCAATCGAGCACCCGGTGATGTTTTTTTATCACAAGAAAAAAGACCCGCTCTCTTTTTTTTTCAGACAATATTCTGTACTCTTTCTTCAGAGGTACAAACATGGAGAAAAAAATACAACAAGCACAGAAAATAATGAGTGGCTTTCAACTAGGAGAAGGTCCTGTATATATGGAAAAAATTTCAACACTCTTTTGGGTTGATATAGACGGAAAACACCTTCATACATTGAATACAGAAACCAATCATACGCATGCATTCCAATATTCAGATTGTGTTTCTGCAATCATGCCGTTTTCAGAAACAATGATTATTGCACTGATTGGTTATCATCTCTGCTATGTCGATATTCACTCGGGTAAAATTGAACGATCGGTACAAATCATTGGCGATCCAACCTTGCGTTTTAACGATGCAAAATGTGACCAATATGGGAATATTTGGGCTGGGACAATGAAAAGGAATCATGATGAAAAGACCAAAGGTTCAGGTTCTTTACTCTGCATTAAAGATGACAAAATTGTCAAAGAATACCCTGACTTCACGACGCCAAATGGCATGGATTGGATTGATGGAGACTTCTATCATATCGATACCGAAGATAAAACAATCTACCGATATACCGTTGAAGATGAAATTAATTTGGAGTACAAAGAAACATTTCTCACCATTTCTGAAAAACCTGATGGCATGACAAAAGATAATCAAGGCAACCTTTATGTTGCTCTTTGGGGAAGCGGTAAAATTATCAAAGTGACAACAGCAACAAAAGAAATTACACCACTTATCACCACCGATACCATTCATTCTTCCTGCCTTTGTTTTGGTGGAAAAGATTTAAAAACCATCTTTATCACAACGGCAGAAGATGCGGATGGATTAAAAAATGGTGGATTATATTCAACTGCATCAGAAGTACAAGGAGTAGCCCCCTACCCATATAAGAGTTCTTTTACTATTGAAGAATAACCAAAGGTAGCTTCTCTGGTATTTTTCGATACACCTCTCTCTTTGAGGAACAAAAGAAAACCATCCATCGATGGCAAAGAAGCACAGGCCAATACTCTGTTTTTCTGCAGATAATACAAACCTCACCCGCTCAAACTACAATGAAAGGGTGAGGTTCTGAAATCCCATCCGAAGACAAGCCCTTATTTATTTTTCAATAATCCTCTATAATCAACATAAGAGGTACAAAATGGACAATAAAAGTTTAAAAGCAAAGAAATTAATCAGTGGATTCCGTCTTGGAGAAGGACCTGTATACATGGATGAATTATCGACTTTATTCTGGATCGATATTAAGGGAACGGCCCTTCATTCACTCCAACTTGAAACAAAGAAAAGAAGTTACTATCCATTATCCGATGCTATTGGAGCAGTGATGCCCTATTCAAAAGAAATAGTCATCTGCCTCATTGGAGATAGTTTATGCTATCTCAATATCGCTTCAGGTAAAATTGAAAAGAAAGTAACGTTAATAACCGATCCAACCATGCGTTTTAACGATGCTAAATGTGACCAGTATGGGAATATATGGGCTGGTGCAATGAAAAGAATTAAGGGTGCTGATTTAGCCGGTTCAGGCTCTTTGTACTGCATAAAAGATGATAAAATTGTCAATGAATATAAAGGATTTTCCATTCCGAACGGACTAGATTGGGTCAATGGCTACTTCTACCATATTGAAACGGAAGAGCATACCATTTATCAATATACCGTTGAAAATGAAATTAACTTAACTCATAAGGAAAAATTTTTAACCATGAAAGAAAGACCTGATGGCATGACAAAAGATTCTCTTGGCAACTTCTATGTTGCTTTTTGGGATAGTGGTAAAGCGATTAAGATTGCAGCAGGAACAAAGGAGATTACCCCACTCCTCACCACCGACACCACGCATTCTTCATGCCTTTGTTTCGGTGGAAAAGATTTTAAAACAATTTTTATCACTTCCGCAGAAGAAGAAGAGGGCTTGAAAAATGGTGCATTATATTCAATCCAATCAGAAATACCAGGAGTTGCTCCTTACAAATATAAAAGTTCTTTCGCTCGGTAAAGTTCTGATTTAATACAGGTGAACGAGAGATACAATAAATCTCTCGTTCATCTTTTTTTGCCCTGCAATTAACAGCAAAGCAATAAAGAAAAGAAAACTATTTTGTTGAAAGCCTGCGGGATACAATCAACTATCTCCTCACACTTTTTAATGCATAAACAACTCTTTCAACTCTTGGAAATTGACTCCTTCCTTTTGGTTCTCACTCAGTACATCACTTTCAATCTTCTGCTTTTTTTCTTGCAAATCAAGAATTTTTTCCTCAAGTGTATTGCGACAAATCAATCGATAAATATTGACACTTTTCTTCTGTCCCATACGGTTTGCTCTATCACTTGCTTGGTTCTCAGCGGCTCTATTCCACCAAGGATCATACAAGATAACAGTATCGGCTGCCGTAAGATTGAGTCCAAGTCCACCCGCTTTAAGAGAAATTAAGAAAACAGGTACTTCTTTATTTTGAAAACGTTCAACCAAATCTTGTCGTTTTTGTTTTGCCGTCGCTCCTGTGAGCATAAAATGCTCAATTTGTTTCTCAGAGAGTCTCTTT
>Ga0172378_10006742_pt1 | contig 10706 bp, 12 predicted proteins | sample GrowelOW332metaG_FD_119755 | JGI IMG/M metagenome (GOLD analysis project Ga0172378, IMG submission 119755) | Groundwater microbial communities from an aquifer near a municipal landfill in Southern Ontario, Canada - Pumphouse #3_1 metaG | ecosystem: Environmental > Aquatic > Deep subsurface >... | reverse complement strand
ATACCAAAAACTTGTAGAAGAATGGATACTATTTTACAATACAGATAGATTAAAGTCAAAGAGTACTAGAAACTAATTCCAGTACTCTCTTTTTTTAAAGTGTCCAAAATGGGGTTCACTTCATAATATCTCTTATTTTTTATTACTATTTAAAATGTATGTTATCAATTGTACAAGAGTACAAGCAACAAATATAATAGGGAATGCTATAACAGCAACTTGCCATGCATCAACTTTAGATTGTTTAATTGCATCTAGTATAGCTACTATAGTTGCATTACCATTACCAAACATTAGTAGAATAAACAAACTGATAACTGCAGCTTGAAGACCACCTTGAATAATAATATCTTTTACTGCTTTATTTTCAGCTTCTTTTTTATTTACTTTCTTAACCACTTTCTCACACCCTACCTTCTTATTATATTAATATTGTATCATATATTTACTTTAAGGCAAAGATATTTCTACAAAAATCGAGATAAAATACTGACAAGTAAATGAATATAAAAGTAATGAAATTAAAAGCATTTATAATTTTTTTTTATATACTTTAAGAAGTTTAATAGTAATTAAAATATAGAATAATTAGGTACTATAATAAAAAAATGTTTATTTTTTATAAAAATGTGGTAAAATATATTTATAAATTGAAGACGAAGAATAGTAATAAAATTAATTATTTCATAGAGAGTTTATGTTTGGTGAAAATAAACAATAATATTTTATGAATCTACTTCTAAGAGAAATGTAAACATTTCCGGTCAATACCGTTATATTAATTAAGATCAAAGTAGGATGGTACCGCGCCTTAAAGCACTCCTATACTTTGGTCTTTTTTTGTTAAGGAGGCGAAATATGGCTATTAAAGAAGTACAAAATAATTTAAGGGTGCTTAGCGATGGTGAAATAGAATTAAGACTTAATTTAGGTTTAGAAGCGACTGGGCAGTTTTACTATATTATGTATAGTGTAAGTACTAATGAAAAAGTTGGACAGTGCGGTATAAGAATGCAGAAAAATGAAGAAAATTATTATTTAGGTAACATTGAATATGAGATATTGCCACATAGCAGAGGCAATCATTATGCTGAAAAGGCAACCAGATTACTTGCAATAGTGGCTTCATGTTATGATGTTGATAAACTAATAATAACGGCTAATCCGGAGAATAAATCTTCCATAAGGACAATTGAAAATTTAGGAGCTCATTTTATTGAAGTAAAAAATGTTCCAAAAAACATGAGATTGTACCGAAGTGGTACTCCGTATGTGTCGATATATGAATGGGATTTAAATGAAAAAGGAGAAAGAAAAAAATGATAGATATAAAATTAATAAGAGAAAATAAAGATTTAGTAAAAGAAAATATTAAAAAGAAATTTCAAGATAGAAAGCTTGCTATAGTAGATGAAATTTACGATTTAGATATTAAATATCGTGATGCTAAACAAACTGCTGATACATTAAGAGCTGATAAGAATGCAAAAAGTGCTGAAATAGGGAACTTAATGCGTGAAGGTAAAAAAGAAGATGCAGAGAATGTTAAAAAAGATGTAGCAGACTTTGGTGAAAAAATAGCCAAACTTGAAGTAGAAGAAGAAACTCTTCAAAAAGAAATCAAAGAAAAAATGATGATTATTCCAAACATTATTGATGAAACTGTACCAGTAGGTAAAGATGATAATGAGAATGTTGAAATAGAAAAATTTGGTGAACCAGTAGTTCCAAGTTTTGAAGTTCCATACCATGCAGATATTATTGATAGATTAAATGGACTTGATAAAGATAGTGCGGGAAGAACAAGTGGTAATGGTTTTTATTACTTAATGGGTGATATAGCAAGATTACATTCAGCTATGCTTTCATATGCTAGAGACTTTATGATTAATAAAGATTTTACATACTGTGTACCACCATTTATGATTAGAAGTGATGTTGTAACAGGCGTTATGAGTTTTGAAGAAATGGATGCTATGATGTATAAAATAGAAGGTGAAGACTTATATCTAATTGGCACAAGTGAACATTCTATGATTGGTAAATTCAAAGATCAAATTGTTAAAGAAACAGAACTTCCAATATCTTTAACTTCTTATTCTCCATGTTTTAGAAAAGAAGTTGGAGCTCACGGAATAGAAGAAAGAGGTATATATAGAGTACATCAATTTGAAAAACAAGAGATGGTAGTACTATGTAAACCAGAAGATTCTATGGACTGGTATAACAAAATGTGGAGTTATACAGTAGAATTCTTTAGAAGTTTAGATGTTCCAGTTAGAACACTTGAATGCTGTAGTGGTGATCTAGCAGATCTTAAAGTAAAAAGCTGTGATGTTGAAGCTTGGAGCCCAAGACAAAAGAAATATTTTGAAGTAGGTAGTTGTAGTACCTTAGGCGATGCACAAGCTAGAAGACTTGGTATTCGTACTAAAGGTGAAGATGGAACATATTATGTCCATACATTAAATAATACAGTCCTTGCTACACCAAGAGGATTAATTGCTTTCTTAGAAAATAATGTTAACGAAGATGGTAGTGTAAACATACCAGTAGCACTTAGACCTTACATGGGTGGAATAGAAAAATTAATTCCAAAAAAATAGATGCATAAATGCATCTTTTTTATTTAACTAATTTCTTAACTTTTTCTCCACCATAAATATAATTGTTATCGGTACTTATATTGTTACTTTTTTCAATATATCTAATGGCACAGTTTTCCATATTTGGTTCAGCATTAAACCATTCAGGAGAATAATGGAACCAGTTTAGTAAAAAGGCTCTGATTGTTGTACCATGACTAACGATAAACAAAGTATCTTTTCCTTCATTTAAATCTCTAAATATTGTTTCAATAAACTGTTTCATTCTAAGGGCGACATCATAAGGACTTTCACCTTGCGGTAACTTTGCATAAAATTTACCATCATTTTGATAATATCTATCATATAATTCAAACTGTTCAGGAAATCTTCTGCGGCATTCTTCGATTGGGTTATCACTAAATAAACCATATCTTTGCTCAATTAAAGTAATATCTTCCTTAATATCATCAATATTTAGATGATTATTGATTATCTTTGCAGTTTGCCTAGTTCTTGTAAATGGACTAACCCATAAAGTAGCGTTAGAAATATCAATATTCTTTTCTAAAATAAATTTTTTTAAAAACATCCCTGCTAAATCAGCTTGCTCTTCTCCTTTTTCAGTTAAGTATACTTTATGATCTGGTAACTTTATATCAAAATTTTTACCAGTGTTTTGCATACTTTCCCCATGTCTTATTAAAAATATTTTCATATTATCCCCACCATTTTAATTTTATTATAACATATTTTACTATATAATATTTATTTGTAGTCCCTGTTGTAAGAAAAGCCCTATATAAAATATACTAGTTTTTTTAGGTAACTATATGTTATAATATAAATAATAGGAGGAATATGTATGAGAAGGGGAAAAGGAAAATTTACTAGAGAATTAAAAAATTATTTTAAGGATTATACTTTTAATAAACATCATTTTTATTATACAGTTTTAATACTTATTATTTTGCTTCTTTCAGTATTCTTATTTAATAATTATAATAAATGTACTGTATATGAAGTAAATACAGACACTAATAGTTTTAATGTAAATAACGGGGTATTAGTTTTAACTAAAGATGATAGTATACTTAAAATATCTGATATAACTTATGATGGCGATATAAAAACTGCCATGTATATTGAAATGGGGTTATATGTAGTTATTAATGATGAATATTATTTAATTAATTCGTTCTCTTCAACTTCAAATGAAGGATTTAATTTAAATGATTATCTAGAAAAAATCAAATTTGATATTACAGAAAATAATGATAATATAGATATATTTACTAGCGATATAAAAGCTAATATTGTTGATAATTTATATTTAAAAGTCAAGATGACTTCAGTAGATGGAGAAGTTATTGATAATGAATATAAATTAGATGTAAATCCTTTATATCGAAATATTAAGTTATTTTATTAATATATAAAGCAAAACTTTTATGTTTTGTTTTTTTATGCTATAATTTTAATAGGTGATAGTATGAAGGATTTAGTTAGTGTTATAGTTTTAATTAACGACATTGAGTCTTATATCAGTAGTTGTCTAGATTCTATTTTAAAGCAGACATATAAGAATCTAGAAATATTACTTATATATAAGAAAACAGAAGATCATTCATTAAAAATATGTAAATATTATAAAGAATTAGATAACAGAATGGAAATTATAACTGTTAATAATAGTAATAAAAAGAATTTAAAAAATATTGGTATTAGTCACGCTAATGGTAAATATATTACCATTATTGATGGTGGTGATTATGTTACTCCAAATTATGTTGAGTATATGGTCAAGCTAATTAGAGATGAAAAAACTGACATGGTTTGTACAGGTAGATATTTTGCAGATACAAAACCTAATATGTTAGATAAAGTAGAAGTATATACAGGTAAAGAAATAATGGCTAACTATATGCATATGAAATTTAAAAGTCATTTTTATGCTAAACTTTATAAGAAAGAATTATTTCAAGATATTATATATCCTAATGTAACTTATTATGATGATTTCATTACAACATATAAAATTTTTGATAAAGCCAAGAAAATAGTTGTTAGTACAGCCGAAAATTACTGCCTTGTATTAAACAAAGTATACTTTAAAAATAAAATAACTGATTCTGATCGTATGAAAAAAATTGGCAGTTGTTTTGATATGCTGACTTTTATGGAAGAACATTATCCTGAGCTACAAGATTACTGTAAAACAAAAATATGTTTTGAAGCTATTGATTTATTTAGAGATGTTAAAGATAATGATTATCGTGAACAATTATATAGTTACATAAAACTATATCGCAGATATGCTTTAAAAGATAAAAGGATTGAATTTAGTAATAAAATGTTATGTATAAGATCTATCTTAGGATATCATTTAATGAAACTAAGTTTTGATTTAGAAGAACTATTAAAAAAGCCTATTAACTAGACTTTTTTTATTTTGTTTATTTATGCATAAAATTATTTAATATACATATTATTGCGATATACCTTGACAGGCAAAGTATACTATGATAATATGTATAACAAAGAGGTGAAGGAATTTGGCATTAACAGCGGATATAATAAGGGGCCATACTGAAACAATAATACTCTCACTATTAATGAGTAATGATAGTTATGGGTATGAAATCAACAAGACTATTAAAGATAAAACAGATAATGCTTATGAACTTAAAGAAGCAACTTTATATTGTGCATTTAAAAGATTAGAAGAAAATGGCTTTATTCAATCTTATTGGGGTAATGAAGATAAGGGAGCCAGAAGACGATATTATAAAATAACTGAGGAAGGTAAGAAAAATTATCTAAGAAACAAGGAAGATTGGAAAGAAACAAAAAAAATAATTGATAAACTAATTTAAGGAGGATTTATGGAAAAAGTTAAAAATTATGTAGAAGAATTATTTAAGGATGCACCAAATACTAAAGGAACAAGAGAATTAAAAGAAGAATTACTTTTAGATTTAAATGAAAAATACAATGATCTAATAAAAGATGGAAAAACAGTGGCTGAAGCATATAAAGAAGTTGTGTCTGGTATAGGAGATATAGATGAACTAATTAATTTTCGCCAAAATGACGTCTGCTATGATGATTTAAGAAAAAAGAATGCTTTAATAGTTAGCATATGTGTAGGTTTATATATGTTAGCATTTATAGTAGCTATTATACTAGATGAAATAGTAAATGTAGATGATGCTATAACGGGAATTTCATTTATTACAATATGTGGCTTATCAACATGTATTTTAATTTATCATAATTTGACAAAACCAAATTATTTAAAAAAAGATGATACAATGGTTGAAGAATTTAGAGAATGGAAAAATAATAAAAATAAAAATGATGAAATAAGAAAAAGTGTTATTTCTATTATGTGGTCAGTGGTAGTCATTTTGTATTTTTTAATAAGTTTTACTACTTATGCTTGGTATATAACATGGATATTGTTTATAATTGGTGGTTTAGTTACTCAAATAATTAATTTATTATTTAAAATAAAGGAGTAGAAGATGAATAAAAAAGTAGCATATATCTTAGTTATAATTTTATCGCTATTAGTATTGTCCTTAGTTTCAATTATGTGTGTAGCCATAAGAAATGGTGGTTCACTATTATGGAATGGGGCTTATAACGATATAATAAAAAATGAGTCATATTCTTTAGAAGATATAGAAAATATAAGTTTAAATTTAAAGTCTAGTGATGTAGAATTTTTTGAGTCAGATAACAATGAGTTAAAAGTAATACAATATGGTAATAGTAATGCCACAGAGTTTACTGGAACTGTAAACAATAAATCAATTAAAATAATTGATAGTCGTAATAGTTTTATGTTTTTTAACTTTGGACATAATTCTAGATATGAAGTATATTTACCAAAAAATTATAGTGGTAATTTAGTGGTAGAAACTATATCAGGTGAAATATCTTTAAATAATTTTGTTTTGAATTTAAAAGCAATGGAAATAAAATCAGTAAGTGGTGATATAAGATTAAATTCAAAATTTACTGCAAATGAAACAAATGTAAAAACTGTATCAGGTGAAATTATAATTAATCAAATCAATTCTGATAAAGTTGCACTTGAAACAACATCAGGTGATATTGAAATAGATAGTATTATTTCTAACAACCTTAATATAAGTACAGTTTCTGGTGAAGTCACATTGGATTCAATATCTAATATGGTCAAAATTAATACAACTAGTGGTGATGTAACTGTTAAAAATTTAACAATTACTGACGATTCTAAAATATCTACTATATCAGGTGAGATAGAAATTGGTATGAATGAAGATAGTGATTGTAGAATTAAAACAGATACGGTAAGTGGTGACACAGATATTAGAGACAACAATTATAAAGATGGACAATATGAGTTTAAATTAAGTACTACATCAGGTGACATAGAGATAGATTAATATCTCTTTTTTCTTTTTTGGAGTTTTTTAATTTGCTTGACTAACTAGACTTTTCTTCTATTCCATGTTATGATATAAACACTTTTTAATTAAAGAGGTGATTAATATGGCAAGAAAAATGCTCGTATCTGATTATGACGGTACACTAAAAAGTGACTTAAAAAATTTAATAATAAATATTGAGGCAGTAAAAAAATTTAGAAAACAAGGTAATTTATTTACAATTTCTACAGGTAGGTCTTATGAATCTATAAAGTCTGAATGTGAGAGATATGGAATTGAATATGATTTTTTAAATTGTTATGATGGTTCAGTATTGTTTGATAAACAAGATAATCTATTATTTGCTAATAAGTTTTCTAGAGCTGATCTTATAGCACTAGCAGTTACCTTACCACATGTTGAAGCAATAAAAGAAGTTAATTATCATGGTACTCATGGTATTATTGATATTGATCATTTTAAATTAGATGAGCAACTATCTGATGTTGTTATGATTAATTTACGATTAAAACTATTTAAAAAACTTAAATATTATATATCTGGTTTTGAAAAAGATTATCCAAATATAAAATTTGCTCAAATATTTAATGAAGTATTTATCAAAGATGATTTTGATAAAAGTAATGGTATACAAGAATTAGAAAATTATCTAAATGGAGAAGTGACTCGTGATAATATTATTACCGTAGGTGACAATTTAAATGATTTGAAATTGTTACAAGAATTTAATGGTTATAAAATGCTTACATCTTATCCAAGTATGTATGGTAAAGGATTAAAAACAACTAGAGAAGTGCACACATTAATAAAGAAAATAAATAGATAATAAAAAGCAGCAATTTAATTATTGTTGCTTTTTTATAGATTAATTTATATTATATATTTTTCACATATTTAATAAAAGCTTCTGCTTTTTCAGCATAGTTTTTAAAATATTCATAACTAGAAGCAGCTGGAGAAAGTAAGCAAATTTTATCTTTACCAGTAACTTCTTTAGCTTTTTTTACTGCTTCTTGTAATTCACTTATATAATAAACATTTTTATTTATAATTTCTTTACCTATCTTATATCCAGTAGATGGCATACAAATGAAATTATTAATAGAACTATTATTTAAATAGTTAATAAATTCTTTATAATCTATACCACGATCCATTCCACCAAAAATAAGGGTATCAACATTATCTAAAGTTTCTATACTTTGGATAGTAGCTTCAGGGATAGTTGCTAATGTGTCGACATAAAAAGTTATATCATCATAATTTCCAACACACTGAATACGATAATCTAGTGGTTTAAATGTACTAATACTTGTAATAGCTTTATTTATATCAAGATTCATTATACTTGCAACAATTAATGAAAATATTATATTGGTAGTATTATGTTCTCCTAATAATAGTCTAGGAGTATTTATATCATACAAGAATTTATTTTGAAAATAAACTATTTCATTTTCCTTATAAGTATCTTTTTCCTCATTTAAAGAAACTCCTAATAATTTTGAATTGAATTTTTCTGCACTAATATATTTTTTTAGATAGTCATTATCAAAATTATATATACCAACATCATTAATATTTTGATTTCTAAACATGTTTAATTTTATTTGATGATAATGATATAAACTTCCCGCATGATCTAAATGATCTTCAAATAAATTAAGTATCATTCCAATATGTGGTGATACATTTAAAAACTCTAATTGATGACTAGAAAGTTCTATAACAATAGTTGTATTTTCTTTGTAATTTTCAATATTATCAAAAACAGGTTCGCCAATATTTCCGACTAAGTAAGCATCTTTGTTTTGGTCTTCTAATATTTTATAAATTAAACTTGAAGTAGTACTTTTTCCTTTAGTACCAGTTACACCAATACAATTATTTTTATATACTTCAAGTAATAATTCTACTTGTGATGAAATTTTATTTTCAAAAGAAGATATATCAATATCTTTTAATGAAATACCAGGTGTTTTTATTATCAAGTCATAGCCTTCTAAATTATTTAGATAATCTTCTCCAGTTATAAAATCTACTTCATCATTAAATTCATTATAAAAATCATTTTTAATATCTTTATAATCTATAATTGTTACTTTAGTATTTTTGCAGTATTTTTTTATAAAACGATAAGTGGATTTTCCTTCTCTTCCATATCCTAATATAGCTATATGTTTGTCATTTAGTTTTTCAATTATTTTATAATACATATTTTTCAAGTTCTTTCTTTAATAAATTTTTAAAATGTAAATTTAAATTATTATTTTCATTATATTTATGTTCATAATCTAGATTAGCAACTAATTCATAATTATCTTTATAATATTTTAATAAAAATGGCAATTCTTCTTTAGTTTGAACTATTCTTTTTGAAATAGCATATTTTGCTTCTTCGTAAGAACCGACACATTCAAAAGGTTTAACACCAGTTTCACCAATTATTTCTTTAAAGGTATAAAGAAGTTCTTCTTTATTATATAAGTTTTCCCCAAATATATTGATAAGTTCTTCATCAGTTAAGAAGGGACTTAGTATTATATAAACAAATAAACATTTTGGACAGTTACAGCACCAATTCCATGATGCACTTTTACTTCCAACATTACAACTTTTAAATACTTTATGATATTTTTTATATTTAGAAAAAAGCAAACCTATTTGATACTCTGTAAGAGGTCTTAAGAAACTAAAATAATTTAAATTAATTCCAAAGTATTTTTTAGTATATTCATTAAAGTCATTTTCAAATTCATAACTTTTTGAATATTGATGATTAATTTTTGTTCCAATAACAGTTCCTTCATTAGCACTTTCTTCGTTAGAAAGAACAATAAATTCTTTATTCATAAGATAACCAACTAAGTATGTTTCAAAAGCAAGTAGTGAACTAAAAGGGGTATGACCATTTAAAAAGCCTTGTTTATTTAACTCTAATAGTTCTTTATCAATAGTTCTTTTAATTTTAACAATCTCATCTTCATTGTATCCTGCTGTTTTAGCACACTCAAGCTGTACTTTTTTAGGATTTTGAATAAGAATGCTGTTATCTTCATCTTTTAATATTTCAAGTGTTACATTAGAATCTTTACCACCACCAAGTAGTACTAAATTACCATGACCTATATAATTAGGAATAGTTATATTTTTATTTTCACAGTCCACAATAATATTTACTAAATCATTTTCTAAAATATTAATTTTATTTACATATAAAAATTCACCTAAACCATAATACAATAATTTTCTTATAAAACTAATTTGCGATTCATCTAAATAGCCAGCCTTTATAATAATATTTTTAGGACAAGCACATTTATAATAACTAATCATTTCTATTAAGCCAATATGAAAAATTAAATTATTTCTAAAATCAATAGTAATATCCTTGTTACTAATAATATTTTTAGGTATTTTAGTAACTGGATGAAAAGCAGTTAAATTTTCTATTTCAAAATTAAAAGTTATTATTAAATCAGTTTCATCCTCTTTAACTTCATAACTACGATATATAAAATTTTGATATGTCTTTCTTAGTTCATTAAATTCCATTTTTTTTCTTCCCTTCCGAAAAGAGACTCAGGTAGGATTAAAGTATTATAGGTATCCTAAAGAGTCTCTTAAACATTATAAATTTATATTCTATAAAACCAATTTTTTGTTTCATTTATATACT